>Ga0247840_10011975_pt1 | contig 10415 bp, 10 predicted proteins | sample LaCruzMarch2015__FD_192404 | JGI IMG/M metagenome (GOLD analysis project Ga0247840, IMG submission 192404) | Freshwater microbial communities from meromictic Lake La Cruz, Castile-La Mancha, Spain - LaCruzMarch2015_17m | ecosystem: Environmental > Aquatic > Freshwater > Lake | place: Spain...
CGAGCCTCGTGGCGCGCGCGTCAGGCGCGGCCTACGCGCATTCGCCCGGCCGGATGGACGGCGGGCGCGCCAAGTCCACACGCTGGTGGCCGGCCATTGGGGCGCCGGCGCGTGCGAAGCCACGGTGTTCAGGGTCAGGAGAATCTCAGCTCGCTTCAAAGCTGCCTCCACGAATTCAAGATATGACAGCAGAAGCGAGGTGTCGCCGCCGGCTCATCACAGATCAGATGGCCCAGCGGGCGACGGGGTCATGCCCGGGGGGAATCCTCTGTGCGAAGCGCGCATTCTGATGACGGTCGGCTACTTGCCTGATCGCTGCTGTGTTTGCTTGCCCGGCCGGTTAGGGTCGGGTTGGGACTACTGGGCAATGGATCGTTTGACATCGTCTTCAAATGGGAATCTGGACCGGCCAATAGACGCCGGATAAACGTAATTTGCTCCTACAAGATTTCCGGAGACCCGTACGCCACGCGCATTCTACTCTTGTTCGGAGGGATGTCAAGTTGGCTGGGAGGTAATTGTACGGTCTCCGGGATGTGCGGCGCGCGCCGTCGCGGCGGCCGGCCAGGTGGGGAGGATGAACGGCGGCGCCAGCGGCGCGACGCCGCGTAGCGCGTCCAGCGCCCAGGCCAGCGCGTCCTGGTCGCGCCACGGGTGCTCGACCGTGCCAAAACACATGGATTGCTCGTGACCTTTTCCGCACAAGATCACCAGGTCGCCAGGGCGGGCCTGCTGTACGGCGAAAAGGATCGCGCGTTGGCGGTCGGCAATTCGGACGTAGCTCTCCCCTTCCTGGCGCCCTGTACGTTCCAGCGCGGCCGCGGTCTCTGCCATGATCGCCCCCAGATCCTCCGTCCGCGGGTCCTCGGCGGTGACCACAGTCAAATCGGCCAGTCGCGCCGCGACCTCGCCCATCAGCCGCCGTTTCTCACGGTCGCGCAGGCCGGCCGAGCCAAAGACGACGATCAGCCGGCCACCCGGCGCCAGCAAGCCGCGCACGGTGGTCAGAGCCTGAGTCAGGGCGTTCGGTGTGTGGGCGAAATCCACGATGGCGGTGAACGTCTGGCCGCGGTGGATGCGCTCCATGCGCCCCGGAATGCCGCGCATGGCCTGCACGCCGGCCTGAATGGCCGCGCCCGAGATGTTCAGCGCGATCGCCGCGCCCGCGGCCGCCAGGATGTTGGAGACATTGAAGCCGCCGATCAGGGGCGTGGCGAGATGAAGCGGCGGGAGGCGCGCGGCGGAAAACAAGAGATCGAACTCGGCGCCGGCCGGGGCATGACGAATGCCGGTCGCGCGGAGCGCCAGCGGTGGCGCGCCGCCCTTCGACAGGCTCAGGGAGCGGCCGTCCGGTTGTCTCTCCCCCGCGGCTGCGATCCCATACACGATCTGCCGGGCAACCGGGATCGCCGCCAGGAAACCGAACGATGCGTCATCCTGGTTCAGCACAGCGGTCTTGGTCAGACCGGGCTTGGCGTGACTGGTCAGCAGGCTGCGAAAGAGCTGCGCTTTGGCATCGCGATAGGCTGTGAAGGCGCCGTGCGCGTCCAGGTGCTCGTGCGTGATATTGGTGATCACGGCCACATCGAACGCGCAACCGGTCACGCGGTGCTGCGCCAGGCCGTGCGACGTGACCTCCAGCACGGCGACCTCGGCGTCCGCGTCGCGCATCTTGGCGAGATAGCGCTGGATATCCGGCGCGTCGGGGGTGGTCGTGTGCAGCCCCGTGTCATGCGTCGCGTCCCCGATCACCGCGCTCACCGTGCTGATCAGCCCGCTGCGGCGGCCCGCCGCACGCAGGATGCTGTGGAGGAGATTGGCCGTGGTGGTCTTTCCATCAGTGCCGGTGATGCCGACCAACGCCATTGCGTGGCTGGGATTACCGTGCCAGGCCGCGCTCAGCCACGCCAGGGCGGCGCGGCCATCGGCGGTCTGGATGTAGGCCGGCGGCCTGACGGGGAGCGCAGCAATGGGCAGTTCGCCGACAACTGCGCCGGCCCCGCGCGCGAGCGCGTCTGGGATGAAGCGGTGCCCGTCCGCGCCGACCCCGCGGTAGGCGACAAAGAGCGCGCCAGGGATGACCTGGCGCGAATCTGCCGTGATGTGGCTGACCTGGACGTTCAGCGAACCGCCTGCCCAAAGCATCGCGGGCAGGTTGGCCGCCAGACGGTCAAGCTCCATGGCGTGACCTGGTCATGGTGAAGTCTGCGGACGGCTCGAACGTATGTGCGTGGTCACGCGCACACCGGACCAGCCGCACTCACGGTTGGTGCAACGATAGCGGCGCACCGGCGCAAACACGCTCACGATCCGATCACGCGTGTGGCGATGCACGCGATGGATGTTGCCCTTGCAACGGGGACAATGCAGGTCGGTCAGCGAAGCTGTGTGGCGCACCCGCCAGCGAATTCGCCAGAAGATCGCCACGAAGACGACGAAGAGCAAGGGGATCGCGAGGAGTTCGGACAGGCCGATGCTGGAGATGAAGGTAAGAAGTGCATCATCCAACCGGCCGATCGCTTTCAGGCCGGTTTGCACCGCTGTGCTGAGCCAACGCATCACTGAAACGCGAATCTGCATGCGCTCGAAGATCAAAAAGATACCGAACAGCAGGCCGATCACGATCAGGATCTCGACCCAGTAAGCCCGCAGGAATGGCGGGATGGATCCGCCGCGTCGTTCCCGGCGGCGGCGTTGAAGCTCTTCAGGCATGGCGCATTCCTTCTCTCGGCGTAACTATTCAGGGGTCATTGCGAGGAGCGTCGTTTGCGACGAAGCAATCCCCTCATGCGTGAGATTGCTTCGCTCCGTCCGGCGAAACCCATGCCGGACTCCGCTCGCAATGACAATCGCTGAACAGTTACCTCTCGGCAAAAAAATGGCTGGTATCGCTGAGATACCAGCCATCATATTATACCCTACTTTGCGATCAGCGCAAAGCCAGCAGCCGCACCGACTGGGTCGCCCATTGGATCAGCGGGCCGGGGAAGAGGCCGATGAGCAAGGTCAGCGCGGCGGTGAGGAGCACGGCGATTTGCAGGGGACGCGCCACAACGATCGGCTCGGCATCCGCCTCGGCCGGCACAAAGAACATGACCCGCACGACATTCAGATAGTAGAACGCGGAGACCACGGCGTTGAGCGCGGCGACCACCGCCAGCGGGATCAGCGCCGCGCGCACGGCCGCGCCAAGACGAACAGCTTGCCGACGAAGCCGGCCGTGGGTGGGATGCCGGCCAGCGACAGGAGGAAGATGAAGAGCGTCACTGCCAGCCACGGCGCGCGGCGGGCCAGGCCCGCGTAATCGCTGATCGCCACCTTGCCCGACCGATTCTCGATCGCGATCACCGCCGCGAACGCGCCGACGTTGGTCACCAGATAGGCCAGCAGGTAGATCAACACACCGTTGACGCCGCCGAACGGCGACGCGGCCGCGCTGCCGCCGGTGGTCGCCGCGGCCACGCCGATCAAAATGTAGCCGGCCTGGGCGATGGACGAAAACGCCAGCATCCGCTTGATGTTGGTTTGCCGGATGGCGGTCAGGTTGCCCAGGGTCATCGTCAGGATCGCGACGGCAGCCAGCAGCGCGGCCCACAGCGGTTGCAGCCCCCCCAGCGCGACCAGGAACACCCGGATCAAGATGGCGAAGCCGGTGGCTTTGGAGGCGGTTGACAGGAAAGCGGTCACCGGGGTCGGCGCGCCTTCGTAGGTGTCGGGCGCCCACTGGTGGAACGGGACGAGGCTGGCTTTAAAACCGAACCCAACGAGCATCAGGATGATCGCGGGGCCGCCCAGCCACACGAGGTCGGAGCCGCCGAGCTTGCCGAGCGCCTGCGCCACGCCGCCGAAATCGGTCGTGCCGGTCGCGCCATACAGGAGCGACATGCCGTAGAGCATCACCGCCGATGCGGTCGCGCCGTAAAGAAAATACTTGATCGCCGCTTCGCCCGATTTGCGATCTTCCCGGAAGAAGCCGGCCAGGATATAGCTGGTGATGCTGAGGAATTCCATCGCCAGGTAGAGCATCACGAAGTTCGTGGCGCTGACCGCCAGACAGATGGCCACGGTCGCAATCAACAGCAGCGCGTAGAACTCCCCGCGATAGGGGGTGCGGGTGCGCATGTAGGGGATCGCGGTCAGGATCACAAGCGCCACGCCGATGATCGCCAGCGCCTTGAAGAAGATCGCGAACGGGTCGGCAGCCAGCATCGTCGCCACCTGCGCGGTCTGCCCAAGACCGGGCAGCAGCCCGAGCGCGGCCGCGGCCAGGCCGATCAACGCAACATAGGGCAGCCACGGCTTCGGCTGGCGCGTTGCTGTCACCGGGTCAGGCCGCCGGCCAGCGATGTCAAGAATGAATAGTACGATCGCTGTCACCAGCAGGATCAGTTCGGGCCGCAAGAAGATCAGGTCATTCAGGGTCAAGGGACTGCCTCCCCGGCTGGCGGATCAATCTGCCAGCCGATAATGCACTGCGTAGGTATTGCGTTAATCCCGGTAAACCCGCCCTTACTTTCCGACCAGGCCGGTCAACAGCGCCACGAAAGTGCCGTTGAAGAAGTTCAACAGCACGGCCGGGAACACGCCGATCAAGACCATGAAGAAGACCAGCGGCCAGAGGGTGATCTTCTCGAAGCGCGCCACGTCGGTCGGTTCGTGCCCTTCGGCACCGGTCGCGGGGTCGGTCCAGTGCTCGATCTTGTGCGGGTCGTATTGCCCCAGGAACACGTACTGGACGATCTTCCACAGGATGTATGCCGCGGTCAACACGATGCCGAGCACGCCGACCGCCGCCCAAATGCTGACGATGTCGAACGCGCCGCGGAAGACGAAGAACTCGCCCCAGAAGCCGGCCAGGCCGGGCAGCCCCAGCGAGGTGAACGCCGTCACCGCAAAGAGGCCGTAGTAGTAGGGTAGCTTGCTGCTCAGCCCGCCGAACATCTTCAGGTCGCGCAGATGCGCCCGCTCGTAGATTACACCGACCAGGAAGAACAACGCCCCGGTGCTGATGCCGTGGTTGAACATGGTGAGCGCTGCGCCGTTCAGGGCCATCGCGCCGGAGTCCACCAACTCCTTCGACCCAACCGCCAACCCGGCCGCGCCTGCGCCCAACAGCACATAACCCATGTGACTGACGGATGAGTAAGCGATCAGCCGCTTGAGATCCCACTGCGCCAGCGACACCAGCGCGCCGTAGACGATAGAGATCACGCCCAGGATGACGACGACCAGCCCGTAGGCCTTGAATGTATCGGGGAAGATCGGCAGGTTGATGCGCAGGATGCCGTACGCGCCCAGCTTCAACATAACGCCGGCCAGGATCACCGAGCCGGCGGTCGGCGCGGCGGTGTGAGCGTCGGGCAGCCAGGTGTGGAAGGGCCAGCTCGGCACCTTGATGGCGAAGGCGATGAAGAAGGCCCAGAACGCCAGGCTCGCCATCAAGAAATTGTCGGCGAACGGCTTGAGCTTGGCCGCCTCGACGATGTCGAACGTGCCGACCGACAGGTAAACGCCGATGATCGCCAGCAGCATCAGCACCGACCCGGCCATCGTGTAGAGGAAGAACTTGATGGCTGAATACTGCGGCTTGTCCTTCGGCTGGCCCCACACGCCGATGAGCAGGTACATCGGCACCAGGCCCAACTCCCAGAAGACATAGAAAAGCACCAGGTCGAGCGAGACGAAGACGCCCGTCATGCCCGTCTCCAGGAGCAGGAAGAGAAAGAAGAACTCCCGCACCCGCGTCTTGATCGTCCGCGCCGAATACCAGAGGCCCAGGGTCGTCAGGAAGGTGGTCAGGAAGATCAGCGGCACGCTCAAGCCGTCCACGCCGAGGTGGTAGTGGACGTTGAGCGCCGTGATCCAGGGGACCTTGATCTCGAACTGGAAGCCGGCCGCCGCGGGATTGAAACCGGCCGCCAGCGCAATCGCCAGCCCCAACGGCAGCAGGCTGATGGCAATGGCGCCGTTCTTGATCAGCCGCTCCTCGCGGGCTTTGTCCAGGCCCAGCCACTTGCCCCAGGGCAGGAGTGTCAGAATGGCCCCGAGGAGGGGCACGAAGGTGATAATGGTTAGAAGCGAGTTGGTCATCAAAAAACCTCCGAAGAATTCGGATTGTGTTTATACTTCACTTCGCGTCGCAGGTCATCCACGGTGCCGTAGTTTGCCCGTCCCTCCCGGAATGCCTGAATGGTCACTTGGGCGTTGCGCGCGATTTCGGCGCGGCGCTGCTCAATCAACCGTCGCCGGATGATATCAACCAGCGTTTCCTGGTCTTCCGGGGGCAGTTTTTCCACGACGTCAAGGGCCTGTTGAAACGGCGTCGAAACGATCAGTTCCATTTTTTCGCCTCTATTCCGTCAACGACACCCTTTGCCCTTCGCGTCGCGCAATTTCGATGATCGCGCTGCTGTCGTCCACTTCGTACTGTCGCTCACCGACGGGGATCGGTTCGATCCGGCTGTCGGTGCGGGTGGCGATACGCCAAAGCAGGTTGATATCCTCCCGCTTGCGCGGCCCGTCAAAACGCGGTGACACCACCAGCAGATCTATGTCGCTCCAGGCATGGGAATGTCCAGTGGCGTGTGAGCCGAAGATGACTCCGTAACTGACCGGAACGTCCTGGGCTGCCACCGCTTCCAGGTAGCGCTTCACAGCTTCCACGATTGACTTGTCAACCATGCTCTGAAATATCCGTCAGAATCTCGCGAATTCCAGTTGACGCACGCGTCATACCGATGTATAATGAAGCCAATCAATAAACCGGTTCGACCGGTTTACCCGCCCCCGATGATAAGGTAGCCAGGCGAGGCTGTCTTCCTCTCACGAGGATAGTCGGGGGTGTTTTATTCATCGAATCCCTATTGACACGCGCATCATTCTGATGTATACTGTGGCTAACAATAAACCGGCTCGACCGGTTTACCCGCCCCCGATGATAAGGTCGCCACTAGAGGTGGTCTTCCTCCCACGAGGATAGTCGGGGGTGTTTTATTGCCTTCCTCAAGACACCTCCCACAGGTCAACCACTTTGTTTGCGAACGTACGATAATAGGCAATTTCTCCATCCACCACGTAATGGCTGGTCGCGCCAGCAATCATGTCAGCCAACTGAAGCCCATCGTCGCGATTTGAGACTCCGCTGACGATCTTCTTGAAAGGTCGAACCCGCTCCAGCCTGTAGCATTCCCTCGATAGCCTGATGCGCAACGCACGCAACAAGGCCTGCGTTGCGCCATCCATGATCAACACATCATTTGCCAGGTCGAGGGCTTTGGCGCGTAATATCAGGCGTGCTATGAACTCAATCATCAAGTCCTGCCCTCTCATGCTGTCGAACCGACCTTCCAAGCGCGATTTGTCAATCACAACTGCGCGGACGCGGAACGGAATCGCCTGCACAGTTTCGAAGAAAGCCTCTTTCTGATGCGCTCTCGTCTTGTAGTACTTGAACTCAAGCGTTGCCGGTAGATGTAACGCCTTTCGGAGAGCAGCCAACTCAGGCAAGAGGGCGCGTTCAGTCATCTCCACCATTGCCAACGCAAAGTGACTTGAACAGCCACGGTCATCCAAGCCAGGGTCGCCAGACTCGTCGAGAAAATGATATTGAGGTGCCCTGACGTCCACTATCTATCGTCCATCGTTACATCACTTCGGCAACACCAAAAACACCCCCAACATCACCGACACCGCCACCAGCCCCACCAACAGATAATTCTGCACGCGGCCGGTTTGGATGACGCGCGCCGCGCTGCCTATGGTCGCGACGATCGCACCGACGCCGTTCACGACGCCATCCACGATCCGCTCGTCGAAGGCCTGGCCCCAGTCGGAGATGCGCCGCCATAGCTTGCCCACGCCATCCACGATGGGGTCAATGACCCAGACGTGGTCGAAGCGGAAGAGCCAGTTGGCGAGGCGCTGCACGCCCTTGACGAACACCTTGCCGTAGAACTCATCGAAGTAGTATTTGTTTTGCAACACCGGGTAGATCCGGCCGAGCGGTCGCGCCAGCGGATCACGGAGTTGCAGCGCGTCGCCGCCCCGTTGGCCGACCTGCGCCACGCCGCGATAGGTGAGCCAACCGAGGAACAGGCCGCCCAACGCCACCGCGATCGAAGTGACCAGGGGAATCGGATCGAACTCCACGCCGCCCGCATGGATGTGTAGCACCTTCGCCAAGTCGCCGAGGATATGGTGGAACGGGTTGCCGAACAGGCCGCCGAGCACCGGGAAGGTCTTTGGAATGCCGACCCAGCCGCCGACAATCGCGAAGAACGCCAGCGCCATCAGCGGGATCGTCATCCATTGGAAGATGCTGTCGTGTTCGCTGGCGTGCTCGGCTGCGGCGGTGCGCGGCGCGCCGAAGAAGGTCATCACGATCTGACGCGCGGTGTAGAACGCGGTCAGCAGCGCGGCGACGGCCAGCATGATGAAGACCACGGTGTGGCCGTTGACCCAGGCGTCCGCCAGGATCTCGTCTTTGCTCCAGAAGCCCGCCGTGACAATCGGGAAGCCCGACAGCGCCAACCCGCCGATGATGAAGGTCCAGGCCGTGCGCGGCATCCGCCGGAACAGCCCGCCCATGTTGCGCATGTCTTGGGGATCGAAAGATGGTAGATTGGTAGATTGGTGGCCATGCACACCGGTTTCCCAATCTACCAATTTACCAGTTTCCCCGTGCCCCGCGTGATGCCCATGCTCCATCCCGTGGATTACGCTGCCGGAGCCGAGGAAGAGGAGCGCCTTGAAGAATGCATGCGTCAACAGGTGAAAGGTCGCAGCGACGTACGCGCCGATGCCGAGCGCGGCGAACATGAAGCCGAGTTGCGAGATCGTCGAGTAGGCCAGCACCTTCTTGATGTCGTTTTGCGCAAGGGCGATGGTGGCGGAGAAAAGCGCCGTGAACGTGCCAATTAACGTGATGACCTGGAGGGCCGCGCCATGTTCGACGGCGGCCATCAGCGGGAAGGTGCGGATGACCAGATAGACGCCGGCCGAGACCATCGTGGCGGCGTGGATCAGCGCCGAGACGGGCGTCGGGCCTTCCATCGCGTCGGGGAGCCAGACGTGCAGCGGGAACTGCGCGCTCTTGCCGACTGCGCCGCAGAAGATCAGGAGCGCGATCAGCGTGGCCCAGGGCACCGGGCCGATCAGGATGATGTTCGTCGTGGTGGTCGCCAGATGCTCCAGCGTCTCCGGCTTGAAGATTTCGCTGAAGCTGAGTGAGCCGACCTGCGCGAAGAGCAGCAGCATCCCGGCCAGCATCAATGTGTCGCCGATGCGCGTGGTCAGGAACGCCTTCAGCCCGGCCTCTTTCGGCGTGATTTTCTTGGGATCATCGTATTTGCGGGCAAACCAGAAGCCGATCAGCAGGTAGGAGCAGAGGCCCATGATTTCCCAAAAGACGAGCAGCATGATCAGGTTGTCGGATAGGATCAGGCCGATCATGCCGGTGGCGAACAGGGCGATGTAGGCGAAGAAGCGGCTGGCGAGGGGATCCACATATCCCGGCTCGGCCGGCGCCCCGCGCTGATCGTGCGCGCCGACCGGTTTGCCCACGCCCATGTAGCCATAGGAATAGACGAAGATCAAGAAGCAGACGAACGGCACCATGAACAGCATCAGCGCGGAGAGGGGATCAATCATGAAGCCGAACGCCTGCCAGGCGCGGCCGGTCGGCAGCCAATCGCGGAACATGCGGAAGGGGTGCTCGGCGATGTCGGGCGCGCCGAAGGCCGTGAACGCGATCGCCCAGCCGATCAGCCACGAGAGGCCGATCCCCCCCATCGCCAGCCGCGCGCTGAGTTGCTTGCTCCGATTCGCCCACAAGACAATCAGCACAAAGGCCAGAAACGGCAGCAGGGGCAGCAGGATGGTCAGGTTATAGATGAACGGAAATTCGTGCATGGTAGCCTCAGTGAAAGGCAAATAGCAAATCGGCAAATGGCAAATAGCAAACGATTATTCGCAAGAACGGCTCTGGACTGCAATTTGCAATCTGCAATCTGCAATCGTCTACCCCTTCATATCATCCAACTCTTCGACGTTGACCGTATCGCGCTGGCGGTAGATGGCGATAAAGAGCGCCACGCCGACCGCGGCCTCGGCCGCCGCGACGGTGACGACGAAAACGGCAAATGCCTGGCCGACCAATTGGCCGAGCGCGGTGTAGCGCCAGAACGCCAGCAGGTTGATATTGACGGCGTTCAGCATCAACTCGACGCCCATCAGGACGGCGACAGCGTTCTTGCGCGCCAGCACACCGAAAATGCCGATGCAAAACAACGCCGCCGCAAGGATCAAGTACCAGGTGAGTGGAACCATGATCTTTACTCCCGTTCCCGCGCAATGATGATCGCGCCGATCATTGCCGTGACCAGCAACACCGAGGCGACCTCGAACGGCACGGCATA
>Ga0247840_10011976_pt1 | contig 10414 bp, 9 predicted proteins | sample LaCruzMarch2015__FD_192404 | JGI IMG/M metagenome (GOLD analysis project Ga0247840, IMG submission 192404) | Freshwater microbial communities from meromictic Lake La Cruz, Castile-La Mancha, Spain - LaCruzMarch2015_17m | ecosystem: Environmental > Aquatic > Freshwater > Lake | place: Spain...
AACTCGCTACTCAAGACAATCTTTGAAGACCTTGATTGGTTGATTGAGCGAGCCATGCGGGTGAATTGCTTAAAAGAAGTGACTTCTCCACCCCGCTTTTTCCAACCCCAGGCTTTTTGCGTTAGCGCCCAGGCAATACGATGATGCGCCTTGCGCCCGATGCTTGGATAAGAAACCCCTGCAGCTTTGAGTTGATCTCTTTGGGCGGCAAAGCTTTCCTGCAGGGCGGAAGTTCCTGACTTATGAAAGCCAACATGCAGAATCAGCTGTTTCTGGGGCATGGCTTTAGTATCCCAGAGCCAACCCAAAGAACTGGTGAGGCCCTTAGGGCCAGCGACCATTGGGAATCTGCGAATATGGGTTTAACGAAGGGTTTGGTTCATGGGGAAGAAAAAGCGCAACAAGTCCGCTCAGGCAGTCGGTTCAACTGCCGTTGCCTCAGAAATCAGACAAGTCACAACAACCACGACCATTACACGAGAAGAAACTCCCCGCAACCAATCGAACAGCCTGGCTACAACCACTAGAACTGGGCTAGTTGAATGGCTTCTGCTCGGAGCATCAAGTGTTATCTCATTCTTTGTTTTAGCCACGCGTTTTACTGGTGTAAATGTCTCCGTGCTCAAAGATGAGTACATTTACGTTTTGGACTCGCACTACAAGGACGTCTCTGGGTTTCGACTACCAAACGAACTGTTTCAGTTTGTCTTTAGCTCCACAAAACTGTGTGGTGAAAACTTTTATGACTGCGCGAGAGGTCTAAACGCTGGCTTCGTGGTTGCAGGGGCACTGCTTATCTACTTCTTGGTGAAGTTAGTGACCCAAGGCAACCGGTGGCTGCCTGCCTTAGCTGGACTGGCTACCATTTTTGGAACGAATGGCACCTACGCCGCTTACTACCTGCCAGAAGCGATTTTCAACTTTGTGATGATTGGCTTTTTCTTCCTGCTGATCAAGTACGGACAATCCAGTGCCTGGCAATGGTGGGTTGGAATGGGTGCAGTATTTGCTCTGGCAAGCCTTGCTAAACCACACGCCTTTTTTGTGCTTCCTGCCGTACTGATCTATGTGGCCATTGCTGCTAGATGGTCTGAAGGAAAATACATAGTTACCGTACTTAAGCGGATAGCAATCCTGGTTGGATCGATATATTCAATAAACATTCTCATTAGCTGGCTTTCCCAGCGAGATCGCCCGACGGACGTATTCGGAACCTACGGTGGGTCAGGTCGAACTCCTGTTGCGATTGTCCGAGATTCCGGGTTACAGATCCTCACAGCGCTTCCAGGGACAGCACTTGGGCAAATCCTAGTTATGGTTCTGACCATCGGTCTGGTTCTGCCGGTTGCGGCAATCGCTGTTTTCTCAATGCTTGGGAAAGTTGATGCCGAGACCTTTGGCAAAACCAACGCTGGAGTTCTGATTGGTCTAGCAATTGCCAACATGATGGCGGTTACAGCTGTCTTCGAAGCATGGATTGAACTGTTCACCTGGATGCACACCAGGTATTACAGCTACCTAATTCCACTTGCCTTGGTAGTTCTTGCTGAAGCATGGGCTGGAGGAACGTCAGGGAAGTCTTCTTGGCTAAGGGCAGTCGTGATTGGAATTTTCACGATAATCAGCGGCTATGCATTTTTCACTACTGCTGCCCCCTACAGCACGAACTGGGTTGACGCACCAGATTTCAAGTTCCATATAGACAACCCATTAATTAGTGGATTTCTGATTGTGACAACTCTTATTGCCGGTTTGATTTATCTGTTTCATGCCCGAAGTGCCTTGTTGGTTGGTTTTGTAGTTTTATTTGTCGCCTACCTTGGCGCGGGGCAGCACATTACGAGTTTTCTGCATACGAACTTCGGGGACGACATTGTTTCTGATGACATATCGCGAATCCTTCGGACGGCAGTGCCCCAAGACCAAGTGGAAAAAACTGTGCTGGTTGGCCCTGGACCCGTCGAAATGGATCGCGTGCTATTCGGAGTGCTTTCTGGTTCCAATCGGACTTACCTTCCAAACTCTGAATCAAAATTCGACCTGAGTGTTCTGGGGCCAGAGGACATGTGGTTGATTTCATTAGGTGGCGTTGAGGTGGAGGGTCTTGGCCCAGTTGCAGTCCAGGGTTTGGGATATTCGATGTACCGGCTCTCCGATGAGGCAAAAATCGAATCTCGAGCCGGCAAGCAATTCCAACTTAGCTCTCCGTGCAGTTCTTCAGATAGTACAGATTGGGCCTGCGGTCCCGAGACCTCAATTACCTGGAAGAGTGAAATCACCGGAGGGGCAATCATTGACGTCATATTTGAAGTGCCTGGGGATGACCAAAGGGTAGCTTTTGCATTAGGAACTTCACAAATTGAAAGGGTCTTTTCAGAAGGAACTTGGGCTACCACGATCCGGGTTTCTGGCCAGGGTCAAGCTCCACAGCTGAGAATCCTAAGCACTAGTGAAAATCTAGAAGTGAAAAAGAACGATCAGAGGCTTGTGCGAGTGCTGCACTTTGAAGTTCATCGCTAAAATAGGCATTTTGATTCACTGCTGCCTAAAGGGCATGGCGAAATCGAGTTTTCCTATTTGTGAAATACCTTTGGTTGCTAGTGATAACAGAAGACATTGAATCTAGGATTTCTATCATTCTGTTCAAGCATGGTTCTTTAGATATGACTGGTATGTGGATTCGATTCCTTGCCTCAAGGAAAACGTGGGCTCCCATCCCAATGATTGAATTCTCGAAACATCGAGGAGCTTTCTAGGAGTTCCATCAGGTTTTGAGCTATCCCACTCGATGCTCCCGTCAAATCCCACTACCTGTTTGATTAATTCGGCTAGTTCTTTAATTGAGATGTCTTTACCCGTGCCAACGTTTATTGCAACTTCATCGTCATAGTTCTCAAGCAAGTAAATGCAGGCGCGACCGAGATCGTCTGAGTGAAGGAACTCACGCATTGGCGAGCCCGTGCCCCAGAGGGTGACTGAGGCTTTTCCTTGGACTTTTGCGTCGTGAAACTTACGAATCATAGCAGGAAGAACATGTGAGTTCTCTAAGTCGTAATTATCGCCTGGCCCATACATGTTTGTAGGCATTGTAGAAATCCAACTGTGACCGTATTGCTCTCGATAGGCCTGGACAAGCTTTAGACCGGAGATTTTTGCGAGCGCATAGGCTTCGTTAGTTTCCTCAAGCTTCCCAGTAAGGAGGTATTCTTCCTTGATTGGTTGCTGCGCCATCTTTGGATAAACGCAGGATGATCCGAGAAATAGAAGCCTCTCTATTTGGGCAGCGTGGGCAGCGTCCATCAAGTTAACTTCGATTTGAAGATTCTGGCTTAAGAACTCTACGGGGAAGGTGTCGTTGGCGTGTATGCCACCAACCTTCGCAGCCGCAATAACAACAACATCTGGCGTTTCCTTTTCTAGAAACGCAAAGACAGCCTTTCGGTCGAGTAGGTCAAGTTCAGCACGCGTTTGCCCGATCCAACTATGTTTGCCTTCCGCTTCAATTGCTCTAACAATCGCAGAGCCAACCAGGCCTCTGTGCCCTGCAACATAGATCTTCATTTGATGGCGTTGGCCCAAACCGAGCCAGATGGGAAATCGATGTTGGCACCGTCAAGCACTGCAAGATCGTATTCAACCATGATTGAAGCTAGTTCCTGTGGCGATACTCCAGCTTTCCAGTCAAGCGCTTTTTGTGCCTTTGAGGCGTCCCCAACCAAAGAGTCCACTTCTGTTGGCCGTAGGTATTTTTCATCAAAGCGGACAAACTTTTCCCAATTAAGGTTTACGTGCTTGAACGAGAGCTCAACGAAGTCTTTGACGCTCAAGTCGGTTCCTGTTGCGAGAACGTAATCGTCTCCTGAGGGTTGCTGAAGCATTTTCCACATCGCAACAACGTAATCTGGTGCATAGCCCCAGTCGCGCCGAGCATCCAGGTTTCCTAAGAAGAGTTCCTTTTGCTCGCCCCGAGCAATCCGAGCTACCGCTCTTGTTATCTTGCGGGTCACAAACGTTTCGCCCCTTCTCGGGCTTTCGTGGTTGAAGAGAATTCCGTTTGTGAGATGTAGGCCGTAGGCCTCTCTGTAGTTCTTGGTCATCCAGTAGGAGTAAACCTTCGCGACTCCATATGGGGAGCGTGGGTAAAATGTTGTCTCTTCATTTTGGGGTGGGGGGGCGGCGCCAAACATCTCTGAGCTAGACGCCTGATAAAAACGCGATGCTGGCGCGCTCTGTCTCATAGCTTCAAGAAGGCGCGTTGTTCCAAGCCCAGTTGTGTCGCCTGTGTACTCCGGTTCATCAAAAGAAACTCGGACGTGGCTTTGAGCGGCAAGATTATAAATTTCGTCAGGCTGAATCTGAGCCAACAAGGCAGACATTCTCGAACCATCTGATAGATCCCCGTAGTGCAAAAACATTCTTGCGTCAGGATTGTGGGGATCTAAGTACAAGTGGTCGATTCTCTGAGTGTTAAAGGTAGAAGCTCGGCGAATCACACCGTGGACTTGATATCCCTTCGCCAGTAAGAATTCGGCTAGGTACGAGCCATCCTGGCCGGTGATACCAGTAATGAGAGCCTTTTTCAAAAGGAGCCCCGCTTTCTTCACTTCCGATATTACCTTCATGGGACAATGGAGGCTGGTTCTATCCCCATCCAAGAGTCAGGCACTTTGTTGAAGATATTGTTCATTCACGAGGTTAGCTACAGGAAGAAAGTCATCTTTGAGATGCACGAGTTTCCCGAGCTACTGGCGCTGAGGGGCCATGAAATCTCCTTCTTGGAGTTTGATGAAGGTCGAAAATTCTGGAAGAAACCGAACGGCCCCCGATTTGAGAAAGTCAAAGCACGAGTTCATGGGGACGCGGAAATCAACATTTACAGGCCATTCCAGTTTGGGATTCCTGGTTTGGACCGTCTTGTTGCGACACTAACCGTTCTACCAGTGCTTAGAAAACTGTTCAAGGAAAAAAACTTCGACGTAGTCGTGCTGTACGCAGTCCCAACTTACGGACTGCAAACCCTTTGGCTGGGGAGGCGTTTCAAGTTACCAGTCTTGTTTCGCGCTCTTGACGTCTCGCACAAGATTCGCTCGTCTCTTTTGTCTCAGGTAATCAAGTGGGTTGAGAAACGTATCTACAATCAGACTGAGTTCCTGTCGGCAAACAACCCAGCCATGGCCGACTATTGCGTAAAGCTTGGTTCCAGAACAAAGACCTCGAAGGTCCATTTTCCTCCCCTTGATCTAAGTCACTTCAGAAATCAAGGAAGGGATCAGGGCCTTCGCCGATCTCTCGGTTTCAAGGACGAAGAGCGCGTGCTGGTTTACATGGGTAGCTTCTTTTACTTCTCTGGACTTGTTAATGCCCTTGAGGAGTTTGCACAGGTTTCAAAGTTATCTCCCAACCTCAAATTCCTATTGATTGGTGGCGGAGAACAAGATTCTGAACTGCGGCAAAAAGTAGCGCATCTTGGGCTATCCGAAAAAGTAGTCTTCACGGGTTTTATTAGCTACCTAGACCTTCCTCGCTACCTGAAAATTGCGGATGTAGCAGTAAACACATTAGAGCCGACACTGGTTGCCAACGTTGCTTTTCCGAACAAGGTCCTTCAGTACATGGCTGCAGGTCTGCCAGTTGTAAGCACACGGCTGGATGGCCTTGAGCAAACCTTTGGTGATCGCGCAGGTATAACTTGGGCAAGTGATTCAAAAGATGTTCTCCAATCTGCTTCGAAACTTAGTCAACTAACTGAAAGTGAGCTGGGAAAGATTTCCGAACTACAACTTGGTGCTGTGTCAGAAATCTTTGGTGTTGAAGCTGCGGTAGATAAATTCGAGGAGTCTCTAACTGCTCTTTCCGCAGGAGGTTCAAAGTGAGCAAAGTGCTAATCCTCGGTGGAACAGGAATGCTAGGCCATGCTGTTCTAGAAGAGTTTGGTAGCTTTTCTGGAGATGTGAGCTCCACTTCAAGAAGTGGTTCAGGATTACCGTTCGATGTTTTGAGTGACCCTGTTGACTCTCTCGCCAAGTTCGTGGGCAGAGGTGATTACATAATCAACTGCCTGGAATCACCAAGCCGCACATCAACGACGACAATGAGCAAGATGTTGCTCGGGCAAAGCTTGTCAATAGCTTGTTCCCTGCCGAGCTTGCCTCTCTTGCTGAGACGACCGGTTCCAGAGTTATTCAGATTGCGACGGATTGTGTTTTTTCTGGCCGGACGGGCCACTACCTGGAAACCGATTTTCATGATGCTGAAGATGTGTACGGAAAGACAAAGAGCCTTGGAGAAGTAGTTTCCGAAAACGTCATGCACATCCGCGTTTCAACTATCGGGCGTGAACTAGGAAGAAACACCTTGCTGCTGGAATGGGTTCTTTCTCACTCGCAAGGCGCAACCATCCCTGGCTACACAGATCACTTCTGGAACGGCGTTACGACAAATCATTTTGCAAAGGTTGTTAGGGCGATCATCGAGAACGATGGCTTTAGATCGGGCCTTTCCCATCTTGTTCCAGCCGATGAACTCTCAAAGGCAGATTTAGTCCGACAGATTGCGAACGCATTTGGCCGTTCTGACCTGATTGTCAAAGACACCGAGTCGCGCAAGCCTACCGATCGAACTCTTTCGACAATTGACCCAATTTTCAACAAGGGACTCTGGGCGGGGGCTGGATACCCAGATATTCCAACCATTGAGCAACTCATTGCCGAGATAGCAGCCTGAGACGCTACCATTTACCTAGGAATCCAAAGGAAAAGGTCTTCAAATTGGCAAAACGCAAGATTAAGGGCTCGGTTGTCACAATAACCGGCGGCACCGGTTCCTTCGGCTCAACAATGTTGGGCCATCTTCTCCAAGAGGGAGCGGCAGAAGTTCGCATCTTTTCTCGAGATGAGGCCAAGCAAGATGCCCTTCGGCACAAGATTTCCAATTCAAAGGTGCGCTTCTACATCGGCGATACCAGAGACCCCCTAAGCGTCAAAAACGTTATGAAGGGCACTGACCTTGTCTTTCACGCTGCTGCCTTAAAGCAGGTCCCTTCCGCAGAATTTTTCCCACTGGAAGCAGTTGCCACCAACATCCAAGGAAGCGCCAATGTCCTTAGGGCAGCCATCGAAGCCGAAGTCTCATCGGTTGTTTGCCTGAGCACAGACAAGGCCGTCTACCCAATCAACGCAATGGGTATGAGTAAAGCCCTAATGGAAAAAACGGCTCTTGCTTTCGCAAGAGACAACCAGGAAAGCAATACAGCCATTTTTGTAACCCGCTACGGCAACGTGATGTATTCAAGGGGTTCTGTAATTCCACTATTTATCAGCCAGATCAAGTCAGGTAAGCCAATAACGGTCACTGACCCTTCGATGACTAGGTTCCTGATGTCCCTTAGCGAGTCTGTTGACTTAGTCAAGCACGCCTTCGAGAATGCTGAAACCGGGGACCTCTTTGTTCGCAAGGCTCCAGCAGCAACAATCGAGGTCCTTCTGTCCGCTCTTATGGAACTCTTCGAGGAAACCGGAAAGGTGAGCCCTGAGATAAAGACCATTGGTGTGAGGCACGGTGAGAAACTCTACGAGTCACTGCTGGGCGCTGAAGAAATGGCTAAAGCCGAGGATTTGGGTAGCTACTTCCGAGTCCCGCTGGACACAAGAACTCTTGACTACGGTGTCTTCTTTGAGAAAGGTGAGGACCAGCCAGCACCACTTGAGTCTTACACTTCGCATAACACCCAGAGACTGGATAAAGAAGGTGTCAAAGCTTTGCTATTGACTCTTCCAGAGATTCGTCAGGAGTTGGGTCGATGACTAACGCGGCAAAGTCAACCGTAGTCACAATTGTTGGGACGAGACCGGAGATTATTCGACTTTCTCGGATAATTCCTAAGCTGGACAAGACCTTCAACCATGTTTTTGTTCATACAGGCCAGAACAAAGACCCGATGTTGAACGAAGTGTTCTTCAAGGATCTAGATCTAAGAGCTCCGGATGTTTTCCTTGACGTTGATACTTCCAGCCTGGGAGGGGTCCTTGGGGATACGCTAAAGAAAATTGAGCCGGTTTATCTAATGCACAAACCTGATGCGGTTTTGATATTGGGAGATACAAATAGCGCAATCTCAGCCGTTCTAGCTAAACGAATGCACATCCCCGTTTATCACATGGAGGCCGGAAACCGATCCTTCGATGAGAACGTCCCAGAGGAAACCAACAGACGACTGGTTGACCATGTTTCAGATTTCAACCTTCCTTACACTGAGCACGCACGCAGAAACCTGCTTGCCGAAGGTATCCACCCTCGAAGACTCATGATGTCTGGATCTCCAATGCGTGAAGTGCTAGAGCACTACCGATCAAAAATCGATTCAAGCACTGTATTGAAGGATTTGGATCTTGAACCTCAGAATTACTTTCTTGTCAGCGCACACAGACAGGAAAACGTCGATTCTCCTGAGCGCCTGAAAGATCTTTTGGACTCTCTCAAGGCTGTTCACGATGAGTGGAAGTTGCCTTTGATGGTTTCTACTCACCCAAGGACCCGAAACCAGTTGGAAGCGATCCCTGGGTACAAGGATATTAAGGGCGTCACGTTCCACGAACCCTTTGGATTCCTCGATTACAACAAGCTCCAGTTGAATGCCAAATGCGTAATCTCCGACAGCGGAACCATCAGCGAGGAATCAACAATCCTGGGATTCCCTGCAATAACAATCCGAGACTCGATTGAGCGTCCCGAAGCCCTGGACTTTGGTGGGATCGTTATGACTGGATTGCGAGCCGATAACGTTCTTGCTGGAATCAATGATGCTTTGGACTCTGCTGGGCAAGAAAAAGAAAGCTCGCAGTCAAGCTATCCACAAGGCTATGAGGTAAGTGACTGTGCCAACCGAGTAGTGAAATTCATGCTTTCCACAATCTCCAGACACCACGACTGGGCTGGCATTAGAAGACTTGGCTAGCATGCAGCGAAAGACCATTGTTTTGGTCTGCATGGTTGACAGCATCCATGTTGCTCGGTGGATAGCTCAGTTTGAACCCACAGAGGTGAGGTTCATTCTCTTTCCTTCGGGTCCCAATCGAAGAGTGCACCCGAAGATCTTGGAGATGATTGAGAGCGGCAAGAGCTTTGATAACCAAATCACAATCGTTCCTTTTGGCGGGAAGCTTTCGCTACCACTTTGGGCTTTAGACAGATTCTTTGGTGATCGCATTCGAGGACTCCTTCTCAGGCGTATTCTCAAAGAGACCCCTCCTGATTTCGTCCATGCTCTTGAATTCCAGCACGCTGGCTACGTCACTATGCGAGCACTTGCGGACAAAAGTATCACCACCCCATTCATCGCGACCAATTACGGTAGCGATATTTACTGGTTCCAGAAGTTCCCTAAGCACAAAGTGAAGATTCAAAGAATCCTAGCTAGGGCCGACCGCTATTCGGCTGAATGTGAGAGGGATGTTAGGTTGGCCAAAGAATTTGGGTTTGGTGGGGTCGTACTGCCGGTCATACCCAACTCGGGAGGAATCGATTTTTTGTCCTTACCAGAGCCAGCGCCATTTGAGAGTAGGAAGTTAATTGCTATAAAAGGCTATGACGGTTGGGTCGGGCGAGCCCGATGGACTTTGTTGGCTCTTGAAAAACTTGAACAGAAGCTTGAAGGTTTTGACCTTGCCATCTTTTCAGCCAATAGGAGTGTTATAAAGCTCGCCCATAAGATCGAGAAGAGAAGTAACTTCACTTTCACTACACATAAGAAAGGAAGTCTGAGCCACGAGCAGGTCCAGGAGCTTTTCGCGTCGGCAAGTATGTACGTCGGGGTTTCGCTTTCAGATGGTCTCAGTACTTCCATGTTAGAGGCGTTGGCAAACAAGTGCTTCGCGGTGCAATCAGCTACGGCTTGTACCGATGGGCTGATTACTGAGGGTGTTAATGGCTTAGTAATCACCGATATTTCGCCGGATGGGGTCTTTAGTGCGCTAAGCCGAGCCATCAAGATTTTGAGGTCTAGGGATTCTGAAAAAGAATCTTCTTGGGATATGGAAGAGTTCCGGAGTAAGTATTCGCGTGATCGAATCACCAGAATCGCTCGAGATTATTTCTATGTCTAGGGGTTCTGGAGCGCGTTCATCAGAAACGTAATTGGCATTGGAGCGCTTTTTCACTTTACCCTCCGTTAGCGGCCCCTTCTTCGCTATATAAACAACCTCTGCATGGAAACACCACTCACCGCTAGTCCTGCATTCTCATAGAATCCGGCGTTGGCTGTGCTGCAATTGAGGACTATCTTGTAGCACCCTTGATCCTCTGCCGATTTGACTAATGCGAGAACAATTTCCTTCCCTAGCCCCGATCCTCTGTGCGACTTATGGACCACGATGTCCTCTATGTGGCCCAACTTGCCTCCGCGAATTTTGGTTTCTAC
>Ga0247840_10011978_pt1 | contig 10414 bp, 9 predicted proteins | sample LaCruzMarch2015__FD_192404 | JGI IMG/M metagenome (GOLD analysis project Ga0247840, IMG submission 192404) | Freshwater microbial communities from meromictic Lake La Cruz, Castile-La Mancha, Spain - LaCruzMarch2015_17m | ecosystem: Environmental > Aquatic > Freshwater > Lake | place: Spain...
TTGACCGGCAGCGTGCCGATGAGCGTATCGCCCGGCTCGATGGTCTCCGGATCGAGGTGGTCGATGATTTGATCGACCGCGATGCCTTCCTGCTCGGCCCAGTCGCGGGCGCCGGGGTGGCGGGAGATGAAGTAGATGGTCATAGGGGCGTGCTCCGTTATGCGCGCGATGGAATGATTTCGATTTGATCAGGGGTCAGGGGGAGGAAATTTTTCGCCGTTCCCTTTCCCATCGTATAGCGATCAGCGGATCGCTTGCCGAGGGCTTTCACGAAAGCTCCATTTAGCTTCCGTGATGTGCTAAGGTGAGTGAGATGGCTCTATGCGAATATCAGATTTTCCATTCGGCGATGCGCGTATTCAAATCCGCGAGGCAGGCGTCACGCTGACCAATTGTGGTCGCGGAGGTCTCGACCACAATTTTCACCGTCCAAGTGCCGTTGCTGTACACGCCTTCGATCTCATCGCCCTTGGCACGGAACAGCGTGGCGCGGGAGAGGTTAGGATTCCAGTAATGGGTTCGGCAACCCTGCATATAGGGGCACTCGTCAAGCAGTCGTTGCATGAAGGCAACAATAGCGTTTCGGGCATTGCCCCAATTGTGCTCGGTGAGCGCGGGCTTGCCCTTGCGTCCAGCTACCGGCGGAGGCAAAAACTGGTCGCGGTCGGAGGCGAAGCGACTGTCGAAGGTCTCGTGAAAGATCTGTCCGGTCGGAGAGAGTTCCAGCCATGTGGCGCCGTCGATCTCGACGCGTTCGACCAACGTCTCGAGCCGTTCATCCCAGTCCTCCAGATCAAGATCCTCCTTGCGCTGCTCTGTTCGATTCAGGGCAGAGAAGATCCCGCTCCACTGCATCCATAACTGATGATCGAGGCTGATCGGCATAGGCGGGAACGCGACAATTTCGCTGAATCGCTCGTGTTTGTAGTAGACGGGTACTGCGAGTGCCTGGCCCATCAAAACGGCGATGGCAATTTGGGCTTTGTAACCGCCGGTGGCATTGATGGCGCAGTAGGCGGCACCCCGCTCGCGGATGATGCCGCACACGATTTTCGCAAGATTTCTCAGTCCTTTGGTGCGGAAGCGCTTGGGGTCCTGGTCTTGTAGATCCTCAATCTTGCGAGGGTCGACCGGGTAACCCCGTAGCGTGCCATAATGCCGCAAGATGTCGGCAACATATTGACCGTCCGTGGTATCCGAATAACAGAAATACAGGGTGCTGCGCTGTTCGCAATAACCTCGCTCGATCAGGTCCGCGATGGAGTTGATCTCGGCGCCGCAGAGGCGTGTTGAGCCTGGGAGTTCCGCCAGGAGTCTGGCGATTTCCCGCACGTTTTTTTGCTTTGCGGCGTCCGCTAACGCCAGAATCCGCTCCCGCATGAGGTGCGGCTGATCGCCTTGTGGTTGCTTTTTTAGCCAGGCGTCATAGGCTTCCGGTTCCGGCAGGCTGGTGAGATTGGGCCACAGAAGACTGGTGCCGACGGTGCAGATGAGTGTGTTCTTGCGGGCCATAGTTATTTCCTCAGCTTAAAAGATAGGTCCTTGTGGGCTGGATGTGAACAGACTTGCTGCCAGTTCCTGGGTTACCTTGGGTCATTCAGTCGGAATGCTGACACCACCAACGGCGCGGATATCGGCAAGCCGCCAGGCGTTGCCGATCCGCTCGACCCCGACCACGCAATTCTTGAGTACCCGTTGCTTCTTAAGACGGGCCTTCAGCTCGTCCGGCAACCGCTCCCGCAATTGCTGTGACTCGGGGTCACGGAGACTGGCGAGTTTGCCTTGATGGCTCACCGTCAGTTCAGCGTTGCCGGGATTAAACTTGAGCTCGACGCCGCTCCATTCTTCTTGCGGAACGGGGGGGCGATCTGAAGCTTGCGGCCCCGTGTCGCCGGTGCCGGGTCTTGTCTCCGATCGGGGGGGAGTGGACTGCATCGCCCCGTAACCAACGGCGGTCTTGGCGCCGAAGCCGAGCCAGGCGAAGGCGTGCTCGAACGCTGCCGCGATGAGTTGCCGCCAACGATCATCCTTGGCCAGGTCCAGCGCCAGACGGGCGAGGTGCGGCCGGTCGCATTGGACATGGAAGGCGAAGCCGGAGCCCGGCGGGACCGTGAGAAAATTGATGGGATTCGGCGAGCCGGATTCGTGCGGGGTCTCGCCCCGTTGGTAGTAATGGGTTTGGTGCGGTGTCATCACCTCGACTTGCAGTGCGTTGCCCTTGAGTTGCGGGAAGACATCCCAGAAGGTCAAGGCGCCGCGCACGTGGTCGGTGTCGCCATCAGAGCCCTCCCTGCCGAACAATACGTCGAGCATCGACAGCTTGATGGTCTTGCGCTTGACGACGAGCGTATAGTTGAGGTCTTCGCTCCATCCTTGGCGGTCGCCCCATTCGCCACGCGCCAGTTCACGGGCTGCTTGCCGCAATACACCCTTGACACCGCTACCGGCCAAGTAGGGAAGGCCGTAGGGATTCAGGAAGGCGAAGCCGTTTTCCAGTGGGTGTTCATTGCCGAGGCCGGTGGCAAAGGGGGCAATTGACATGGTCTCCAAGCGGAGCAGGTCGCCGCCGGATTGCATTTTTCGCGCGAGTCCGGCTTGGCGGGTGGCGAGTGCTGCCATCGTTGCTTGGTCATGGAGAGACAGCTTCAATGATTCACGCAGGGCGCCGGTCTTATTTTCGTCGCGGAACTCGCGCTCCTCACGGTCTCGACCTGCTACGCGGTAATTGATGTCATAGGTCGTCCAGAGGTGGTCGCCTGTCCGACTGTTGACACCCCATAATTTGAGGTACATCCCGAAACGCAACCCGGGTGATGCCTGGGAATAATCGTCTCCCAGATAACGCGGAACCGCAGCAATCGCCATATTCAACTCCTCCCGGCGCAGGCGGCCGCTGCCATCTGCCGAACCCAGCGCAGCCAGGCGAACGCCTCGGCGGTGATGTGCTGATAAGTCCGTTGCTCGGCGTTCATGAGTGCTTCCATGAAGGGCTCGAACTGGTCACTGGGGATGTCCTGCGGGAAACGCCGGTGCAGCCAGGCGCGAAGGTGTTGTCCTAGTTCGGCGCAATGACGTTGGGAGGTCTTGCCACCCTTCTCGTGCAGGAAGGCCATCACTTGCATTAACCCGCTGTTCATGATGAGTGCGGGTAGCCCCTTGGCGAGCTTCATGTATTCCTCGCTGCACTGCCGGCACTGCTGCCAGGCATCGGCGGCACGCTGTTGTTCCAGGGTCTGTGGCATGTCTTTAGCTCCCCAGGATCCTGAGTGTGACCAGACCGCGCCCGGTCGTGGCATCCCCGCCAATCTGCAACAGGCGGTTATCGAGCAAATTGCGCAGCATGAGCATGACTCCGGTGGCATCCATGGCGTCGTCCTTTCTGCCGGTGCGGGTCTTGCTGGTCATCAGTGGCGCGACCAGGATGGATTCAGGCGGCAGATTCTCCGTATAAAACAGTCCGCCGCCATCCGCGCTTCCGGTGTCAGGGTCGATCCGCACATGGGGCTCGACGACCGTGGCATTCTGGGTGAAGTAGGCGAAATCGGTATCGGAGAGCACCACCAGGTCCTTGGTCAGCTTTTCGCGAAAAAAGGCATGGGCCGCGTCAGGGGGGAGCGCCTTATTGGCAAGGTCAGTAGATAATTCGGGTAGATCCGGGGATACACGGGCGTTGTATTCAAACGCTTCCAGATGGAGCCGGTCTTTGGCGAGCAATTCGGGGTTGGCCAGCAGGCAACTCCCCTCGGCCACATCGGGAATCCGCCAGGCGGTCGGCAGACCAATCAGCGCTAACAGGCGTACAGCGCGTCCCAGCGCCTGTGGGCAAGTCGCGTAGACATAGCCGTTCCTCAAGCTGCGCACGGGCAAGACGATCAGTTGCGCATCACCGAAACTGACAGCCCCGGCGTGCAGGTCGGGGCTGCCCGACTCGGGGCCGAACAGCCGGTCGATGAACACCGGATCACCCCCGATCGACTCGAAGGCGTGGCGGACGGCCCCCTTGATGCCGGAGCCGGCAAAGCAGGGGTGCCCGGTATGCCGTTCACGTTGGATAGGATTGTCGATCACGCCGATCATGGAGCCTGCACCCAGGTGGACGGGGCTCACGGCGTAGAGGAAGACGGCAGCCTGTTTTTCGAACATTGAATGTCCCTCTTCTCAGTAGACGGCGTAGGTGAAACGGTTGAAGCCTTCCGCGCGGCGTTGGGGATTATCCGCCCCGTCGCCCCACAGACCCGCTTCGGCAAGCTTGCGCAGTGCGTCCGGGGTCGCTTGCAGGTCTTCGATCCAATAAACAGCGCCGGTGGAGACCGCGCGCTGGGCGGGCTTGGGCTGCCACTTGGCCAGGTCCCAGCCTGAGATCACCTCGGCGCGCGGTACGGCAGCACAGACCAACTTCCCGCTAACCCCGCCGAGTTGCCACTGCCCATCGGCCTGAGCGCCGGGCGGCAACCAACCGGCAGTGAAGACCCCTGGCGTGGTCAGTACCAGACGGCAGCGGCGGGATCGAACGATGGCGTCGAGGTCCGGTCGCGGTGCGGTGTAGTCGACAACACGGGTCGCCACCGCGCGGCCGTCGCCGCCGAAGCGCAGGGTGCCGCCGACCGCGGGGTCGGCCCCGTCGATCCCGACGAGAAAACCGACATCTTTGTCCACGGCGACGGCCTGAACGGTGAAGAGCTTCCCGTCGTCCGCGCGTCGTCTGGCCGGATCAAGACCCACGCCGACGCGGGTGTCGAGTTGCCAGAGTTTGCTGGTGGCCTCGAAGTCGCCGGGAGCCAGCGGGGCGCCGGCAAGGTAGCGGCTCCAGCCGGTCTGCGTGAGCCATTGATCGGATACGGTTTTGCGCCGGGAGGCTTGGGCCAATACCGGGAGTTTGGGTAGTGGCGCCGAAGAGGCGATACCGCCCTGGACTGGGTGCGGCCTCAAGCGCTCGATGATCAGCCTTCCTTCTTCATCCCGCGTCAGGACCAAGTCGGCCGGCGGGGCAAAGCGTCCTTCGACGGCACCGTCGCCGCTCCACCGCGCCAGGTGGAAGGCGGTCACGGTAAAGGCGCCGGGCTGCTCCGGGGTGCCGAGCGTTGGGTGCAGGTAGCGGCCAGCCGCGAACTCGCCCGGGTCAAGCTGCGCATCATCGGCCAGCATCCGCGAGCGCAAGGCCCCGGCCGCCACCGATGGCCAGGGCGGGACCAGGCTCTCGCCGTAGCTGCCGGGGTCTCCGAACAGTTTGTTGCCGCGTAGATAGAGCACATCCAACGGTTGAAGGAAGCGATAGGTCGTCATGGCATTGTTCCCTCGTCCAATGTCGTCCGCAGGCGGGCCACGGCTTGGGCCAGGCCAGGTAGGTCCTGCTCGACGACACTCCAGACGAGTTGCGTGTCGAGTCCGAGATAACCGTGTGTCAGGACATTGCGAAAGCCGGCGATGTCGCTCCAGGGGATTGCCGGTTCGCATGCCTTGAGTGCATCCGACAATCGTTGGGTGGATTCGGCCAGTGTTTGCAGATTTCTGATCACCGCATCCTGCACCAGGTGTGAGCCGACGAAGGCGGCCTGATCGCCGCCGCTGTATTCCTGGATGCGCTCGATGCAGTCCTGAATGTGGCTCAGCAGGATTTGGTCCGCGTCACGCTGTGGCTTCATAGTGGATGGGCCTCCCGCAGGATGCGCTCGCGCAAGGCCGGATGTAGTCCGGCCTCGGTCACGACATCCACCTGGCGGTGGGTCAGTGCCTGCACATCCATGAGCAAGCCACCCAATGCTAAGCCGCTGCGTCCCGGTGGCAGCGTGACCAAGAGGTCGATATCGCTGTCGGTGTCGGCATCGTCCCGTGCCATCGAGCCGAAGACGCGCACATTCTCGATCCCACGGCTGGCGGCGATGGCGCGGATGGCCGCGCGATGTTGTTCGATCAGTGGATGCATGGCGCTGGTTCCTCAGTGACTCTCAAAATTCCGGGTCTCGCGTGCCAGAAATTCGCCGACCGCCAGGATATTGGCCAGCCAGTCGAGCCGCCGGCCGGGTTCTTGTCCGAGCGTCAAGGCGGTCAGTCGGCGCGCCAGGCCCGGCACGTCATGATGGTCGAGGATCGTCTTGTTCTCGGTCTGGCGGGCCAGTTGATAGCCGAGCAGCCGCTCCAGCATGGCCCCGTCGCCGTGTGGCTCCGGCAGGTCCTTGAGCCAGGCCAGGCTGTTGTAGACGGCGCGCCGGGAGACCCCATCGGCCCCCAGAAAGGAACGCAGGGCCTCGATCACATGCAAGGGCTCGCCCCAGTGGGCGTGAAACTGGCGGATTCCACCTGAACGTTTGAGCAGCGTGAGGCTGAAGGCGTCGCGTCCGCCGCGGGTTTTCGCCTGTTGCTCGGCGGCATGCAATTCGCGCAAGACGGCGCCGAGCGGGGCCTGATGATGGGCGATCACGGCCCCGCAACTGGCGGTGGCCCGCTCGCCCATCAGGCGCATCAGGCGGCCGTCCAACAGTGCAAAACCGTTGCGCAGGGTTAAGCCTTGCCGGTCGCCCGACCGGTGCTCCAGGTCATGCCCCGAGTAGGCGACGCGCAGGCGTTGCATGACCGGCAAGAGTTCAGCCACTGGTAGCATCGCCAGCACATCGTCACCACCGGCGTAGATCACCCGCCCGAGGTGCTCCACCTCCACCACCTGACGCACTAGGGTCAATGCGAAATCGTTCAGTGCGCCTGAGATGGCCAGGTGACGGTTAGGTGAGAGTGCGCGCCGCTGTTGGCCATAGGATTCGATCAGGGGGTTACCTTTGGCCTGCTGATCAAAGCCGGCGCGGACGGCCGGATGGAACCCCTCGCGATAGGTCACGCCGCCATTCAACTCGCCTGAGAGCCAGGCCCCCATCCGGTCGCCGTCCATCAGAAGAAGAGCGTAATAGGCCTCCCGCTTGATGGTGCCAGCCGGTTTCCAGGAGCCGAGTGTGCGTGTGACCAAGTCCTCCAGTCGACGCCCCTCCTGCTCGTCATCCAGGTCTTGTGCAACCTCCAGGAGTCCAATCAGCCGCTTGGCATCGGCGACCCCTTTGGGGTTGCTCCGGACATGGCGTCGCAGTAACCGCGGCGGCAGAGCCACGGGCTCGGGACGATGCAGCGCCAAGGTTGCCTCCCACCCGGGCGCGACCTGTCCGCCGTGCGCGAGCCATTGGTCGATCTGGTGGGCCAGAGCCATCGTGTGGGTGGAGACGACGAAGCGCTGCACGGCATCACCAGTCACGCCCCGGATGTCTTCGGCGAAGAGGGTTGGCCAGAGTCGTTTGATGGCGGGCAAGGCGCCCAGATGTTCCCCCTTTTTCGCCCAGGCCGGTCGCTGCTCGGCAATCCTCGCCCACAGGGTTCGGGCCTGCCGGCGATAGGAGGTCTGGAGCTGGCTCGGGTCGGTGGTCAGCCATTCGGTTTCCCCGGTCAGGGAGCAGCGCCAGCCCTGTTGTTCGGTCTGTCCAAATGGCCGAACCGCCTTCGCGGCGGCCAGGACACGCTCCGCGAGGTCATAGACCGCTGGATAGAGGACGCCGGGATTGGGCGAGAAGAAGGCCGTGCCGTCCGCCCAGCGGACCTCTCGACTGAGCACCTGCCAGGCGGGGCTCGCGAGAAAGCCGCTGGCCTCTCCCGGCTCGGCGCCGAAGAAAGGGGCCATCGCCGCGGACAGCTGGCTGGTATCCAGGTCCGTTTGCCGGGCCGTATCGCGGGGTTTGATCAGCGAGAAGGGAACCGCGGCCCAATGGACTTCCGGGAATCCCGCGAGTTGTTCACGCATCTGGCGGTGGCAGTGTTGTTCTTCGCCGTTTCCCAGATCGGCCGCATCGAGCAGCCGATCAACGACCCGTTGGCCGAGCGACTGCAACCAGTCGCGGACCGCGGCTTCCACCTTGCCGGCTAATTCGACCGCTTGCGAGCGCGGTACGAGCGCGACGAATCGGTTGGGCAAGGCGGCTGAGAACAAGGGGTTGCTATCCGTACCGCCGCGGGTCCAGTCACAGTCCTTAAAGAGTGCAGGGTCCAGGCCGCACTGCTCTCGCAACCACAGATCGACCTGGGGCACGCCACGCAGTCGCGGGAAGAGGATGGAGTCAGGCCCCAGTGCCTCGCAGACCGGGCGCATCGCCTCCCAGGCCAGGCGCGCCAGCAAGTGCGAACCCGCCCAGAGATCGGAGGTCGAACGGGCGGACTGAATGAAGCGCTGCACCGGGCCGATAGCCAATGCCAGCAAGGCGACCTCGCCGTCGGGATCGGCGGCAAAGGCACCCGCGAAGGCCGAGGCGAGGTCCAGGTGGTCCCAGATGCTGTGATCGGGCACGCGGGTGTCGGCCGGCAATAGGCGCCAGAGTTGTCCGAGCTTGCCGAAGTCCTCGTCCTCGCGTAGCTCCGGGCCGAAGCGCCAGAAGGCCAGCAGGGTCTTGCGCCAGTCGACCGCTTCACCATCGCGTGCGACGAGGCTGGCGAAGTGGATGAAGCTGCGGGACTTGATGTCGTGAAAGTCCGTGTCGCTCAGTCCGCCATGCTGGCCGAGGTCATACTCGGCGCCAGTGAGCGGATGGATGAGGACTGGCCGCTTGGTCCAGTGCACTTGCGCCCAATCGGCCACCTTGAGCGTCTTCAATTGACCGCTCTTGGTTTTAACGGTGATTTCCTGCATCGGCCACTGGGGACGATCCGCTGCGGCGGCCCACCAGTCGGCGCGCCGCACGGTCTCATACATCGCCCGCGGGATGCCCTGTTTGAACAGCAGGGTATCCAGCGTCCGATCGTTGTCGGCCGCCACGGTCTCGTCAAGCTGATCGAAGCCAAGCAGCCGATGCAGGGCGCGGGATGTGCCGCCTTCGTGTCCGGCTGGGTCACGCAGCAATACCAGCGCCTTTTCCGCCGGGTCGTGCAGCCGGGCATGGAGCTTGGTTTGCCAGAAGGTGTTGTCATCCATGGGTGTGCCTCATGCGGAGATTCTGGAAAGGCCCTGAGCGGGGTCGTCCAGGAAGCGGTGAACTTGGGACCAAACCTGCCGGATCGCCCGCGGATCAGGTCGGAATGCGGCCGGTGGTGCACAGGGCACATGGACGATCACGCCATACGGTTTGTTGTCGGCGCCGCTGCGTACCTTAAAGCGGAGGCTGTTCGGGAGCCGGAAATCGCCTTTGCCGCGCTCTCTCCATGCCTTAACGCTGTGATTTGTGACTGGATAGCTCAACCAATGGCGAGACTCTGGGGCTGGTGCGTCTCGTCCCGTCGTGAACTTGAATTGGGTCCGCAGCCCGATCTTGATCTCGGCCAACTGCCGCATCAGCGCTTTCCAGTCGGCGACGGCTGGGGTCCGCCAGACGAATGGCCCTTGCTGATCCTGGCCGATTGCATGGGGCCAGTCCAGTTGCAGCGCATCCTGCCAATCGCGAATCAGGCGGGCGTCCAGTTGGCCTTCGAGCAAGGGAGTCCGGTCGTTGGCCGGGCTTAGACTAAAGGAACCCCAGCCATTGCGGCTCCGGCCTCCCAAGGAGCCGTAGTGATGCATGAGCCACAAAGCCGTCTTGATGATCCTTTCATTTTCGGTGGGGAACGCGAGGCCCAACGTCGCTGCCTCGCCACTTTGAATGGCGGCATTCTTCTTCAGCGTAGTAGCAAAGGCAGGTGGCTTGCCAGGCTGAGGGACCTTGGTGGCTTCAAGTGGACCGTAGCCGAGATACAGCAACGGACCAATTGGCTGGTTGACTTCGGGGTGTGCTACCTTGGCGCTCGGCATGAGTTCCTGCCTGCCCCAGGTTGCTTTCTTTTCGGCGCCGATCTCCCAGCACGATAACCGAATCCGAATTTGGCTCTTGCGTGATCCCCCATGATCGTCGGCAGCAACACCAAACAACAGCCCTTCCTGCCGTCGCATGTCATCGACGTTGCAGGTCGCGTGCTGCCCAGCGGCAAAGGCAAGGCGCCACCATTGCCGCAGCAATGCCTTGAAAGGCGGGGTGCGCCACTGCCCTATCTGATCGGCGTTACCGAGAAAGGCCGGGGTGTTGAAGCGAACCTGATACTCGTACTGAATCATCGCGTCTCCTCCTCTTTGCGATCTTTTCAAGCCTGCCGCAACGTCGTGCACCCGTGGTGTAGCGTTGCGATGGTGTCATTCTCCACACGGGACACTGTTAAGCCTACTTCCGCAAGCTTGCACCTCAGCGCGTGCGGTCATCCACCACCTCGTCAACCCGATACCCTCCCAACCCAAAAGCCGTGCCCTTGCCCACATGGGTCCACTGACCAAGCCAGAGGGCGGGCCAGACGGCGGACAGGGCGGGTCCGGCGAGGACGAGTTCGCCGACCAGACCGCCCAGTTGCATCAGGGTGTCCTGACGCGAGGAGTAGCGCGTCCAGTCGTGCCAGCGCAGTCCCTCGGGACGCAGGCTGAGCGTGTCGGGTG
>Ga0247840_10011981_pt1 | contig 10412 bp, 8 predicted proteins | sample LaCruzMarch2015__FD_192404 | JGI IMG/M metagenome (GOLD analysis project Ga0247840, IMG submission 192404) | Freshwater microbial communities from meromictic Lake La Cruz, Castile-La Mancha, Spain - LaCruzMarch2015_17m | ecosystem: Environmental > Aquatic > Freshwater > Lake | place: Spain...
CTGCTCGCTGACGGCCGGCTGGCCCACATAGTCCTGGAGCCGGCGCGGGCGGATCGCCCGCTCCATGGCGCCGTCGTCCCCCGCGGCCAGGGGGCTGATGAGTCGGTCCGGGTTGTCGTGCATGGGGGGCGAATTCCTCAGTGCGACGCGCCCGCGCCGTGCTGGTGCCCGGCGCTCCCAGACAATTGCCGATACTCCGAACAGCGCCGCGGGGTCGGCACCCCCTTGCCGGGATTGAGCAGCCCCAGCGGGTCGAAGGCCTGTTTCACGCCGCGGAACTGGGCCAACTCCGCCGGGCTGAACTGGACGCACATCTGGTTGATCTTCTCGATCCCCACCCCGTGCTCACCCGTGATGGTGCCGCCCACCTCCACGCACAGTTCCAGGATCCGCCCACCCAGTGCCTCGGCGCGCTCCAGTTCACCGGGCCGGTTGGCGTCGAACAGGATCAGCGGGTGCAGGTTACCGTCCCCCGCGTGGAAGACGTTGGCCACCGGCAGGCGATATTCCGCGGCCAACTGCGCCGTGCGGCGCAGCACCTCCGGCAGCTTGCGGCGGGGGATGGTGCCGTCCATACAGTAATAGTCGGGGGCGAGGCGCCCTATCGCCGGGAAGGCGGACTTACGCCCCTTCCAAAAGCGCAGGCGCTCGGCGTCGTCGCGCGACACCTGCACCAGGGTCGCCCCGCTCGCCAGCAGCAGGTCCCGCACCTGCTGCGTCAGTTCGGCCACCTCCTCCAGGGTGCCGTCGAGCTCGCACAGCAGGATCGCCGCCGCGTCCGTCGGGTAACCGGCGTGGGCAAAGGCCTCCGCCGCCTGGATCGCCGGCCCGTCCATCATCTCCAACCCGGCCGGGATGATGCCGGCCGCGATGATGTCGCCCACCGCGTGGCCGGCGCGCTCGGTGTCATCGAAGGCGGCCAGCAGGGCCTGGGCCTGCTCGGGCACCGGCAGCAGCGCCACCGTCACCTCCACCGTCACCCCCAGCATCCCCTCCGAGCCGATATAGAGGGCCAACAGGTCATAGCCCGGTGAGTCCGGTGCCGCCCCGCCAAGTTCGATCAATTCCCCCGCCATGGTGACGAACTTCACCGCGAGCACATTGTGGACCGTCAGTCCGTACTTCAGGCAGTGCACGCCCCCCGAATTCTCCGCCACATTGCCCCCGATGGTGCAGGCGATCTGGCTCGAGGGGTCCGGCGCATAGTAGAGTCCGTGGGGTGCCGCCGCCTCGGTAATCGCCAGGTTACGCACGCCCGGCTCCACCCGCGCGGTGCGCGCCGCCGGGTCCAGGGCCAGGATGCGATTCAACCGCGCCAGACTGAGTACAATCCCATCACCGACCGGCAGCGCGCCCCCCGAGAGCCCGGTGCCGGCCCCGCGCGCCACCACCGGCACCTGGCGCTCGTGGCACAGCCGCAAGACCCGCTGAACCTCCGCGACGGTGCGCGGCAGCACCACCAGCAGCGGGAGCTGGCGATAGACCGAAAGCCCGTCGCACTCGTAGGGCCGCACCTGCTCCTCGTGCTCCAGTACCGCGTCCGTCGGCAGGAAGGCACGCAACGCTGCTAACAGGCCGGCCCGGGAGGTCGCCAGCCGGGGGTCATGGAAATCGGTCTGAGAGGATTGAAGCAGGCTCATCGGACTGGTACTCATGCAGGGCCGTGTGGGTAGGAATCAAAGATGCGGTGCGTCAGGACCCGCATCAATCGTTCGACGTCGGATGATGCCTCATCCTCACACCAATCCCCCCACTGCAGGCGAGTTCTATCCTGGCGCCTCTTGCCCGGGCGCCTAGGGCAGGGCGCAGGCGGCACTTTGGTAGAGATAGCTGGCGCCGTTCCCCCGCACCGTAACGAGTCGTGGACTGACGCGGCCCGCCGGATCACAGAGAACCCACCGGAAATCGGTGGGGATCGCATTTGCCGTAGTGGCGGCGCCGTCCATCCGGTAGGTCACGGCCGCGGCACTGGCGATAATCGTGACGGTCCCGGATGCCTCCAGGCGCTTGGCGATGGTCTCGGTTCCCGTGATCTGCTGATCGGTCGTCGTGTCCCTGAACAGCAGCGCACCCTTGGCCCAATCGCCGACGCCGCCGCAGGCCCCGCTACCGTTATCGGAGCAAACTGTGACCGGTACCCCGCGCATTACCGCCGTCGAACGGGCGAGGTTGAGGGTCGCGACGAAGTTGTTCACGGTTGCGGACATCTTGTTGCGGGCCAGCAAGGCGCCGAACGGGGGGGCGGCGAACATCAGCACGATCAGCATGATCGCCAACGTGACCATCAGTTCGATCAGCGTTACACCGCGCTCGGCACCCATGGTAAGGTCGGCGTGGAACATGATTGAGCGCTCCGGGTGATGGTGATCGTCGAGAATTCGCGATCCGCGTCAGTGAACGCATAGTATGCGCCACTACCGCATCCTTAAGAGAACGCAGACGGGCGTGAAGCTGGTGATGCCGACATTGCGGTCGGCGCTTTCGGCAGTGGCGGGCGGGCCATGGCGGCGGGTGCGGGAGCGTTCGCGCCGGTGACGCGGGTGCGTTTTGCGGGTGTTGCGCTCAGCAGTCCTTGCACGCCTTTACCGGCAGGCCGAGCCCGATCCAGCCGGGCCCGGCCGCGCTGCCCGCCATGCCGTCGGCGACGCTGTAGACCCGGGTAAAGCCATGATCTGAAAGCGTTTGTTGCATATGCGCGCTGCGGTTGCCGGTGCGGCAGATGAGCGCGATCGGGGCGGTATAGTCACCCCTGACCTGGGCCAGGACCGCATCGGCGAAGCCGTCCGGTCCCTTGGGGTCCTGCATCATGATCGGCGCGGCGCCGGCGGCGATCCCGGTCTCGCGCCATTCGGCGGGGGTGCGGATGTCGATCAGCGTGAGCGCGCCGGCCTTGGCCTGGTCGTGCGCCGCCGCGGCGGTGAGGGTGGGGCCGGGCTGCGCGAGGCAACCGCAGAGCAGCGTGACCGTCGCCAGGGCGAGTGCGGGCAATTGCAGGTAACCAGACACGGCGCTTCTCCATCGGCGTGGGGACCCGCCGCGTCGGCGGGTCGCTACGCTCGTCATAATCGCAAGAGACTTAAGTCCCCCGGCGGTTGTTTATCCGCCGGCGGACTCAGAAGTCAATGACTTAGATCCGATCCAGGGGCGTCCCGCCCGGATCAGCCCTTGGAGCCCAGGCGCAGGCCGCCATGGATGAAATACACGTCGCCGCTGAGCGCCTCGTTACGGTAGATGTCCGCGACCAGTTGCGCCACTTCCGCGGGTTCGATCAAACGGCCGATGGGAATATCCTGCAGGATCTTGTCCAGGGCCTGTTGATTCATGTTCTTCACCATCGGCGTGCCGACGTAGCCCGGGGCCACGGCCACGCAGCGGATCTGATTGGACAGACCGCGCCGGAAGAACTCCGCGGTGATCACCTTGGGCATCACCGACATGGCGGCCTTGGTGGAGGAGTAACTGATCTGCCCGGCCGTGCCCAGTGAGCCGGTGGAGGAGACCAGACAAATGAGCCCCTTGCACTTGTTGTCGATCATGCGCGCGGCACATTCACGCACGGTCAGGAAGACGCCGTTCAAGTTGATGTCGATGACCTTCTTGAAGTCGTCGAACGACAGCTTGCGTGTGACCTTGCCGGTTTCCCGGTCCGGGGAGACCATCATGCCGTCCTTGATGATGCCGGCAAAGGGTGCAACCAGATTGATGGCACCGAATTTCTCGATGGCGGTATCGGCAAGCCGGGCGGTGTCCTCTTCGCTGGTGACGTTACCGACCACCGTGACCACCTCGCCGCCCAGCGCGGTGAGCGCCGCCGCGGCCTTCTCCAGGGGCTCCTGCGCCACGTCGGCCAGCACCACCTTGCCGCCGTTCTTCACCCAGTGTTCAGCGATCGCATAGCCGATGCCGCCGCCGCCGCCGGTGATGACCGCGACTGAACCTTTGATTTCCAACATGTCGTTAACTCCGCGTTACTTCTTGATGAGCGATGCGCCGCCCCAGTCAGCGGCAGCGTCCGTTTGTAATCGGTGCCGGGGTGGTGGAGCGCTCGCCGCAGCGAAGGCCCCGTCCGGCACGCCCCCCGGCCCGGCCGGAGTATAGCGGAAGACTCCCCGTTCGTCCCCGGAAGATGAAGGCCCCCCGTGGGAGCGGCTTGCAGCCGGGAGGCGAGGCCGTGGTAACCCTGGCGCGGTCCCCCGGGTCGGCACCGACACGGCACGGGCGAACTGAAGAAACTCGCCCGCCCGCTCGGTATACACTGCTACCCCATCGACGCCAGCCCCAACGGAGCGCCCCATGACCGATTCCATCCTCGTCGGCACCGGTACCGTGCCGGTCGCGATCAACCTGCCGATGGCCAACCGCCATGGCCTGGTCGCCGGTGCGACCGGCACCGGCAAGACCGTGACCCTGCAACGCCTGGCGGAGCAGTTCAGCCGGGCTGGCGTGCCGGTCTTTCTGGCGGACGTGAAGGGGGACCTGGCCGGGCTCAGCCAGGCCGGCGGGGCCAACGTGAAGGTGACGCAGCGGGTGGCCGAGATGGGTCTGGAACAGGCCGAAGGCTTCACCTACGCCGCCAATCCGGTGCAGTTCTGGGATATTCACGGGGAGCAGGGCCACCCGGTGCGCACCACCATCAGCGATCTGGGGCCGCTGTTGCTGGGGCGGCTCCTGGGGCTCAACGAGGTCCAGGAGGGGGTGCTCAACATCGTCTTCCAGTTGGCGGACGAGAACGGCTGGCTGCTGCTGGATCTCAAAGACCTGCGCTCGCTCCTGACCCATGCGGCGGACACCGCCGATGGGCTTCAGACCCGTTGGGGCAATGTGTCGAAGGCGAGCGTCGGGGCCATCCTGCGCCGCCTCCTGGCCCTGGAGCAGCAGGGGGCGACGCGCCTGTTCGGCGAACCGGCCCTGAGCCTGGCGGACCTGATGCAGACCGACCCGCGGGGCCACGGCTACATCAACATCCTGGCGGCCGACCGGCTCATCCACACCCCGGCCATCTATTCGACCTTCCTGCTGTGGCTGCTCTCGGAGCTGTTCGAGACCCTGCCGGAGGTGGGCGACGCGGACCGCCCGCGGCTGGTCTTTTTCTTCGACGAGGCGCACCTGCTGTTCAACGATGCGCCCAAGGTCCTGTTAAATAAGATCGAGCAGGTGGTGCGGCTGATCCGCTCCAAGGGCGTCGGGGTCTATTTCGTGACGCAGAGTCCGCTCGACGTGCCGGAGGCGGTGCTGGGTCAGCTCGGCAACCGCGTTCAACATGCCCTGCGCGCCTTCACGCCGAAAGACCAGAAGGCGGTGCGGGTGGCCGCCCAGACCTTCCGCCCGAACCCGGCCCTGGACACCGAGGCGGTGATTACCGCGCTCGCGCTCGGTGAGGCCCTGGTCTCGACCCTGGACGCGGAGGGGGTCCCGGGGATGGTGCAGCGGGTGAGCGTCGCCCCGCCGGGGAGTCGGCTGGGTCCGGTCGCGGCCGCGGAGCGCCAGGCGGTGCTGGACGGATCGTTGCTCAAGGGCGTCTATGACATCACCATCGACCGGGTGTCGGCCTATGAGATGCTGGCGCAACGTGCGACCGGGGCGGCGGTGCCGACGGGTGGGACTGACCTGCCGGGCGGGGCGCGCGGGACGGGCGGCGGGTCCCGCGGGCGCCAAACCCCGCTGGAGGCCTTCGCGACCAGCGCGGCCCGCTCCCTGGGCAGCCAGGTCGGGCGCCAGTTACTGCGCGGGGTCATGGGTTCGCTGTTCGGGAGCAAGACCGGCGCTAAGGGTTGAGCGCCCGCGGGGCCGCGCGCGGGCTTCCGCGCACCAGCCGGTTGCGGCTAAATTACTGACTTACATAACGACTCGGGAGAGGTTCCATGGATTCCCATGCCTTCAGCCATGAGATGGCCGTGCGCGATTACGAGTGCGACATCCAGGGTATCGTCAACAACGGCGTCTACCAGAATTATCTGGAGCACGTCCGCCACCTGTATCTCAAGTCCATCGGCATCGACTTCGCCGAATACACCAGGAGCGGTGTCAACCTGGTCGTGGTGCGCGCCGAGCTGGACTACAAGTTCCCGCTGACCAGCGGGGACCGGTTCCGTGTCGATCTGGATTTCGTGCGTGAATCGCGGCTGCGGTTTGCCTTCGACCAGGCGATCCTGCGGCTCCCGGATGAGAAGCCCGTGCTGGCCGCCCGGATCATCGGCACCGCGCTCAATGCCCGCGGCCGACCCTACCTGCCGGCGGAGTTGGAGGCGCTGTTGGCCTAGGGGATCGATCCTGCGATGCCACCCGATCGTTGCGTCGGGAGCAGGCCCCCGGATAGCACAACGGGTTGCCCGGAATCCGGTGCAACCCGTTGGTTTAATTGGCGTCCCCACGGAGATTCGAACTCCGGTCGCCGCCGTGAAAGGGCAATACGCCAGCATAGTATTCAAGAGCTTAGAAGACCATGTGATATTGAGCATATCACGCCCATACACGGGTTCGGCTAAAATGTGTGGGGGGCTCTGCAAAAGGTAACAAAGGTAACGCCCCCGGAAAAACGGCCGTAACCTCTTGGACTAACAGAAGAAAACAGAAACAGGAAAAGGTAACAAAAAGGTAACAGGAAGTAACGGCGTTACCTTTTCCTTTGTAATATGATCAATTTTTTTTATTTTTTAATATCAGGTAGATAGATCGGCGTTACCTTTCCCGTTACTTCGGGTTACCTTTTGTATGTAACGCAAAATATACTGTTGAAATAAACGCTTAGGTCATCGAAACCGGCCCTGTTACCTTTGTTACCTTTTGCTGAGCCCCCCCCCCTTTCAGGGGGGGTGCCGTGTGCGTTGCCAGCTACCGGCCGCCGTGTCGACGTGTCCTGGCTGATCCGGTTTCGGGTCGCCCTGCTTGGGCTCGGTCGGCTACAGCTTGCGGTAGTTCTCGACGTACCCGTTGCCTTGGCCCTGGATGGCCCTGATCCGGCGGTTGCGCTCGATCTCCCAGGCGTCCGGTGGACCCTCGTTGTTCCAGGCGCCGAACAACTGTTCATCCTGGCGGCTCAGGCGAAAGCCGTAGGTGTCGCGCATGTAGAGCATGGTCCTCGCGATCGGGCCCCGGATCGCTGGTGGAGGCTGCACCCGGCGGATGCTGGCGTCGAAGCGCATCGGGCAAGTGCCGTAAGTCCTGCCGCCCGTCGTCATGCCCCAGTTCCAGTTTGAGCGCCGCCCGTTCAGGTAGCCGTCTTCCGGATAGAGGTTCTGCAGGTCGTTATGCGCCGCAACGAAGGTCGGATCGACGCGCAGGCAGCACTCGCGCCCGGAGCGCGCCTTGCCATTGGGCTTGATGCACTCCGGGAAGTTGACCGGTGCCCGCCAGCAGGCCCGCGACTGACCGAACTGGGCGGCCGGAAAGACGTGCTCAACCTCAATCCTGGCGGCGCGGGTATGGCCGGCCAATTGCGCCAGTCCACAGCTATTCAGGTCGACGTGCCGGTTGGCGTCGAACCGGCAGTCACAATAGAGCGTCTGGCGGTGGTCGAAGTACACCCGGCGGAACAGGCTGCGCTTGGCCTCGGCGAAGGTCGGCAAGTGGGTGAACGCGGCTATTGCCGGCGCGCCCTGGACCTCGTAGGTGGTGGACTGGGCTGCCTCGGGGCTGGTGGCACTCGGTGCCCAGCGATGCCAGGCCCAAGGCGCGGCGAGGGCCATCCCGACCAGCGCCCAGGCCGCTGCGAGGCGCGGACCGCGTGGCAACAGGCAGATCTTCGTGTTCATGCTCGTGTCTCGCTGCGTGGTGGATTCCGGTCGGGTAGCGATCAGATAGGGAACCGATCGGCTTTTGAGCTATGTGGTATGATTCAAAACTATATCAATAGCTAAGGGTGGAAAACATGCCTACTAAAGCAACTCGTAAAGGATGTGGCGGGCGAGTAATGATCAATCGACCTTGCCGACCGAATAGGCGAACACGCTTATTCAACGGCAAGAAGCTAACGCAGGTAATCATTAGGGTGTGCGAAGAATGGGGCACGGATGAGACTCAAAAAGCGATAGATGAAGCGTTAGAGAAAGGATGTGATGCGGACGAAAGGAAAAGACGAAAGCAACAGGAAAGAGATAAAGCACAGGAGCTAAAGACGGCGCTGGATTTTGCCTTAGCCCGGCTGGCTGCAATCCTGGCGGCACTGGCGTTGGTCGAATGCTTAACGGATGATGAAAAGCAGGATATTGCTTATGCTGGCGAGGAATTGAAAGAAACGCTTATACCTGTCTCGAATGGCGATGTATTCGTGACGGGCGGCGGCTTTGGGGGCACTGCGTTCACGACTGGCGGCGGGTTTTGACTGCGATCTGTTTTCGGGCTGGGTTAACGCTCAGCAGCGGTCGCACAGCTACGCGGGGTACCTGCGGCCGGCGGTGAAGGCCTGCGGGTTGCCGCCGCGCGGCCGATATCGCCGCGTCTGCCGATACGCGGCCGCCATGCTGGCCAGTCTCAAGGCTGACCTTCTCCGGGTGTGCATCCGCCCGGCCGGATCCCTATCCGACCGAGCAGGGTGCCGTGGGCTGCGTATCGGCGGCTGTCGTCCGGGTCTCGCGCCGACGTGAGCTGGTATGTGGGTGTCGCGTGGACGTCCTGGGCCGGCGTTGCTCTGTCGCGCGGGTGTCGCGTGGACGCGCAACCGGAGTTGGCGAGGTCGCGGACGCTGCCGCCCGGCCGGACGCCTCGGGGTCGTGGGGGCCGCCGACCGGACTCCACCAGCGCGCGGTCACCCCCGGGCGGTCGGTGGCGTTGCCGTCCGGCCGGACTCCACCCGGGTGCGGGCCCTGGCGCCCGGCCGGACGCCTCGGGGTCATGGGGTCTGCCGGCCGGACTCCACCAGGACCTGCGCGCCGCCGGGCGGACGGTGGCGTTGCCGTCCGGCCGGACTCAACCAGGTCGCGAACCCTGCCGCCTGGAAGCTCGCCCTGGGCACCCGGTACCGTCCGGTTGGGGGAGGCCCTGCCGGCGGCCGTCGTCGCGGTCGGTACCCGGTACCGTCCGGCCGGACTCCACCAGGTCGAGGGCCTGCTGGCGGACGGCGCCGCGGTCGGCACCCGGTACCGCCCGGCCGGACTCCACCAAGTCGGCGACCCTGCCGCCCGGCCGGACGCCTCGGGGTCGTGGGGTCCGCCGACCGGACTCCGCCAGCGGGCGGGCGCCCCCGGGCGGTCGGTGGCGTTGCCGTCCGGTCGGACTCCGCCCGGGTGCGGGCCCTGCCGACCGGCCGCGCGTGGTACCGCCCGGGCGGACGCCGCGCGGTCCTGGCGGGCGGTCTGATGGGGTGCGGGACCGGCCGCGTCCGGGGCGCGGGGCGTTGGCGGGTGATCCTCGCGCCCGAGCGCACAGACGCACGAGTATGTTGATATTATTTATATGTTATTTTTTGATATCTCAGCAACTAGCGGCGCAGATTTTCCGGTCGCCGTCGCTCCATCACGCATCTCACACCCGGGTACGCTCGGGCGCGCGCTGACTGTCCCTGGTGCTGTCCGGCCGGACTGCGCCAGGGCGCAGACCCTGCCGCCCGGCCGGTCGCCTTCGATCTCGGCCGGACTCCACCAGGTCGCGGCGCTGCCGGCGGACGGCGCCGCGGTCGCTACCCGGTACCGTCCGGCCGGACTCCACCAGGTCCAGGACCCTGCCGCCCGGAAGCTCGCCCTGGGCACCCGGTACCGTCCGGTTGGGGGAGGCCCTGCCGGCGGCCGTCGTCGCGGTCGGTACCCGGTACCGTCCGGCCGGACTCCACCAGGTCGAGGCTCTGCCGGCGGTCGGCGCCGCGGCCGGTACCCGGTACCGTCCGGCCGGACTCAACCAGGGCGCGGGTCTGCCGGCGGACGGCGCCGCGGTCGGCACCCGGTACCGTCCGGCCGGACTCCACCAGGTCGCCGCCCTGTCGGCGGCCGTCACCGCGGTCGGTACCCGGTACCGTCCGGCCGGTCGAAGCCTTGCTGGCGGTCGGCGCCGCGGTCGGTACCCGGTACCGTCCGGCCGGACTCCACCAGGTCGTAGCCCTGCCGGCGGCCGTCGTCGCGGTCGGTACCCGGTACCGTCCGGGCGGACGCCTCGAAGTCTTGGAGTCCGCCAGCCGGGCGGGACCAGCTCCCACACGAAGTTTTTTGCGAGCAAAAGAGCAAAAAAAATCCGCAGTGGATATGTTAAGGATATGTTTCTATTGTTGCGTATCCGAAAATTATTGAAGATTTTCGTCTCGAAAACCGCAGACCGCCCGGCCGGGCGAGGCCGTGCCGGCGGCCGTGGCGGCGGTCGGCACCCGGTACCGTCCGGCCGGGCGAGGCTCTGTCGGCGGTCGTCGCCGCGGCCGGTACCCGGTACCGTCCGGGCGGACTCAACCAGGTCGCGGACCCTGCCGCCCGGAAGCTCGCCCTGGGCACCCG
>Ga0247840_10011984_pt1 | contig 10411 bp, 1 predicted proteins | sample LaCruzMarch2015__FD_192404 | JGI IMG/M metagenome (GOLD analysis project Ga0247840, IMG submission 192404) | Freshwater microbial communities from meromictic Lake La Cruz, Castile-La Mancha, Spain - LaCruzMarch2015_17m | ecosystem: Environmental > Aquatic > Freshwater > Lake | place: Spain...
TTTTTCTGACATATTTTTAAAGTTAGCTTCCTGTTCTTTAGTTGGTTTTACAAGAGTCCAAGTATCATTATTGTATTCATATACTTTATTATTTCTATCTGTCTTATATAATACGTTATCATTCTCTCCTACAAAAAATTTATCCCCATTATTTTTATAATCAAAACCTTCAGCTACATCTTTAAATAATTTATTAAATTTCTTTTCATCTACATAACCATCTTTAATTAATTGCTGCTTTACTTGTTGAGCAGACATACCTTTTTTAGTATATTTATCAATTAATTTCTTACCTTGATAGTCATAATATGAATCTAAATATTTTATATAATCATTGTATTCTCCTTGAAGTTTTTCGGCATTTAGACCAGATGTTTTTTGAAAATCTACAGGACGTGCACCCTGCATACTCATCATATTTTCTATAACATATTTAGGATAAAGGTTATATTCATAATTGCCATCTCCAATATCTTTTTTATCTAAATAAAATAACTTACTACCAGAAGTATTATACCAATTATCCATACCATTTTCTCCCCACTTCTTTTTATTAAAAGTTCGCCATGGTTCTAATTTATTTTTTTTACTTCCCTTTTTAGTATTATTTTCAAAATAAAGTCTATAATTTTTAGCATACTCTTCTTGTTTTTTTCTTTCTCTTTCTTCTTCTTCTTTTATACGTACAGCAGCTCTATAGTTAAAACCAGATTCTTCTTTATCTATTACTTGTTTATATTCTTCATTAGTAAGACATACCCCATTATAAGCTCTAGAACCTGATGGACAATCTAAAGGTCTACCTTGATTATCAACATTCACAAATGGATTAGCTCTGGTATATGTTACATTACCATATTTATCTGTTTCATATCCAACAGGAACAGTTTCTAGTTTGCCTGTAGAAGGATTTTTTTTAATACCATACTGTTGATTACCAACTATAGGTAGTGTTTCATATTGTTCTAAACCAGTTCTTTTTCTACCATAGTCTTGTGGACCTATGTCATAAGTAGGAAATTGTTCTGCTGTAGGAACATTTGTAGGATTGATGTCACTCCAAATATTTTGTGGGTCAACTCCTTGGACCATGATTTCTTCAGAAGTTGGTCTATAGTTAGTTGCAGACTCAGTTACAGAGTTAAGTTTCTTTTTTTTTCTCTTCATCCAGTCAGGTGGCCAATTAGTTTCTCCTCCTGGTGCATACTGTGGTATACTAGTTATTCTATACTTTGCCATGATTAAATTGTTTCAAATGTATAACCTAATTCTCTTAATCTTTCCATAGTAGCTTTATCTACTGTATCTCCTAATTCATAAGGTAAATCTTCTACTACATAACCACCATTAACATATTTTTGAATTTCATCTTTAGTAAGTTGAAGAGATATACCTCCTTCTTTAAATCTAATAGGTTCATTACCAAATAAATGTTTACCTCTTTTATCTGTATATGAAACAGGTAATTTTATTTTTTGGCATTTACATTTTTCACATGGTCTTACATAACCATCTCGACAATTTCCTTTTCCTACACCTTGTCCATCAAAATTTATTTGAATATCTTCATCAAATGTAGATTTTCCATTAGTTTCATTTTCTGTTTCTGTTTCTGTTTCTTCTCTTTCCTCATCGTTCTGATAATTTCTTCTATCAGGCATTCTAGCACTTATTTGTCTTTTTGCTTCACCAAGTGGTATAGTATATCTAACATTACCATATAAATTTGGAGTTATTGGTATACCCTCACGTTGTTTTCCACCTTCAAAATTAAGTCTTGCTCCTGCAGTAGCAGATAATACTCCTGGAATATTCTTAAATGGTTTTGCTTGAAATGTTAATTCTGGACTTAAAAAAGACATATCAAAAGGATCTTGTGAATCCCTCTTATATTGATATGGTCTAGCTGTTTGAGTTCCATTTATTCTATCTTGTTCCATTAATCTTAACACTTCATCTTCTTGTACTTTATTATAATCAGGACGTTGTTTTACTTGAAAATTTAATATATTTAATTTAGGTATGAAAGCATAATCACCTTGTCTTGTTAAACCTTCACTATAATATCTATTAGGTTTTATTTTAGCTTTATTTTTTCTTCTACCATAAACACTCATTATACTTGCATCCCAATTACCATATAATCCAGATTCTGGTGCATATCCTACATGCCAACCAGATGCTCCTCTAAAAGGACCATTAGAACCTCCAAAAACATTACCAACTAAATCAAAACCAACATCTGCTATAAGAGGTAATCCTTTTTTATGTAAAGGTTTTAAACTAGCTAAGTTTTGTGCAGCTTGATAACTATTAAAAGTTGCTGCATTATTTCCACCAGCTGTTGCATTTTGAAAAAATTCTTGATATGCTGGATTATCTTGATATGCTGGAGCAATATAATCATAGTTAGTATTATCACTAAAATCTAATGTAGGATTTGTTAAACTAGCAGCATCTGTATTATAAGGTCTTCCTAATGTAAATGATAATGCATTACTAGACATATCCATTTTCTTAAATAACTTTGGATTTGTATAAGTTAAACTGTAATTTGGATTTTTATGATAATTACCAATTTGTCCATAACTAGATCTAAAATCAAATGGTGTAGCTGTTATAGAAGGTTCATCTCCAACACCTGTTGTATATCCATCAGCAGCCTTTATTAAACCACCATTTTTAAACTCACCATAAAGTTTTACATACTCTTCACGATTCATTCCATTTTGGTAATTTTTTAAATTTTCATAATCACCATATTCTTGAATATATTTTTCTTGAGCTTCTTTATCACGGTATGGTATATTATTAGCACATGGACAATCTCCAGCTTCTGTTCTTATAGGAACTGTTCCATCTGGACATGGAGGACAAGGTTGACCTCCATCTATAAACTTATGTAAACTTCCACCATACTTAACTATTCGTGGTTCATATTCATTATTATTATCTGATTTATTTTCAGCAAGTTTATTAAATAATATTTTTATTTGCTCTGGACTTTTTGTATATTCTTTAAGATTATATAAAGGTTCACTAAAAAAATCTGAATTAGGATTAAGCCATCCTTTTTCTTCAGCTTTTTTATACAGATCTTCTATATCTTTATCTGTAATTTTTTGATCAGGTTGAAATTCACCAAGTCTTCTTGCTCCCATTAACATTTTACTTATCTCTTCAGTATACTTTTTATTTTTACCTTTTCCTTTTAAATAATCATAATATTTTCTATCTTTTTTTAGTACATCTTTTCTTGGTTTAAGAGCTTCTTCAACTATACCAGCCTCATAGTTTCTTAACTGTTGAATAGGATGAGCATCTACTTTTTCAGGAGTATCTGTTTCAGGATTTATTAAACTTGGTGATGTTAAATAATGTCCTTTTTCATGAAACAATACTTCATTTTTTCTAAAAGGATTATTCTTTAAACTAGCCTCATTTAATGTTATTTTTCCTGTTAATGGTTCAAATGATCCTAACTCTGAAGTAAAAGGATTTGAATACTTTACTATTTCTGGAAAATTTTCAGTTCTTTTTAATATTTTTGGTCTTGCTGTTTCTAATAAATTTTGACCTTCTTCATCTTGTATAGTTCTATTAGCATACCAGTTTTTATACCAATCTTCATCATTTACTTGTTCAGGTACTGTCATAGGAATACAGTTTATACCTAAATAATCTTTTTCATATCCTTCAGGACATGGTTCTCCACCATTATCCATACGAGTTAATTGAGGTACAGAGATGTCTTCTATAACATAACCTCCTTCAGTATACTGTTTAATTTCTTCTGGAGATAGATCAAGTATCATTCCCTCTTTTTCATGTTTATTTAACCCTCCATATTTAAAAGATTTCTTTTTAAATAATTTTTTATTTTTAGGTTTTAATGTTTCTTCTTTTTTTGGATATTGAAATGTTGCAGTATTATTTTGTGTAATAAGATTAGGTTTTAATGTTGGTATAGAAGGAAGTGCAGCATTATTTTTTCTTTGTTCTTGTTTAATATTAAACTCTTCTTTTTGTTTAGCTAAATCTAAAACTTCATTATTAATTTTATTTTGAGCTCCTACATATCTATAATAATCAAACCTATCTCCAGGCTCTCTTTTTGTAACTAAATATGACTTATTAAAAAATAAACGGTTACCATCTAATGCACTATAAAAATTCCCTGCCTTAGTGTCTTTAGGAGACCTTGGATCAGGTTCTGCATATATTGTAGTATGATGGGGTCTTCTGCTCATACCAGCATTAGGATCTGAATAATTATTTGGAGCCATCTCAACCACTAAAGCCATATCTCCTGGTTGTCTTTCATTAGGATTAATTTTTTCAAAAACAAAGTCTCCAGTAGCTGCTCTATTTGCAAAATCAATATTTCCACCTATAATTGGTACATCAGAAGCTCCAGCTTTTTGATAAGCAAAACACCCATATGGTGTACAATAAAGCTCTCTAAATGGATGTAACTGTTCATTCCATTTATTAATTTTAGAATCCCATTTTGCTATATTATATGAGCCTTGATTTGGTAATACATTTTTAATTTCTTGTGGTAAAGCTTTTCTTGCTAATTCTAATTCTTTTGGATTGCTAGCATTTAAAAAGTTTTGATAAAGTGGATTTTGGCTATTAATTTTATTATCAGCAATATCTAAATTCTGAGATGCTGGTATAACATTTCCTCTAACTTTAAGAACTCTTGCTTTTTCTTTTTCAAGTTTTTTAACTTTAGCATTATATGCTTCTTCTAATATAGCATACTCAGTTGTACCAACTTCTATTTCTTTTAAAGCATCTTCATATATTTTTTTTTCTGCAAGATGTTTAGCATAACTTTGTTGATTATATTTTGAAGTATCTTCAACACACTCTTGTAATTCTTCATTCCATTCATAACCTTCATCACAATTAGTTGATCCTCCTCCTACAAACTTATGAAGTCCACCATATTGTTTTTGATTTAACTTATATTGCATCAAATTCATAATTTGATTTTGGTAATTTTTTAAATTTTCATAATCACCATATTCTTGAATATATTTTTCTTGAGCTTCTTTATCATCTTTAGAAACGTTTCCTTTAAACTTAATTTGTCTACCTTTTTGTTTTGCTTTTTCAATTTCTCCAGGAATATAGTTTCCATCTTCATCATCATAGCCTTCCATGTAATTTTTTATATCTTCTACTTTTTTACTCATTTTATCATAAAAACCTCCTGTATTTTTTTGACGTTTATGTAGTCCTGATTTTGTAGTATACCAATTATAATTATCATAACCAATCCTATTTTTAGGATAACTAGGAGAATATTCAGGAACTTGATCTTCTTCATATGTTCCTTGTAATTCATAATTTTGTTGTGGTAATAATCCAGATTTTAAAGGAGGTAGTCTTAAATCTATTTCTTCTTCTTTTATAGGTTCTTCATAAACATTATGTACTACTGGTTTTTTAAATCTAGGAAATACATAACCTTCTCTATAAAATTTTTTTTCTAAACCAACTGGTTTTATTGTTAAACCAGATTTTGGACCTTTGTATTTATAATTAGCAGTATAACCTGGTTTATAATTAGCAGTATAACCTGGTATATATACATCACGTCTATACTCATCTGTATGCCATTTCTTTTGTTGTGAATCTAATAATTTATAATATTGATCAGATGTTTTTTGCCATTCTGCATCACTCATATGAGTACTAAAGCGATCACCAAGTTTAACAAATTTATTAAAATCACTTTTAGCATTATTATAAAAATGTGAACTATCTGACTCAGCTGCAAATGCTTTGTCATATACATCTTTATCAGTATGATATACTATCCTTGTGTTTTTAGGAATTTTTACACACTTAGTTCCATTCCAGTATTCTCCTTTGGGACAACCCGAAGATCCACCTTTTTTCTTTTGATTTAAAAAACCTGGAGATACATCTTTATAATTTTCTGCAAAATAATTAGCATCTTCATCTGAATCAAATCTTATAGCTTCATTAGATTCTGGACCATAGTCTCCAAGTTGTAATACACCATTCTCATCTTGTATTTGTGGTACAGCATAATTATCCATGCTTGCCATATAATGTGTACCAGTATCTCCATTATCAAATTGGTAAGAAGTATCTGGAAGATTAATCATTCTTTTAGCAGCAGGATTACCAAACTCATTAGCATAAGCTAGTCTAGCTTTCATCATTGCATTTGTATAGTCTTGCAAATGCTCAGGAAGAGGTATATCATATTCCCTTTCTTCATTATGTGTATCAATTACGGCTTGACCTTCTGGAGTATTTTCTCTCCAAGATTTATACTCATTAAGTTTATTTTGTAATGTATTATAATCAGAAAGAGTCCAACCAGATGGATTTCCTATTTGACCTTCTATATCTTTAATTTGCTGAACCCATTCTTCTGGAGAAGTAGGTTCTCCTCCTTCAGTATAAGCATCTAGACGATTTGGTAATGAAGGTCTTTTAATAGATCCACCTTTTTTAAAATCATCTGGAACTTCTAAGTCTCCAATATTATGTTTAGTATAATCTGATGTGATTTCATGTCCTCTTTGTATATCACGTCCAGCTACCATAAGTATATAATCACCCTTGTCTACTTCATAAACATTTGGTTCTTCACTATGATTATAATATCCAAGGACAGTAGATGGAAATGGTGCTTTATATTCTTCACCATTTTTCATAAACTTTTTTCTAATATGTGATACTCCAATTACATCTCCTTTTCTTATACTCTGTTCTGCAAACAAACCTTTACCTTCAATAGGAGATGCTCCAGTTTTTACTGCTTTGTATATAGGTGTATCAACTCCTTCTTGAGCAGATACAAAACCTTCTCTTTTTGAACCACTTTCTTTAAGATCAAAAGTGTTCTTGTTAGTCATCCTACTAGGCTTACTAAGATTTTTTAGAGAATCAATTATAAGTTTTTTATTAAACATTATCTAGGAGAATATTGATTTTTACTATTACTAAATTTAAATACCATATTTATATCATTACACTCTTTTCTTTTTAAATTTAAAAAATTAACATAATGTCTAAACTTTTTACTTTGTAATTCTGGTTTAGCATAATTCATATTAAAAGTATTAAGAATTTTTTGATATCCATTTTGTGCTGTGATCCATGTATTTTGAGATGCATAATTACCTTGAATAATTGTAGTTCCAGGAATTAAAGCACCAGTTGGAGGATAATTAGAATTTATTGGAAACTCAGCTCTATCTTTTGTTATATCCCAAAATTGATTAAATCTATATTTTTGTTCTTCTTTAGAAAAAAGAATATCATATGAAGATAAGTTTGAATTTAATTTAGGAAATTGTAATGATAAGTTTACATCATTCTTTGGATAAGCATTAAGATTAAGATAACCTGAAACTTGTTCTGAATTATATACAACAGCTTCATCAAAATTATAATCAAGAACATGATGTTGATCACTACAACTATTTGGATCTCTTCTATAACATTCTAATGTATATTCTATAGAACGTGTTGTCATAACTGTTTGTTGTGATGCAATTGGAAACTCAATTTCCCATCCTTTTTGTTCTCCATAATAATTACAAAAGTTATCACATAAATCATTATGTTTCCAAAGTGTATTATTCTTAGTAGTTAAAAATACATCCTTAGTAGCTATAGTAAGATCAGGATACCAATCATGAAAAGAAATAAATAATTGATTTTTAGGATCATAACTAACTGTCCATGAAGCATTGTCAAATATAAAAGGATCTCCAAGATTAAATCTAAGATTATTATTATTATCTAATATAAACTCATCACCTGTACCATCAGGATTAATACTTGTATAAGTAACTCTATTTTTAAATTCATCTTTTAAATAATAATCTTTTTTAGAAAAATAAAGTATTGTATTTAAACTATCAAATGTAGATTGACATGCAACACCTGCAACAGGATTATCTTGCCAAGGATAATTAGGAAAATCTTCAATAAGTCTATATGGTGTATAAGTTGAAAACCACCACTTCATACCAGCCTGAGATATTTCTTGTAATCCTTGACCATAAGAAAATATACGTCCTTGATTCTGAGATATATAAAAGATTCCTGCTGGAGTAGATATAACAGATAATCTATTTTGTGATGAACCATATTCATATGATGCATCAGCATTAGAAACTGATTGTTGTGGTTGTGAAAATAAACCACCATCTCCAATAGTAATTTTTGTATTAAGATCTGTCTCAAGTGTATCAACACCTTGATACATTAAAGGACTTCCATTTTTAAAAGTAATAAAGAGTCCACTTTTGTTAATTGATTTAATTCCAGATATTTGACTTTTAAATTCTTTATAATTATTTATAAGATAAACAAACCAACTATCTTTAATTGCTTCATCTTGTTGTGGCAAAGAATAAACAATTCTATCTGGATAATATGTATAACATAACTTAGCTACATTAGGATCATAGTATCTTGATTGAGTACTACCAGAAGAAAAATATTGATTATAAAGTTTTGAAACACTTAATGAATAATCATAAATATATTCACTAAGTACTCCCATAATATCAGGATTCATATTAAACATTGCCTCATAATCTGTATATCTATATGGATCATAATGCTTACCTCCTATTCTTGTACTTTGTTTTCTAAAATCAATAAGAACTTCAGACTCTACAAAGAAATCTCTTATACCTGAATTAGCAAGATAAAAATATGCTTCTCTTACAGAAAAAAGACCCTTATAAGTATCTTGAAATAAACTTAAGTTAGGAAGTGAAATACCAACACCTTCATCTGTATCATCTTCATAGTTATAATATCTATTACTATTTACATAGTAATCTAAATTATATGAACTTCCCGGCCATGCTCCAATACCTGGTACTGATGGAGAACTTACATTAAATAATTCTGATAAATTATTTACATCATAATTAATACTATTTACAGAAAATCTTGGATTTGGAATCATACTATGTAAATAGTAGTTATATTCAAATCCATCAGGTTGACCATATAACCAATCAAAATAAAACATCATATTATTTTTTTCAGTATACCTATTTATATAAGTATCTCCTCCAAAAAATATAGGTGTGTTTACAATAGTTCTAAAATTATATAAAGTATTATCTATAGGACATGTCCAGTTAGGAGTTGCAATGTTGTAATTAGATAATCTTTGTTCACATGGAGTAATTATAATTTGAAACTCACTTCCTATTTGTCCATACTGATTTCTTACTCTTCCTTTTAAACCACCATAGTGACTTGCAATCGAAGTACTAAATGGTGTAGTAAAATTATTACCATCAAAGTTTGGTAGATTATTACTGATGAATGCTGGATTAGAACTATTTTGAACAACTGTACCTAAAGTAACTAATGATTTATCTGTAAGACCAGTAGTAATTAGATTTGGTCCAATAGTAACACCATTAGGATATGCTAAATTATAATATGGTCCAGACTCTGTTCTTACTACAACAGCATCTGATCTTCTTAAATTATTTATTGTGTAATTTATAAATGCACCTGTGTTGTCTTGATACGGTGATACTTCTTGAATGTTATCTCTTATATAAAAACTATCTTCAATACTAAATCTACTTAAATTAGTTAAAGGTAATTTAACCATATTACTATAGTAACCATGACTTATTTGTTGTAATGCATATTGTTTATAACTAGTCATTAAATAAAATAACTTAACTGCTAAATCTGCTCCTTCAGAAAAGTAAAAAGACAATTGATTAAGTGCTCCAAGAGTTCTTGAGAAAGGATCTAAGTATGCAAAACTAGGAAGTTCAATTGAACTGTTTAATGTTATCTGTGGAACCTTAGCAGCAACTGACTGTGCATTAACATTAGAAACAAAAAGCTGTTCTGCTTGAGCTAAAGCTGTATTTGAATAACCTCCAACTAACATTGCTGCAACATCAAGTAGTGCAGCACCGGAATAATAGTTATCATAAAATGTATTCAATGTTGAAGCATATCCAGAAATAAGTCCTAAAGCTGGTCCTTGAGAAACATTTTGAATTACAACACCAGGAATTACACTTCCTGCTTGACTTGATGTATAAGAACTTAAAGTTGGTGCATTTGTAGTTCTTTTACCAATCATTGATATTATTGCTTCAGATATACCAGCAAGTATTATTGGTATTACTACACCATCAGCAAGAAGTTTCCATTTTGGATGACCAGCTGGTTCTTTGAATGCCATATCAGAATAACCATTTAGTGTTCCATAAACTTTAAATTCTGTAGTAGAAAGAAATGGAGTTCTGAACATAGTATCCGGAGAATGAAAAGTAAATACATCTGTTGGAATATTTTGATTTTCAACAACTATACTATTGTTCATATTTTTAATATATGGATCATTATATTGATA
>Ga0247840_10011985_pt1 | contig 10409 bp, 9 predicted proteins | sample LaCruzMarch2015__FD_192404 | JGI IMG/M metagenome (GOLD analysis project Ga0247840, IMG submission 192404) | Freshwater microbial communities from meromictic Lake La Cruz, Castile-La Mancha, Spain - LaCruzMarch2015_17m | ecosystem: Environmental > Aquatic > Freshwater > Lake | place: Spain...
AGGAAGGTGTTGAGGTTAGCCTGGGAAATTCGAAAACCGGCAGCGGTCTGATACAGCCGGAGAATCTGGAACCCATCGAAAAACCGGTTCCTCAGGTTATCGAAAACAACGATCAGGAAGAAATCATCGAGCAAAATATCGAAGAAACGCCCGCCATAGTTAAGGAGAAGAATAAAATTAAAAAGCCCGAAAAAAAGGTGGTCGAAGAAAAACCTGTCGAAAAGGTTAAAGAAGAACCAAAAGTAAACCCCAACGCACTTTACACGCCCAACAAAAACAACAATACAACCTCCGGGTCGCAGGGAAATAGCGACACCCAGGGAGATCAGGGAAAACCTACTGGTTCTGCCGAAAGCACCAACCCTGATGGAACTTCAGGTGCAGGAAACGGTGTTTCGTTCGACCTCCGGGGCCGTGGCTCGGTAAATTTACCAAAACCTTCGTACGATTCAAAAGAACAGGGAAAAGTAGTTGTTACAATCTGGGTAAATGCCGAAGGGCGGGTGGTGCGCGTAATCGAAGGCACCAAAGGTACCACCGTTACCGACCAAAGGTTGCTTGCTGTGGCCAAAGAAGCAGCGCTTAGAGCAGCTTTTACTGCCGATCCCAAGGCCACCGACCTTCAAAAAGGAACAATAACCTATATTTTTATCCGGCAGAATTGAGGAAATTATGTTGCATTGGTTCTAAAACCTACCCACTCCTTAAGCGTGGATAGGTTTCGACATGTGAGTTTTCGATTTGTTAATCAACATAACTCAGTTTGAGCATGTTCGATTTTCCTGGCTCATTGATGGGCATATTTGAGATGTGCAAAATCAAATCGCCGGCCTGCACTTTGCCTTTGTTTTTTAGTTCGTTCATCAGGTCGGCAATGGTTTGGTCGGTGTTGATATAGCGGTCGAAAAACATGGGACGAACACCCCAGACAAGGTTGAGTTGCCGAAGAATAAATTCGTCTTTTGCAAAAACATATACAACAGCTTTTGGCCGTGTAGAAGCAATTTTTGCAGCCGAATATCCCGACGATGCCACCGAAACAATGGCTTTGGCATTTGCTGCGTGAGCCATATCGCAGCCACTGAAAATAATGGCGTCCGAAAGAAACCGGGGGTTATTTTCAAATCCCGGCTTTTGATGTTTAAAATAGATAACCTCGTATTTCTCGACTTCCGAGATAATTTTTTCCATCGTTTCGACGGTTTCCACTGGGTATTCTCCAACTGAGGTTTCGCCGCTCAGCATAAGCGCATCAGCCCCGTCCACAACCGAGTTGGCTACATCGTTAACCTCGGCGCGGGTTGGCCGCGAATTGCTGATCATTCCTTCCATCATCTGCGTAGCAATAATTACCGGCTTCGAAAGCTCAAGGCAACGTTTTACAATTTGTTTCTGTATAACAGGAACAGCCTGAAGCGGCACTTCAACGCCCAGGTCGCCGCGCGCTACCATAATTCCATCGGCAATCTGTATAATGCTTTCGAGGTTTTGAACAGCTTCCGGTTTTTCGATTTTGGCAATAATTCCGGGAAAATTCGCAGGCTTCAATTCCTCAATCAAATTTTTTAACTCGGCAATATCGCCAGCTGTGCGCACAAACGAAAGTCCGATCCATTCGATATTCATTTTCAAAATAAACTTCAGGTCTTCTTTGTCTTTTTCTGATAATGAAGGAAGCGAAATCAAGGTATCGGGCAGGTTTACACCTTTTCGTGGCATCAGTTTTCCGCCAATCATCACACGGGCTTTTACTTCGGTTCGTTTGTCGGTTCCGATAATCTGCAAAGTCATTTTCCCATCATCAAGCAAAATGCTTTCTCCAACCTTTACATCTCTGGGAAAGTCGGGGTAATTGATAAAAACTTTGTTCGAGATTTCGGTTTCGTGGATCGTTGTAAAGTTTACCTGGTCGTCTTTTTTGAGGTCGAGAAAACCGCCGGGAAGTTCGCCAATCCTGATTTTCGGCCCTTGCAAATCGGCTAAAATAGCGATGTGTGTTTCGAGTTTATGGTTTAGTTCGTGGATATCGGCGATAATTCTTTCAAATTCGTCGTATTTACCGTGCGAAAAATTCAGTCTGAAAACATCTACTCCGGCAAAAATGAGCTTTTTGAGCATATTTTTGGAAGAAGATGCAGGGCCTAAAGTGGCAATAATCTTGGTTTTCATAGTTAATAGAGTTTTTTAATCGTTCCTTTTTCTTTAATTTTAAGACTTACTTTGTCTTCATTCTTCCGTCGTTTCATTTCGATCAGGTGAAACTCCAGGTCGGTAAGTATGGTGTTTATAAATGCTGTTTTTTTCTTTAAAGCCTGATTTTGTTTGCCATCGTCATCAAGCTTTATTTTGTTGATGTTGAGAATTTCAGGAATGGTCGAAATGCCGCTTAATAACTCTTTCTCTTCAATTTTTGAAAAATAGCCCTGTAACATCAGAAAATAGCTTTTCATTAAAGGGTTCGAGTTATTGATTTCATGAATGAGAAACATCGTCCGGCCTTTGTCTTTTTCGCAATAGTAAAACGAAAAAACGTCGGGTTTTTCAGCGTTTTGATGGGTAACTTCCAGATCATCTGCACGCTCGAGACTTGAACCGAGGTTTTTGTTAAGAAAATACGCAAGTTTATAATCAGGCAAAGAAGCAGCAAGATCGAAGATGGTAAAATCGTGATGCTGCTCGTGTGCCGGTGTAAATTTCTGCTTCTTCATACCGCGTAAAAATACAAAGGAAATGAAAACTGGATTAAAAAATTTTGCTTCAATTATTGAGTTCTGTCTAAAAAGCCGAAACCTAACAGGTTTTCAAAACCTGTTAGGTTTATTATCAATGTGTTACGAACTTGCTAAAAATAACAAATTACTATTTATTACTGATCTCATTAATATTCCGTTGCAATTATCTGATTTCTTGTTACCTGGAAAAGTTTAGTAACCCAGCGTTTTCAGCATCGATTTGTAACTCTGCTCTTTTGCAAAAAGCTTGGGGTAATATTCACCGTTTTCGTCGAGATCGATGATGATGTGCTTTGGCGCGGGAATCAGGCAGTGCTGAATTCCGCCATAGCCGCCTATTGATTCCTGGTAAGCGCCGGTATGGAAAAATCCGAGATAGAGCGGGTCATTTTTTTCATATTTCGGGAGGAAAACGGCGTTTGAATGGGCTTCGTCGTTGTAATAATCCTGGCTGTCGCAGGTAAGGCCGCCAAGACAAACACGCTGATATTCCCTTTCCCAGTGATTTATCGGCAATAAAATAAAGCGCTGATTAATGGCCCACGAATCGGGAAGCGTGGTCATAAAAGAGCTGTCGATCATATTCCATAACTCGCGGTCGTTTTGCTGTTTCTGGTCGAGCACCGAGTATAAAACAGCACCGCTTTCGCCAACGGTAAACGAACCGAATTCGGTAAAAATATTGGGTTCCGGCACCTTGTGCTGTTCGCAGGTAGCTTTAATCTGAGCTATAATTTCTTCGGCCATATATTCGTAATCAAACTCAAAACCAAGCGAGCGTTTTATCGGGAAACCTCCGCCAATGTTGAGCGAATCGAGTTCGGGGCAAATCTTTTTCAGTTCGACATAAACGTTCAGACTTTTGCTCAGTTCGTTCCAGTAATAGGAGGTGTCCTTAATGCCGGTGTTGATAAAAAAGTGAAGCATTTTAAGCTCAAGGTTGGGATTTTTCTTGATGTGATCGACATAAAACGGCACAATGTCGTTGTACCTGATCCCCAGGCGCGAAGTATAAAACGAAAAAAGTGGTTCCTCTTCCGAAGCAATCCTCATCCCGATTTTAAATTTTTTATCAATGTTTTCTTCATAATAAGTCAGTTCGTCCATATTGTCGAGAATAGGGATGGTGTTTTCGAAACCATCATTGATAAGCTTACAGATGTTTTCGAGATAAAGCTGGCGTTTAAAACCGTTCGAGATGATGTAAATATCTTTATCAAGCAACCCCTGGCGATGAAGCTCTTCGATAATATGAATATCGAAAGCTGATGATGTTTCGAGATTGACCTTGTTTTTTAAGGCTTCTTCGAGCACAAATGAAAAATGTGAGCTTTTGGTACAATAGCAATATTTGTAGTCGCCCTGGTAATCAACCTTGGCCATTGCAACATTAAAAAACCGCCTTGCTTTTTGAATCTGCTCCGAAATTTTAGGGAGGTAAGTCAGTTTTACTGGTGTTCCGTATTGTTTAATAATGTCCAGCAACGGGATGTTATGAAAGTAAAGTTCGTTATCGATTACCTCAAATTCCTGCTGTGGAAATTCAAATGTTTGCTCAACAAGGTCGATGTACTTAATTTTCATTTCAAAATTTAATTTAAATGATTTAAACGTGAATAATTACTTTAATCCAGATAACCTGGATTGAAAATAAAAGGCAAAGTTATTCTATTTGGATAATGAAAAAACAATGTTTATAAATTTATTTGACAACGAAAACCTGGAGATATTGATGTAATTAATTGATTACCATGTAATATCACAAATAATTAGCAACAAACCCGGGATCGCTGAATCCACAGCAATCGCTTAATCCGTTTATCGTCAGTTAAGAAATGAAATGTAATTGGAGTAAAGTGTTTGGAAAAAAGCCTGTAAAAACGCTAATCTCAGTTTTTCCAGTGGAGGGTGGCAATAAAACGGTCGATGTCGTTGATAAGAAAATCGATGACCGGTTGTAAAGAATCGTTGTTGGGAACGGCGTCGAAGTACAATGCTCCGCGTAAAAAATGATTGGTGCTGTCGGTGACATAAAACTGGAAAGGCGAGGCTGCTTCGCTGCCTTCGATGGAGTAAGCCATTCCGAAAATCTTTCTGTCGGAATGGTCGATCAGTGATTCGCGGATTCCGGTCGCTTTTGGCGCGTGTTTGTAAACCATCGTCCTGGAATCTTCGGTCAGTTTTGAAAGCCTTGCCTTTTTCAGATCTTTATAACTCAGGTGGATTTTCCCTTTAAACCGCATAAAGTCAAGGTTCATCCAAAAATCTTCTTCCTGTGTAAATTTATCAAAAGCGATATTTGCATAAACCGGGTATTCGAACCGATAGGGAAAGGTTGAATCGAAAGTGCGGTAATTTTTTTCGGGCAGATCAATTCTTAAATACCCTCGCGGCTTGGGAACAAATCCATCATTACCGCACGAGGCAAGCAAAAAAAACAGGCCGGTTAACAAAACAAGGAAGATGGATTTTGATGAATTGAAAAGACTCATGGCGCTAATTATTCAGGATTTTTACGAGAATCTGCTCGATTCTGCGGTTGCTGACTTTTTTTATTTTAAACTCAAAATTCTGGAATTTAGTGCGCTCGTTAATCTTTGGAATTTTTCCTTCAAGTTCAAGAATTACGCCTGCAAGTGTTTCTGAATCACCTTTTACGTCATCGAAAATGGTATCATCGATTTCGAGAATCCTGTAAAAATCGTTTAGCAAGGTTTTCCCCTCAAAAATATAATTGTTGTCGTCGATTTTTGTAAAGTTGATTTCATCTTCTTCGGTATCAAATTCATCACTGATTTCGCCAACAATTTCTTCGATAATGTCCTCGAGGGTAACAATACCAGAGGTGCCGCCATATTCGTCAACCACGATGGCCAGATGGATTTTTAATTTCTGAAACTCAACCAAAAGGTCGTTGATTTTCTTGTTTTCAGGCACAAAAAAAGCCGGGCGCAACAAGGCTTGCCAGTCAAAATCGTCGGGTTTGTCGAGGTGGGGGAGCAGGTCTTTTACATAAAGTACGCCCGCAATTTTATCGAAACCATCCTGATAGGCAGGAATCCGGGAATATCCGTTTTCGAGAATGATTTTGAGTAAAGGATGATAGCTTGTCGAAATATCCACAGCAGTAATGTCGATGCGTGATTTCATGATTTCTTTAGCTTCGGTGTCGCTAAACTTCACGATTCCCTGGAGGATTTTGCGTTCATCGTCGGGAGTGTTTTTATCCGAGGTAAGTTCGATGGCTTCTGATAATTCACTCATCGACAGTTGCGCACCTTTTTTAACCAGCCTTTTATCGACAATAGCAGTGCTGTTTACGAGAAACCAGCTTAATGGATAAAAAATCACAATCATCGTATTTATTGAGCGCGCCATGATCGTGGCAACTTTTACAGGATTAAATGCCGAATAGATTTTCGGCATAATTTCGCCCAGAATCAAAATCAGTGAGGTTACTACAATTACCTGGATAATAAAGGCAAGAACAGGATTTGGACCGAGCTCGAATAGGCTATTAGTGATAAAAGTGGAGAGGATAACAATGGATACATTTACAAAATTGTTTGCGATGAGAATAGTCGACAACAAGTATTTTGGCGATTCCAACAAGCTGGTTATTAATTCGCTGGCTGAGCCTTTTTTTGCCTTGATGGTTTTTAACTGTGTTGGCGACAACGAAAAAAAAGCAATTTCAGAAGCCGAAATAACCGCCGAACATGCCAGGAGAATAATCACAGCCAGGAGACCGATAATTATGGGAAGTGAAAAAGGTTTCATTAATGCATCGGTAATCATAAATGCAAACCCCGCAACAGAATCAATATCAGTTTCGTCCAAAATGTATGTAAAGTTAGTTCCGGAAACTCGTTAAATTTTTGCAAAAGTATAACATCCTCCAACATTTCGTCAGAGGAATTTCGATTCGTCAAAAAAAACCGCTAAATATTAAAATGGCAGGTCATCAGTTGGGCCTTCACCTGCGGCAGGTTCAAATTCGGCAATTTCGGGAGGTGGCGCCGGTGCAGGCTGATAACTACCATTTTGTTCTTTTTTGGTGAGTTTAATAACTTTATCGCCATAAATTTCGGTGATGTAGTGTTTGCCGCCTTCTTTATCGTCCCAGGTGCGGGTTTTGAGTTTGCCTTCGATGTAAATCGTGTCGCCCTTAATTAAATTCTTTTCGGCCAGCCATCTCCACAAAACAATGTTGTGCCATTCAGTCTGATCAACCCATTTTCCTTCTTTGTCTTTGTAACTTTCGGTGGTAGCCAATGAAAAGGTAGCTCTTTTTACGCCATTTTCAAAAGTCATGATATCCGGGTCTTTCCCGAGATTTCCAATCAAAATCACTTTGTTAACTCCTGCCATATTGCACTATTTTTTTAAGGTTTAATTCAACAAATTTAAACAAATTTTCAAATTATGAAGGTTTTTCTTGCTTTGAATTGTACATTTGTTCGATCAGGGATTTGTAATTTTAAAAAAGGGTGCCTGTTTTGTTTTGATGATCATAATATAGAAGGATGAAAAGACTATTTACTTTGTTATTACTGCTGCTTGGGTTTTGCCTTTATGGTGCCGGTACGCAAATCGACAGCCTCGAAAACATCCTTCAAAGTAATGTTTCGTTATCCAGCGCGCAAAAATGTGATGTATTAATCCTGCTTTCAAAAAAGTATCTGCGCGTTTCACCGCAAAAATCCGTTGATTACGGAAAGGCCGCCCTTGAACTGGCCAATCAGATTGAAGATGATCTGAGAATTGCCAGCGCTTTAAAAAATATTGGTTCGGCTTATTATGTTCAAAGCGACTTTGTTCAGGGCCTTGATTTTTTTAAACAGGCACTCAAAATAAACATCGAAATAAATAACCGCCAGGAAATTGCCGCCTGTTATAATAATCTTGGCCTGATTTATAATAATCTTGGCTATTACCAGGAAGCCCTTAAAAACCATCTCAGCCAGTTGAAAATCAACGAAGAAGACAACAATTTAAAGGGGATTGCGATTTCGAAGCGCAATATCGGCAATATTTACAACAACCTGAGGGAAAACGACAAAGCCATCGATTATTACATCAGCGCCCGCGATATTTCTGAGCAGCTTGGCGACACGAATTCTGTGGCTACCACGCTGATTAATCTGGGTGCCGTGAGCATGGAAATTAACGAGTATGACAAGGCTCTGGAGTTTTTCGACAAGGCTTTAAAAATTAAGGAACAAATGAATGATGTCGGGAATATTGCCATCATTTATTCAAATCTGGGTGTCATCCAGCGCTCACTTGGAAATTATCAACTGGCTGTCGGTCATGCTCAAAAAGCGCTTCAGTTGTACGAATCGCTGAATAATAAACAAGGCTGTGCGATCACCATGATTAACCTGGCTGATGCTTATCTCAAAATGAATAATTCCAGGCTAAGCCACCAATACCTCCTGAAAGCGCTTGAAATTGCCAGAGAAATCGACTCCAAAAAAATTATTCACGACGTTTATAAAATGCTCTCGGAGTGGTACAAAGTGAACGGGGATTACAAAAAATCGCTGGAGTACTTCACTTTAGAATCGTCGTTGCAGGACAGCCTTTTCAACATCGAAAAAAGCATGCAGATCCGCAATCTTCAGATTGTTTATGAGGTTGAGAAAAAGGAAAAGGAAATTCTCGAACAGCGTGTTTCGATTCAGAAGTTAAAAAATTCGCAGATTTATCTTGGTTTGGTTGTTTTGATTGTACTTGCGGCAATTTTTGTAGTGTATTTAAGATTTCGCTTAAAGCAGAAAATTAACCGTCAACTCGAAATTAAAATTGCTGAAGCCCTGAAAAAACAGAACGAGCAACAGCAGATTATCGTCCACCAGGCAAGTCTTACGTCGCTGGGAGAATTGGCGGCAGGAATTGCCCACGAAATAAAACAGCCGCTTCAGAGTATTTCACTGGCTACGGAGAGCCTTGGCATGGAAATCACCGAAGCCAGTCCTGACATGAGTTTCATTGCAGGAACTGTAAAGGAAATTTTCGAAGACATCAGGCGCATCAAGTTTATCATCAACGAAATAAGCAATTTCTCACGCGGCCAGCAGGATTCATTTATCGAAGATTTTGATGTGAACAAACACATTAATAACGCCTTTTCGCTTGCGCGGACGCGGTTTTCGAACAGCCGTATTGATGTGGTTTTTAATCTGGACGAAAACCTTCCCGAAATCAAGGGTAATCCCTACAAATTTGAGCAGGTTATGGTTAACTTTTTTAATAACGCCAAAGATGCTATCGACGAAAAAGCCGGTAAAACCACTGTTGATGTTGATAAGAAAATGTCCGTTAAAAGCTTCTCTGATGGCCGGTTTGTGTTTATCGAAGTGAGCGACAACGGCGTTGGTGTTCCCGAAAACATCAAAACAAATATTTTCCTTCCGTTTTTTACAACCAAAACCCTGGGCAAAGGAACCGGACTCGGACTTTCGATTTCGTTAGGTATCATCAAGGAAATGAACGGTTTTATCGAGCTGGAATCTGAAGAAATGAAAGGCACCACTTTACGGGTTAAAATTCCTGTGAGCAACAAATAACCGGTTTCATTGTTATTTTTGCACTTCAAAAATTATTTTTCCCAATGAAAATTATCGATTTACTTAAAAGTACTGACAAAACGCTCTTCTCGTTCGAGCTTTTACCTCCGCTCAAAGGCGGGAATATCGACGCCATTTATTCGGCCATTGATCCGTTAATGGAGTTTAATCCGATTAATGTAAATATTACCTATCATCAGCAGGAAGTGGTTTACAAAAAGCTTCCCAGCGGTTTGCTCCAGAAGAAAACCATCCGCAAAAGACCGGGAACGGTGGCCATTTCGGCAGCAATTAAATATCGCTATCCAAGCCTCGAAGTTGTTCCACACCTTATTTGCGGTGGATTTACCAAATCCGAAACCGAATATGCCCTTATCGACCTCCATTTTCTGGGGATTAAAAATTTACTGATTCTTCGCGGAGATCCTCCCAAAACACAGCGGCTTTTTACACCCGAACCTGAAGGCCACGCTTTTGCCATTGATCTGGTGAGGCAGATTATCAACCTCAACCACGGCAAATATCAGGACGAAGAATTGCAAAACACCACCGCAACCGACTTTTCGGTGGGTGTAGCAGGGTATCCCGAAAAGCATTTTGAGGCACCCAACATGGAGGCTGATCTGAAAACGCTTAAAGAAAAAGTTGATGCCGGCGCCGATTATATTGTTACGCAGATGTTTTACGACAACCGGAAATATTACGATTTTGTTGATAAATGCCGCAATATGGGCATCATGGTTCCGATAGTTCCGGGATTAAAACCGATTACCAGGATGAACGACCTTAGGCTTTTGCCACTGGTTTTTCATATCGACATACCCGAAGAACTTGCCGGTGAGTTGCGCAAATGCAAAACCGATCAGGAAGCCTTCGATATTGGCACTGCCTGGACCATCCAACAGTCGCTCGAGCTGAAAGCCCATGGCGTGCCTGCACTTCATTACTTTACGATTGGCATTTCAGAAAACATCAGGCAGATTTGTAGCAAGGTGTTTTAATCGAGTAGGAAGTGAGGGATTATTTCCCTCACTGTCCTCTCACACCACCGTACGTGCCGTTCGGCATACGGCGGTTCGTAGAGTTTAGAATTTTGTTGTAAACT
>Ga0247840_10011997_pt1 | contig 10400 bp, 10 predicted proteins | sample LaCruzMarch2015__FD_192404 | JGI IMG/M metagenome (GOLD analysis project Ga0247840, IMG submission 192404) | Freshwater microbial communities from meromictic Lake La Cruz, Castile-La Mancha, Spain - LaCruzMarch2015_17m | ecosystem: Environmental > Aquatic > Freshwater > Lake | place: Spain...
CAGATTATTGCTTAACTCCTTCCGGAGAAAATTAATAAATTGATAATTCTATATTTTTGCCTTACTGGATCCTGTTCAAGATGTTATTTCTGAATTAATATTTATAAACCAAAGCCATGAATGAAAGTCATTTCATTAACCAAACCACTTGCACCAAATGTGAATTGTGCATCATCGTTTGTCCTGCCATGATCCCCGAAAAAACAGCGGATAATAAAATTGCGTTCAGAAATGACCGCACAAGCATTTGTATCCGGTGCGGCCATTGCATGGCCATGTGCGAAACAAAATCCATTGCAATTGAAGGCATCAGTTATAAAACCAACTTCAGGGAACTCCCGGCAGTAAGCCTGGATTACCGGCAATTGATGGAATTTTTAATGACCCGCCGTTCGGTGAGGATCTTTCAGAATAAACCGGTACCGCGTGAACTTGTTGACAGAATCCTTGATATAATTTCAACAGCGCCATTCGGGGTAAGCCCCGATAATGTTGAGATTACGGTAATCACCGATAAATCACTCATCGAAAAAGCAGTGCCTTACATGTCGAAAATGTATATGCAACTTGGAAAAGTTTTAAAAATTCCTTTCATTGGCTGGATGATTAAAAGAGGTATGTCACAAGAAACCAAAAATACCCTGATGAACTTCATCGTTCCCCACATCAAAAAGGGTCACTATACCAATGACGGCGATGTTGACGACATAGCCCGCAATGCGCCTGCCCTTTTCCTTTTTCATGCGCCGAAAGGAGCGGAAGAGCATACAGTTGATGCACACATCTACCTGACCTATGCATTGCTTGCCGCCCATTCGCTGGGTCTTGGTGCGACGGCTATCGGACTGATCGGACCCGCTATCAATCAGAGTAAGCCGCTTCGTGCAATGTTCCGGATCCCGGCTGGAAATGAGGTGGTGGAAACGGTGATCCTTGGCTATCCGAAATTAAAATTCAAACATGCCATTGTCAGACCCAGAAAAAAGGTGTCGTATATAAGCTAAAAGTTAAACATTTAAGATCTTATGAAAAAGATAATTGTAGTTTATTATTCAAAAAAAGGCAGTAATAAATACCTGGCCGGAAAAATTTCCAAAAGTTTATCTTGCGAATCAGAAGAGATCAAGCCATGGATGAATATTTTCCTGCTGTTTTTAATGAACATACATTTGGGTATCAGGCCACTGAAACTCAAGATTGAAGATTATGACACCGTAATTTTATGCGGACCAATTTGGATGGGTAAGCTTATTCCTCCTCTTCGTAGTTTTATCACAAAGTATTTTAGTAAAATCAATAAAATGATTTTTATTACTTGTTGCGGCAGCACAGATGCCAAGAGGGATGAAAAATTTGGTTATGGTTTGGTTTTCAAAGAAGTAGAAGGCATACTAAATAATAAGTGTATAATTTGTCAGGCATTTCCGGTTGGTCTTGTTTTACCGGATGATAAGAAGGAAGATGCGGATGCTTTTATGAAAACTCATTTGAATGATGAGAATTTCGAAGGGGAGATACAGGTGCGATTTGATGCTTTCATAAAAAACGTAAATGGATTAATTAGTTGACTTTCATTGTTTTTCCGACATACGCAGCCGGAATGCAGCCATTTCCTGCATGTTGCGAACTACCAGCACATCGCCGGCCAATACCGGGTGGTTCCAGGTTTTGCCTTCAATTGCAGGGAACCGAGCTATTTCCCTGAATTGGTCTGGGGTTGCCATAACCAATGCCAGTTCGCCTTTCTCCGACAGCACCAGCAGCATACTCTGGTCGGCCAGCAGGAGTAGCTGACCTCCGTATCGTTCGCCTTTCCATTTGCGTTCGCCTTTCACAAGGTCGATACAAGCGAGGCTGCGACCTTCAAAGCCGTAAACATGACCTTTGTGAACGACGATGTCGTTAAAGTCGGGCCTCAGTTTGTTTGACGTCCAGCGCTCCCTGATGGTCCATCCACCGGTTCCGTTCTTGATTATGATCCGCTTCAGCACTTTGCTGTATTCCCCTGTGCTGATCAGGATCTCATTTTCACTAACCTGTGCCGGCTGAACAATTGGTTCGCCCAAACACGGGTACTTCCACAGGATCTTGCCGTCGGCAGGGGCAAAGCTGGTGGCGCCCTCTTTGCTCATAAATAAAACCTGTCTTACGCCATCGATGGTCATTAAATGCGGAGAGCTGTAACTGTCTCCGCCATCGGGACCCGACCAGCGGAGTTTGCCCGACCTATTGTCATAAGCAACAATTTGACCTGCTATCGCAACAATGACTGCACTGTCAACCACCAGGGGAGAAGCTGTGTAACCCCAGCCGGGGATTTTTACTTTCGTATCATTCGCTGCATTTCGCGACCACACAACTTTACCGTCACGTTCATCGAGCACATTCAGAATCCCTGTCGCTCCCAAGGTATATGCGCGACCATTGCTGAGGGTCGGTGTCGACCGGGGACCCGCTCCTGCATGTGAATCCCAGAAACGGGCCGAATCGCGATGACTCCATACCGGCTTGCCGCTGTTCAGGTTATAGCAGGTCACCATTTCATATTCGCCGCGCTGTTCCTGGGTGAATAGTAAGAAACCATGGATTGCGAAGGAGGAGCAACCTGGTCCGACCGGCCGGCGCCATATCTCAACTGGTGGTGATTTAGTCCAGTCAGCCATGATCGTTACACCGTGGACGATACCGTCCCTGTTAGGTCCCCTGAATCCCGGCCATTCGGCTTCAGTTTTCAATGCCGCAGAATCCTGCAACATGACTGCCAACGAATCCTCAGTTTGGGCAAGTAAGTGTTCTTCGGGTGTTTTCGCCCATCTCCAAACGATATCCTGGTGCCCTTCGCCATCCATTCCATCTGTACGGAGCAACGCCCATAATCCTGAAGTGAGCAGAATGGTCCCAACCATCGTGATGCGTCGGAGTTTGACAGTGAGGTGCTTGCTGACAACCGCCCATAAAACAAACGCAAGGCATAACACAGGGATGGCATATACCGCGAACATCAATCCCATCATCGCTGTTTTAACCGACAGGTCGATGATTTGCGATGTGGCAGCCAATGCTATGATCATAAGCACAACGGCAAACCAGCGGTCAAACCCTTTCGCCCTGCTGAAGAAGGCCCACCAGACCACGACAGCCAACCCTAAAAGGAGGCTGCCAAATATCCCGAATGCCGTGGCATCGGGCAGGAAAACAGGAACCACAAATCTGACCAGCCACTGTAGTGCAACAATGATAACGCCTGGCGACAGTCGCAATGTTTTTGACGAGGTTGATAAAGTGGGGGTTTTTTTCATTTTCATCTTGTCAATTGACAATTCTTTACTGACAAGTCAGATGTAATTAAACACCCGGATAATTGGAGAATGGTGCCAGGATTAAATACAAAAGTAAATAATTTTTTACGTGTCCAAATACCTGACAATAAAGATTTTTCCTAAGAGAAAACGTTGAGATATTTAATATTAAATTAACACGGGTTCAGCATTAATTTGGTAATATTATGGTTTTTTAGGGTGTGTTGCTTGTTTTTAAAAAAGGTGAATTTAATGCCATATAAATCAATTATCCAATGAAAACGCAACTCCTTCCGGCCACCATGAAGAATCTCCCTTACATACTGGTGGCAGCGTTAATCATCGTTTCCCTGAATTCCTGTAAGAAGAAACCACAGGATTTTACCATTTTATCAGGATCCGAAAACCTACCCCTGGAGAAAATCGTCACGGATTTCGCAAAGAAGGAGGACTTCCAAGTCAAATTCAAATATGAAGGATCGGTTGATATCATGCTGGAACTTCAGAAAAATTCTTTAAAATATGATGCGGTTTGGCCTGCAAGCGGAATCTGGATTACCCTGGGCGATCAGGAAAGGAAGGTGCGTTATGCGCAATCGATCATGACCTCTCCGGTCGTGTTTGGCATAAAAAAAAGCCTGGCAAAGAAGCTCGGATTTGTCGGAAGGGATATAAAGGTTTCGGAGATCCTGAAAGCAATAAGGGAGAAAAAACTCCGGTTCATGATGACATCCGCCTCACAATCAAATTCTGGGGCAAGCGCATACATCGGTTTTCTGTATGCATTTCTCGGGCATCCTGAATATATTTCTTCAGATGACCTGGACAAACCGGAGTTGAAAAAAGAAATTACCGATCTGCTGGCAGGGATAAACAGATCTTCGGGCAGTTCGGCATGGTTAAAGGATCTGTATCTCAAGGGTGGCTATGATGCAATGGTTAATTATGAAGCCTTGATGATCGAAGCAAACCAGGAATTGATCCGCAATGGAAAGGAACCCTTATACATTATATATCCCACCGACGGCATGGTCATTGCCGATTCCCAGCTTGGGTATATTGATGGCGGGAATATTAAAAAGGAAGACTTTTTTAAAAAGCTCCAGGCACATCTTCTGAGCGAAGATATACAGCATCAACTATTACTGCTGGGCAGGCGGACAGGTTTTGCAGGTGAGCTGGAAAATGCCCCGGCTGTTGTTTTCAATCCTGACTGGGGGATAGATCCAAAGAAGATCCTGTCACCCATAAAACTCCCAAGGGCCGATGTCATTCTGAAAGCCCTGAACCTATATCAAACGGTATTCAGAAAACCCTCCCTCACTTTATTCTGCCTTGATTATTCGGGGAGTATGATGGGCGGGAACATCGACCAGGTAAAGAAATCAATGGAAATCCTCCTTGACCAGGATCTGGCACGAACCTATTTCCTTCAGAGTTCGCCCAATGATATCACATTTGTCATTCCATTCGCAGGTACCATCCTTGACGCCTGGCAGGTTGCAGGCAACAATCAGCCCGACATGCTCAGCATGCTGGCAAAAATCAGGAAAACGAAAACAAACGGAGCCACCGATATTTATTCACCCGCCATTCTTGCATTGGATCAGATTAAAATGATCGATTCGGTCAAGTATATCACGGCCATCATCCTGATGACAGACGGGGAATCAAATACAGGAAAAAAGTTTGCAGATCTTGAAGAGGCCTGGAAAAAGAATGCAAGGGATGTTCCTGTTTTTCTGATTAAATTTGGGGATGCTTCCGATGCTCAGCTTGCGCAGATTGCAGAGCTCACGAACGGGGCGGTGTTTGATGGCAGGAAAGACCTGATCGGCGCTTTCAGAAAGGTTAAAGGTTACAACTGATGAAGAAGTTTACCACTTTGGCAGGGATCCTTGCGGGGATTGCATCCGGATTGATAATGCTCGGTCTCTTTTTCCTGCTGAATTTCTCCATAATACTCACCCTGGTCCTTTCGCTTGCAGGCTTCTTTGGCATCTATTTCATCCTGTTTGCACTCCGTCCAAAGGATACCTTGACGTTTAACCTTGGAAACGGCATCACCGCTGAGATGCTTCACACGGTGCTTGAAGAGAGTGAAGAGAAAATCAAGGAACTTGAAAAGCTTGCCAAACAGGTCAGGGATGAAAAAATCAGGGCGAAGATCCATCATATTCTCAGCATTGTAAAAAAGATATACGCCAATATCAGGAGAGACCCGGAAAAGATAAAAGTTGCCCGGCAGTTTCTTTCCTACTATTTTGATACAAGCATCAGTATTGTCAATAAATACTCGCAGCTTTCCATACAGGATATACGGTCGCCCGAAATATCACAAGCGTTGCTCAAAGCAGAGAACATGCTGAATTCAATTGAAACAGCCTTTGATAAGCAACTGGTGAAACTTCTCAGCAATGATATCATGGACCTGGATGTGGAAATAGAGACATTGGAAAAAACGTTTAAAGCAGAAGATTTAAAATAAGAGATCATGCGTGGTTTAATGATTGGATTTGGAATATTTTTATTGGCTGCCGGAATTGGAGTTGGTATCTGGTATTACCTGGATGAAAAAGCTGAGGTTCGTATCAAAGGCATGATCGGGAGCGAGAAAAGCTCATTTCTTGAAAATGAACAGGTAAAGGCAATACTGAAAAAAAAGTACGGCATCGTGGTTGATTATGTGCGGGCAGGGTCCATCGAAATGGTCAGTGAGGAAACCAAAGCCGATATCGATTTCCTGTGGCCTTCAAGTCAGGTTGCGCTTGAGATATTCAAAATCAAGCAGGGTAATAAAATTGTCAGGTCGGAGAATATTTTCAACTCCCCCATCGTCATTTACAGCTGGGACATTATCGTACATCCATTGGTAAAAACAGGAATCGTCAAAAAGGAATTGTCAACCTATTACGTCACCGACATGCCCGGCATGCTTAAAATGATCCGGGAAGGGAAAAAATGGTCCGATATTGGAATTACCCAGTTGTACGGTAAAATATCAGTGACTACCACAGATCCCACGAAATCAAATTCGGGAAATATGTTTGCCGGGCTGGTTGCCAATATCCTCAAGGGAGGCGATGTCGTTGTCGAGTCTGATCTCCCGCAGGTACTGCCCGAACTGAAAGAGTTTTTTGCCAGGCAGGGATTTATGCAAAATACCTCGGGAGTGCTGTTTGAACAGTTTTTAAAAACCGGGGTTGGCCAATACCCTTTGATGGGTGGCTATGAGAGCCAGGTTATTGAATTTTCAAGAATGCATCAGGATTTCTGGCCGAAAGTAAAGAACCAGATTAAGATTTTATACCCGGTTCCCACTGTCTGGAGTGAGCACCCCCTGATCATCCTGAACAAAGAGGCGGCAGTTTTGGTCGATGCACTGAAAGATGAGGAGATCCAGAAAATTGCCTGGGAACAGCATGGGTTCAGGACCGGATTGATGGGTGTTCAGAATGACCCGAAAATACTCCAGGTTGATGGGATTCCGCCTTCGGTTACAAAGATTATCCCCATGCCGCGGGCATCAGTGATGGAAAAAATCATCGAAGCCCTGGCAGATGGCAAATAGTTTACTTCAAAATGTTTACAAGATATTATGGATCAATAAAACAAACCTAAATTCAAACCTATGAACGAAGACATCAGCATCAGGGATAATGCAAGTTTGAGCAACACAAGCGTGGTAAACCTTGCTAAACTCACACCGGAGCAACTTGTCAGGGTCGACGACATAAAAAAACAGATCAATATCGAGGATTCGCAGGCCATTATTACGTTTGGTGTCGGTGCCCAGCGGGATATTTCCACTTTCGCCGATAATGTCCTCCGGGAAGTTCGAACCAAGGACAGCGGTTTTGTTGGTAATATACTCACCGACCTGGTCATCAAGGTCAAAGACATTGATGTTGACAGCATTGGTGAAAAAGAGAGTTTCTTTTCAAAGATTCCGATCATTGGCAGGCTGGTCAGCTCATTCAGGAAATTTATCATCCGTTATGAGAAGCTGAGCGTGCAGATAGAGAAGATCATCGATGAACTGGACAAGGCACGTATGCAGATGCTTCGGGACATCACCCTACTCGATACCATGTACATGAAAAATCTCGAGTACCTGCAAAATCTCGATCTTTTCATAGCTGCAGGTCAACTGAAATTGCAGGAATTACAAAACACGGTTGCCCCTCAGTTAAAACTGAAGGCCGATGAGACCAAAGATCCTGCGGATGCTCAGAAATACAATGATTTCATGCAATTTCTCAACCGGTTCGAGAAAAAACTGCATGATCTGAAGTTAAGCCGGATGATCTCCATCCAGGCTGGGCCGCAGCTTCGGCTTATCCAGAGCGGCGATCAGGCGCTGGTTGAGAAGATACAAAGTTCAATATTGAACACGATCCCGTTATGGAAAAACCAGATTGTGATCGCCATCACCCTGTTCCGCCAACGGTCGGCGCTTAAACTCCAGAAAGAAGTGACCGAGACAACCAATGAACTCCTCCGGAAGAATTCCGAAATGCTGAAAGAAAGTACGGTTGGAATCGCAAAGGAAACGGAACGCGGGATCGTGGATATTGAAACCCTGAAGAAAGTGAACGCCGACCTTATTTCAACGATTGAAGATGTCCTGAAAATTCAGGCCGATGGCAAGGCCAAAAGGCAGATGGCAGAGACTGAACTCGTAAAGATCGAGCAGGAGTTAAAAGAAAAGCTGTTGTCGGTCAAGGCTTAGTAGTTCCCGACATTTGTTTAAAAATGATCCATGATCTCGATTACAAATCTTACAAAATGCTTTGGCGATTTTACGGCAGTTGATAGACTGAGTTTTGAGATTCAAAAGAAAGAAATATTTGGTTTGCTGGGACCGAACGGAGCCGGCAAAACTACGACCATCAGCATGATCTGCGGGCTGCTTAAGCCTTCGGAAGGAACTATAAGATTTGATAATTTTAACGGTAAAAACCCGAAATCCCTCATTGGATACTGTCCGCAGGAGAACATCTTCTATCCTAAGCTGACCTGTTTTGAGCAGTTGCTTTTCATTGGCCAAATGTATGGAATTGCTGCAAAAATTATTAAACCAAAAGCCCTGGAATTATTGGAATTGCTGGGTTTAAAAGACAAAACCAGCGAACGTGCCGGCAGGTTGTCGGGTGGGATGAAACGAAGGCTCAACATCTGCCTTGCGCTGGTGCATGATCCCGAAATCCTGATCCTGGATGAACCGGAGGCTGGCCTGGACCCTCAAAGCAGGATCCTGGTGCGCGATTTTATCAGTGCCTTCGGAGGGGAGAAAACTGTCATACTGACAACACACAATATGGATGAAGCCGATCGTCTGGCCAACCGGATCGCGATCATGGACTATGGCAAATTGCTTTTACTCGACACGCCGCAAAACTTAAAGCGGACTATTGGCGAAGGAGATATTCTGGAAATACAGTTTGAAAATGGAAATGAGCAGACAGTAAATCAGGTTGCCGGAAAACTGGCATCCCTTTCATTGAAAATGACCGCCGGGCCTAATTTTATATTGATTAAACATCCGAACGTGGTTGAACATCTTCCGGCAATAAAAACGATGGCAGAAGAAAGCGGTTTGATCATTACTGAATTCAAGCTCCGGCAAAACACGCTGGAAGATGTTTTCATTCACCTGACAGGAAGAAGATTAAGACAATGAAAATTTCGGGCGTAATTGTAAAAAGTTTCAGGGAGCAATTCCGGAGTTTCTGGGTGCTGCTACTCTCGCTATCTATGGGGCCGTTCTTCATTTTCATCTATTTTCTGATCATGGAATCCTCAAAGCCCCAATATAACATCCTTGTTGTTAACGGGGATTCAGGGCTTTTCGAAAAAGGGCAGCATATCAACTACGGGAAAGACCTTCTCCATTATTTTTCTACTGCGAATCTTGACATCGGTTCAACCCCCTTTGTTACGACAGTGATTGCCGACAGGAACACCGGCATGGAAAAACTTAAAAACAAACGTGCCGATGCTTTGATCATCATTCCCGGGTCATTCACCAAATCGTTGGATGCAAGAAAACACTATGACAGCCTGGCGCTCACCAGGATCGAATTCATGGGTGATCTGACCAGCGCCAATTACCTGATCAGCGCTGTGTGGGCAAATGAAATGATCAATGCATTTGCATTGCTGACGACAAATAGTAAAAGGATCGTGGAGGTTAACGAAACTGCGCTGGGAATATCGGCAAGCATCAGCAGTTTTGACATGATTGTTCCGGGAATTCTAATCGTGTCGCTCATCATGCTTATGTTCACTGCCAGCATTGCTTTTGTGGCTGAGGTGGAGAATAAAACCATCATGCGTCTTAAACTTTCCAGGCTTTCGACTTTCGAGTTTTTAGGAGGCATTGGCCTTGTGCAGATGATGGTCGGGATATTTTCCGTGGTTTTAACCCTGTTTATGGCGATACTGCTTGGATTCCAATATCAAGGTTCACTGATCCTGATGCTGATCGTTGCCGGTTTGACAAGTTTATCCATTATTTCTTTCAGTCTGATCATCGCGGCGGTAACCAAATCGGCAAATGAGGTGCTGGTGGTCGGGAATTTTCCGATGTTTTTATTCATGTTTTTCACGGGGGCAGCATTCCCACTTAAAAGTGACGCGCTTTTTACTGTTGCCGGATATCCTGTCACAATCCAGGGATTGATGACGCCAACCCATGCCATTTCGGCTTTGAATAAAACACTCGTCATGAATATGGATCTGAAGAGCATTCTTCCTGAAATTACTGCCATCATCGTGTTAACCATCATCTATTTTATCGTTGGCGCCATTATTTTTAAGCGTCGCCATCTGAGCCGGTATTGATTTATTATTCAATATCGGGGGAATGAAGATTAAACTTACTTCATTAAAATGATCCACCCCCCCCTTGACAATCATATTTAATTCAATTAACTTTGTAAAAAAAATGAAAATGAAGAAGATGAAAAAATTGATCCTCCCGGAAGTGCATATCCTGGGTGATCTGGAGGATGTTAACAACCTGGTTTCAGGGATTAATAAGAAAAAGGTGATTTTGATATTCCAGGACGGTGATCAGGGTTTGTTTTATTTGAAGGG
>Ga0247840_10011999_pt1 | contig 10399 bp, 11 predicted proteins | sample LaCruzMarch2015__FD_192404 | JGI IMG/M metagenome (GOLD analysis project Ga0247840, IMG submission 192404) | Freshwater microbial communities from meromictic Lake La Cruz, Castile-La Mancha, Spain - LaCruzMarch2015_17m | ecosystem: Environmental > Aquatic > Freshwater > Lake | place: Spain...
AAATCTACAATTAAATCAAGAGGTTTAGGATTATTAAAAACCTTATCTAAAAATATATCTTTTAATTGTGATGTCCCATTTCCACTACTATATTCGGGTTTATAAAAAATAGTTTTGGGTTTTTTAGAAGGTAAATCACCAAGTGAAGGTCTTTGTTTTTTATATATTGTTATATTGCTTACACTTCTATCAATAATTATATTAAATTTTTCATTTCTGATTTTTTCTTTTCCCCATCGCCAAGACATTTCTTTACCATCAGTAATTGGTAATATTTTTATATCTTTAATATTTTTAGGAGTATCATTTTCTGATACATAAAAATCTCCCTCTTTTGTAAAAAAAATTGGAAAAAAAAGATTTGGTCTTTTTGAACGTGGGGCATTAACACCTGTAGCTTTTAAATTTGCTCCTTTTTTAAAGTAACCAATTTCATCTTCTTCCCATTCCTCTAATCCTTCATCCGTAATAGTGAATTCATTTATTTTTGTATGTGTAGTGTCTTTTCCGTAAACAAGAGTGTATTCATGTGTACCAGCAAATCCAAATTGATCTTGATTACCTTTTAAGTTCATTATTGTTGGCAAGCAAGCAATAAAATTATTCTCACCAAAAACTTTATTACTAAGAAGCTTCAATTGAGCAATTTCATTATCATCAATTGAAATAAAAATAACACCAGTTTCTTTAAGAAGATCTTTTGCGAGATTCAATCTTTTTTCCATAAAATTTAGCCACTTACTATGTCTAAATCCATCTTCCTTATCTATATATTTGTCATTATAAATAAAATCTTGATTCCCGGTATTGTATGGTGGATCAATATAGATAACATCAATTTTTTCTTTGTGTGTATAATTTAAAACAGTGAGAGCGTGGTAATTGTCACCTTCTATTAAAATATTATCTTCCTGATCTATAGATTCTTTGATTTCTTTTCCTTTTACTCTTTTCAAAACTGGCAAATTATTCTCACAATCCAAAACAACCTGTTCTGGCTCTCGCTCAGAATCCCATACAAGCCCATATTTCTTGGAAGCCAATTCATTGTCTTGTTTTTCTACAAGAGCCAGTAATTCATCCTTTGAAAATTTATCATATTTAGACATTTATCTTTTAACTTTAGCACAAAATAGCCTTACTTTCTAGTTATTTATAAACATCCTTGCGATGATCAAACTTTACGACTGAAATCAAAAATTCATATTTATAAATTTTATAGATAATTCGAAATGGCCATACACGTACAGAATATTCTTCTTTATGCTTGCCATGCAGTTTCTTGCCCGAAAAAGGATCCTCTTTAATAGCAGAAAGAATTTGTATTGCTCGAGCATAGTCTTTATCACCTAATGTATCAAGCTTTTTTTCTGCTTTTGGTTTTATTTTTAATATGAATGCCATATCTTTTTTTAGATTTTTCTGCTACAAGAAAAGGGCGCTTGGCTATCATGCCTTCTAACGAAGTCCATTTATTATATTCTCCAGTACGAACAGCTTCATCAGTTTCAGCAACTTCTTCATCTAAATCAGGAAATTCACGAAGTACTTCCATGGTTTCCATCCAAGATTCGTATTCCTCAGCGGACATCATGACCATCTTTGGTTTTCCATTAGCAGTTAAAGTGTACACTTTGTTAGGTGCCTGTACTTCATCCGCAATATCGAAAATACGCTTTCGGGCTTCAGAAATTGAAATTGTTGTTTTTATATCCATATGTACATTATAACGTACATACTTTTTAAAAGCAAGCTTACAAAATATTTTTCTGTTGAAAACTAAAATACCCGTTTTTTGTTAAAATTATATGATCTACGATTTCTATGCCAAGCAAAAATCCAGCTTCTTTTAGCCTTTTTGTGACTTCCTTGTCTTCTTTTGATGGCTCGAGCTCCCCAGAAGGATGATTGTGGGCAATTATAATACTTGCGGAATGTAATGTGATAGCAGGCTCAAAAACTTCTCTCGGATGGACAAGACTAGCATTAAGTGTACCGATTGAAATGATTTGTCTTTCAATAAGACGGTTTTGGGTGTCTAGATAAAATGCTAGGAAATTTTCTTTTTTAGAGTCATTTATATCCACACATAATTTCCAAACATCCTCTGCTGATAAAATTTCATTTTTATTTTCTGAGTTTAACCTCCTTCCTAATTCAAATAAAGCAAACACTTGTGAGGCTTTAGCACTACCAAGTCCTTTTATTTCTAATAAATCTTTTAGTGTTATATTTTTAATTCCAATTTTATACACAACCTTTAAAATTTTCTTTGAAAGCTCGAGGACATTTAGCCCTTTTATTCCGGAGCCAAGAAGTATAGCGAGAAGTTCATAATCTTTTAATTTATCTCTGCCATATTTTGCAAGTTTTTCGCGAGGTAGATCCACTTTTTCAAGATCTTTGATTTTCATATAATTATTCTAGCACTTTAATTGTAAAATAAACATAGATTCAGGAGTTTAAATATTAAAAAATTTGAAATCATGAACATAAAGCTTTAATATTAGTAAAAACTTAATTGCCGAAAGTCATAAAATTCGAACTTTCGTATTTTTTTACACATTTATTAAATATTTTAATAGAAAGGAAAAACCAAAACAAAGCAAGAACACAAATAAGCAAAAGCTTACCCATAGAGAGATCTCTGACAATTTCGATTGGTATAGTCCCAACCAAAAGTGATGGAACAATAAAAGTAAAAAATAATTTCATCAATCCGTGAAATGCACCACCATGAAATAATCCAGGTGTAAGGAAAAAATTGAAAATTCCTGTTGTTACTTGATCAGAATCAATAAATAAAAAACTTGTAGAAAAAATAATTATAACCAAAGATAAGAAAATAATTGAGGTAATTATTACAAGAAATACTATTAATAAAACTTGAATAAGAGTTGCATTGATTAAAATTCCATAAATAATTAGACAAATAGCTCCAAAAACTGCGTCTCCTACAGCAGAAGGTCCAAAAGATGAAGTCGCTATTCTAATTAGTAAATTTTTTGGTGAAAGTAGAAATCGATCAAATGACCCAGACGAAACGAGATCAGGAAGTCTCCTAAGTCCATCTCCTACTGATAAAATTATTCCAAAACATAAAGTGGAAAAACCAAGAAGACCCACTATATCTGAAGCCATCCAACCATTGATAACTCCGACTGTTTTTACGAAAAATATCCATATTATAATGAAAGCAGTGTTGTTGATTGCCATACCAAAAATATTCATCAAAAAACTTGTTTTTAATTCAGCACTGTTTTGGATATTCTTTTTTATCGCATATAAAGCGAATTTGATATCTTGCATATAAATAAAATTCTTAACCACCATTTACAGAAACTTTTTTCTTCACACCTTTAAACATAAAATATAGTACTAATCCCAAAATTATAATCCAAAAAATCTGGATGCCAAATAATTCATACCAATTCCCCTGCCAAGAATCATAGACACTGTGTGTTAAAAATTGTGAGGCTCCAAATGGACTAAATAAAGCAATTTTATACATAATAATTGGGAACAAAGCGACAGGGAGATATGACCCACCTAGAATCATTACAGCTTTATCAACAATCCAATAAACTGGATTTATATCCTCTAGCCAAAAAGCAAGGAGACCAACTATCGTATATATAATAAGAGAAAGAATAACTCCTCCAATAAATATAAATGGCACAGTAAAAAGAAAAATATTTGTTCCAAATGTACTTGGAAAACCTATGGCCAAATAAAGTGCTATTCCACCAACGATAGTAATAATTATAAAAGAATATAACCCAAGACCAATTTGCCACCAAAATCTATAAAATATATAAGAAATCGGCTTACTAAACAATACCTCGACATTACCAGATTTGACATCTTGCATTATATATATTGCAATTCTTCTCAAATTTAAAATCATAAAGGAAAAATAGAAAAACATACTCCATGCAGCGACGACAAAAGTTGTATTATTTATTAACCCACCATTTATTTTATAAACATAAGAATATAGCAGTATGAGTACTACAAATCTTGATAAAATAGATAGAGTATCGACAATTAATCTTTCAGGATAATGCATTCTATCTTTTATTAGTGTTTTAAGTATTTTACTTGTTAGACGAATTGCTTTCATATATGTGCCTAATTATTGATTCGAGCCCTGTATTATAGATATCAATATCTTCTGTTTCAAATATATCAAGCAATTTTTTGATGGATTCTTGAATGCTTGTTTTATTTGTATCTACCATAATGGTTAATTTGTTTTTCTCTTGTAATGAGTATTCCATACCGTCTGGTAAAACGGGGAAACTATCAAAGCTATTTTTAGGAATGAGATCTATGTTCTTTTTTGTCAAAAATGATTTTGATAGCTCGGTCGTTAGTAGGTCTTTTACAACTTTTCCATCATTAATAATAATTGTCCTATTACAAATAGACTCTATATCACTCACATCGTGAGAAGTTAAAAATATAGTAACCTTTTCTTCTTCATTTATTTTTAATAATAAATCACGTAACGATTTCTTTGCCACAATATCAAGCCCAATAGTCGGCTCATCTAGAAAAATCATTCTAGGCCTATGAATGAGCGAGACAGCGACTTCGGCTCTCATTCTTTGACCAAGTGATAATTTACGGACAGGCTGGTCTATAAATGACCCAAGGTCAAACAATAGAACTAATTCATTTATACGTTTTTTTATTTCACCATTTGGCATGTCATACATTACTCCAAAAAATTCAAAAGAATCAGTCAATGGAAGATTGGGTAATAATTGTGAACGTTGTCCAAATACCGTACCAATTTTATATGCCAATTTTTTTCGATCTTTTGATGGGTCAAAACCCAAGACATTAATCTCGCCAGAACTCGGGAAGAGTATGCCGGTGAGCATTTTAATTGTAGTAGATTTCCCGGCTCCATTTGGACCAATAAAAGCAATACGTTCTCCTTCTTTTACATCAAAAGATATATCATTTACTGCTTTAATCACCCTCTTTTCAGATGTAAATAAATTACGAAACCACCCCGAAGAGGCTTTCTTCACAGAGAAAGAAAATTCTTTATTCAGATTTGAAACTTTAATAATTGGACTATCAGAGTTCATCCTATGATTTTAGCATATTTTTAATGATAGAGACACTTATTATATATTAAGAGTAGCTTAATAATCCTTTATAATTAAACTCAATAGCCTATAAGAAAAACAATCGATTATTCTTGAATCAATCATATAAAAATAAATATTATTTAATTTTTTATATAACAAATAAAAAATTATAATCTTACTAACTTTTTTATTTTATGCCAGATATTTTCTTCTATTTCTTCACCTTTGAGTAACAAATAATTGTAATCAGATGGATATCCTACTAGCTCCATATAGCCAAATCCTTTAATCTTTTTGCCATTCATAGATACTTTTACTTTCATAGGTCCCTCCCAATAATTTATCTCTCCAAATATCATCTCCTGCTTTTTTGCCAATGCTTTGGCTTCTATTATTATATTACGATTATCTATTTCTATTTTCCAAGATAATGGAAACTCTGTTTTAGTTTTTTTACTTTTCCAAATATTTCTACCGGGAATGAATTTCGCATTTTTATACTCTGTCTGCTTACCATTTTTATCAATAATATCTACTAAAATATCTGTTTCTGTGCCCTTATCGTATTTGACACACATCATCTCAGTACCATTCTCTAACTGAAAAGAAAACCAAGTCCATTTATCTTTTTTCTCTCTTGATTCAACATTGGCCCATTGATGATCCATCCATGCTTTTCCTTTAACTTTTATATTCTTTCCTTTTATATTCACACTACCAGAAACATCCATATCGGTAAAAGAATAATAATAACTTCCGGATTTTGGTGTCCCCACATAACCATGACCTCCTTCGAGTAGGGCTCTTTTCTTTGACTCTAAATTCAAACTAAAATTTTTTGTTTTAATGTAAAAATCATTTGGTTTGACTTCAATAATTTCTCCGTCTAAATCTTTTCCAATAGTGAGAGCATCTTTGTAATTTATATAGAGTAAATCTCTTTTAAATGTATCACTTGAAATCGATGAGATATTTTGAATTTCTTTATAAATCTTTTGAGTAGAAATATCAGTAAGAACAGAATGAGCAAAATGCATGTATTCGCCATCTTTAAAAATATTTTCTACTAAATGAGCCGCGATATGTGGAATATTAATTTTGCTTATATCAACTTTAAAAAAGCAATCCATAAAACTATATTTTTTACCTTTCTCATCATATAAGTGACCATTAAAATACCACCACTCAACCACAAAATCATGTGGACCATTATCTGTTGGTAAATGTACTGGTTTTATTTTATCCATATAAAAATTAATATGTTTTATTGAGCCATTAATCTTTGAATTTCAGCCTGATATTTTCGCATTACTTGCATTGTTGCAGTCATTTCACTTGTACCACTTTTAGTTAAAGCCTTGACTTCATCTCCGATTTTCTTAAAAAGCTCAGGATTCTCTTGTATTAATTTTATAAACATATCCTGCTGTTGTTTTGGCAGGTGCTTCATTTTAGCCCTTATTAATTTTTCTGTTATATAATCTTTTATTCCCATCCCAAATGAAATTCTTATATTATTTTTTGTATAAGAATTATTATTTTATAATAAATTAAAATTATCTTTATGCCCCATAATCTGGAATTTCAAACGGGACAAGTAATTCAAATTATAGCAAAAATATTATTTTTATGCCAATATAAAACATACATGAACAAACAAAAGAATCCAGCAAGGCTGGTAAAATTTAAACATAAAAATATGAAAAGTAAAATTATTGTTATTTTAGGACAAACTGCCACTGGCAAAAGTGATTTTGCAGTTGAAATTGCAAAAGAAATCAACTCAGAGATAATTTCAGCTGATTCAAGGCAAGTTTACAAAGAGATGAATTTAGGTACTGGAAAAATCACTAAAAAAGAAATGGGGGGTATTCCTCATTATTTACTGGATGTTGTTTCTCCAAAAAAAATATTCTCTGCGTCAGACTTTCAAAAAATAGCAAATAAAAAAGTTAAAGAAATTATAAAGAAAGGCAAAGTACCAATAATTTGCGGAGGAACGGGTTTCTATATAGATAGTCTTATAAATGGAAGTATTTTTCCTAAAGTCCCTCCAAACAAGAAACTAAGAAAAGAATTAGCAAATAAGTCAGTTGAGGAGCTTTTTGAAATACTAAAAAAAATCGATAAAGACCGAGCAAAAAATATCGACAAAAATAATCCGGTCCGTCTTATTCGTGCAATAGAAATTGCTAAAACCTTAGGCAAAGTACCAGAATTAAGTATTTCTAAATCAAATCGTAATATTTTAAAAATTGGGTTATCTTTGCCTGATGAAATATTGAAAGAAAGAATAAAAAATCGTCTAATTTCTCGTATAAAAAAAGGAATGATAAAAGAAGTAAAAAATTTGTACGATAAAGAAAAAATCTCGTGGAAAAGACTTGAGTCCCTAGGTCTTGAGTATAGATATGTATCATTATTTCTTCAAAATAAATTAAACAAAGAAGAGATGATAGAAAAATTAAATACGGAAATTTGGCACTATGCCAAACGCCAAAAAACTTGGTTCAAAAGAGATAAAGATATTATTTGGATAAATCCAAGTAATAAGAAAGAAAAAAATCTAGTATTCAAAGAAATCGATAAATTTATGAAAAGGCCTATTTTAAGCTAAATGGATTGAAATTGGTATCATTATCATAAAAGTCTTCTCCTTCTTTATTTTTCAAAAATTTTACTACTTTATAAGTAAAAAGGAAATAACTTTGTATCAATAATAATTAGTTAAAAAAATAATAGTTATTTTCTAGATAAATTTTAGAGGATAATGAATTAAGCCTGGGATTCTATTTTACTACCAAATGAATATGTATTCCTACAATTATTTTGAAATTCAACTTCAAAATGTAACTTATTTTGAGAATCAAAATTAATTAAAACTTTTTGAAGGTTTGATGGTATAGATGGGGCATGAACTGTGGCATTATAAATTTCTGACATTTTTTGAGCAATTGCTCCTTCTGCCCCAGTTGAGCATGATGCTAAAATAATTTCTGGCTTATCAATAAAAAAGTCTTTCGTTCTTTTTGCCCCTTCTCCATTTAATTGCAAATTACCAATATTTCCAATTGCCGCTTGCCACCCGTGATCTCCCCATAATAAATATTCTATTTTATTTTTCTCACCATATCTATCATTAAAAGATGCAAGTTTTTTTAAAAAAGAAAATCTTGACTGAAATTCTGATATTCTCATTAATAATTTATTATCTGTCTGTTTAAACATAGTCTCCATAATTTCTCTGTCTAAATCAAAGGCATCATTATGATCATCATTCGTATATAATACTATCCCATAAGGAAGATCTTGATCTTTTGTGTCGAATTGTTTTATTAATACATCTGTAGGATATCTATGGAATTCTTTAATTCCAAATTCACTAAATAAACTTTGAACGATTCCAGGCCTATTAAATTCGAGCTCTTTAATTTTTTTAATATTTCTCTCAATATTATTAATTTTAACACCCTTATTCTCCGTTTGAAATAATTCCCAAGCAAATTTAATATCACCAACAGATATCCCATAAATCTTCAAATAATTATCTAAATTCTCTAATGCTACTTCTGATAAATATTTAGAACTAGACTTACAAGCAGAATTAATATCACTCCATTTTTCATCGATAAAGATAGATTGAATTTTATTATTGAGATTTTCTCTAAATTCCACAGATTTATTAGCAGCTAGATCAACTAATTCTGGAACTTGTGATAAATAAAAAATATCAATCTTAGATATTACATCATTCATTAAAATAGATAAATTATTCTCTATTTGCAAATCGTGATTAAATGAATTAAAATTTTGAGCTCTCTTAATAGCTCTTAAAAAATTAATATCAATATTATGTTCATAGATATCACCATTATCTATTTTATTTGAAACTTTAGATAAAAATACTTTTGACAATTTTCTAGAAAATGAAGAAAAATTAATTTCATCTTCACTTCTATAATTATCATATGTATAATTATCATTTTCAAGAAAGTTATTTAAATAACAAGTTATTTTTTCTGCTAATTCTGGATTATTAAATCCTTCCACAATATTTTGAAATTTAAAATTTTCTATTATATTCTGAGCATTATTTTTTAGTAAATTATTTTCTTCTAGTGTATTTGTATTATTACTTAATTTGTAAAAAATATTTTTTAAATCTACAAGAGGTTTTTCGATGGTTTCAATAATAATTTCTCTTGATTTTTCACTTAATTCTCTGTAAATATTTTGTTTATTATAATCAGCATCTCTATATAATCTATCTTGAATATTTCGAATTTCATATTCAAGACTTTCTTTTTTATGAGCACCAAAAATATCTTTAATCTTTGTCTTTAAAGATGAAGACTCCTTTAATAAGTCGTCTCTTTGTATTCTTTTTTCTTTTATTGTAGAAAGAAGCCCTTCTCTTTTCTGAGCTTCAATATCTTTTAATCTATTGTTATCATTGTCTATCAAATTTGATATCTTTTCCATATTCATATTATATATTAAATATATAATTTTAGAAACCTAAGCCTAACAATAACCATAAGCATTTTAACCAGCACATATTTGCGGGCCCACGAGGATTCGGTCACGCATAATTTTTTGATAAAAATTTGCGCTACCCAGCCTCGGCACGTCTGCCTCCGGCTTTCGATTCCTCCATCTAAATTAAGAAATGATAGAAAAATTAAATACGGAAATTTGGCACTATGCCAAACGCCAAAAAACTTGGTTCAAAAGAGATAAAGATATTATTTGGATTAATCCAACTAAAAAGAAAGACAAAAATCTAGCATTCAAAGAAATTAGTAAATTTATGAAAGAGCCTATTTTAAGCTAAATGGATTGAAATTGGTATCATTATCATAAAAGTCTTCTCCTTCTTTATTTTTCAAAAATTTTACTACTTTGTAAGTAATAGGTGTGAATATTATTTCAATCATTGTTTTAAATATATAATTAGAAATTATTAATGTTATTAATAACTCTCTTGGTAAAATACCCCAAAAAGCTATTAAAATGAAAATAATACTATCGACAAATTCTCCGACGAGTGTCGATCCTATCGTCCTTGTCCAAAGCATTTTACCTTTAGTCCATATTTTCATTTTCGCTAGAATAAATGAATTAGAAAATACTCCAAAACTATAAGCAACGAGACTAGCAATTACTATTCTAGGAGTTAAGCCTAAAATCAAATCATAAGCATTTTGATTATCCCAACCCGGTGCAGACGGTAATATCCCAACAAGTATAAATACAAGTGACATAAGTAATGCCATAAAAAATCCGAGCCAAAT
>Ga0247840_10012000_pt1 | contig 10398 bp, 16 predicted proteins | sample LaCruzMarch2015__FD_192404 | JGI IMG/M metagenome (GOLD analysis project Ga0247840, IMG submission 192404) | Freshwater microbial communities from meromictic Lake La Cruz, Castile-La Mancha, Spain - LaCruzMarch2015_17m | ecosystem: Environmental > Aquatic > Freshwater > Lake | place: Spain...
TCTCGTTCGTCGTCTTGACCCCGCGGATCGCCTCCAGACCGACTTTGGCTTTGAAGGATGCCGTGTACGTCTTGCGCTTCGCTTCGCCCATTCTGATATACCCCTTTTGGTTCGACGCGAGCTTAAATTGCTGTCCAGTTTTCAGGGTCCACTATAGACGCCGCAACGGGGGACTGTCGCGGCACTTGTCGCGATACTTTGAGCTTACGCGACTGACTTTTGCGACACGAAAGGCCGCGTAACTCAGGCTCGCTTCGTCCGTCGCGAAAGTCTTAATTTTCGCGACATCCAGCATTTTCAGGGCTCTGGACCAGATGGCCCCTGGTGACATGACTGTTGGGTCTACCCCTATTCGGTGCGCGGTACGATCCGCACCAGGCGAGCCGTCAGTGCTTGCACCAACTTCGTTTTGATCTCTTTCAAAAGCGCCCCTGGCAACTCGCCATAGGCCACGCTCGCCAAGTCGCCGGCTTGGGTACAGCGCACGTCCGGACCCGGCCAAGCAAAACGATTGGCCTCGGTCAGGACCACCCATGAACGCGCGTCGTCCAGTCCAAGACGACGCTTGGTTGCGTGGGGGATTTCGACCGCCAGCGCCGGGTTCGCCGGCGGCGAGTGGGTGACGGGGAGCACCGTCACGATGCGGTCGCCGTCCTCGTCGGCGGTCACCAGAATCACGGCACTCGGGCGATCTTTCCGCCCTTCCGCTTGGCCGCGTTGGTGCTCATCCGCCCACAGGTAGGCGTAGCGGATCACCAAGCCCGGAACGGGTTGCGGCAACGACACCGCGTTACCCGTCTACTTCATGGTCAAAGGCGGCGGCGGCGGCCGACGGCTCAACCGCCAAGATGGCCTTCAGGTCATCCTCGGTGAAGTCCTCCAGCCGCAACACCTGCCGGTCGCGCTGCTTCAAGCGGTGGTACTCGTCCACGGACAGGAGCACGAGCCGATCACGGCCGTTGCGCGTGACGGCCACCGGCTCGGTCAGGGCGACGTCCTGGTAGCGTCCAAAGTTGCGCTGAAACTCTACTGAACTGACGGTAATCATCAACCCGATACCTCTGACTCTGCATGTTACAGACAATACATAACATGCTGATCGTTGTCACGTGGTGCGGCGGCGCGGTGGTCGGCAAGGCTACTATCACTGATAGGAGCAGGCGCCCCCAGTCCCCCGAGGTCCCAACGCCCGAGCTTGTCCCCCTCTCGCCTTTGCCGATCCTGCCCGCCGTGGTGGAGGCCACTGGGGACCTGGCACGGCTCAGCTTCCTGGAGTTCTTCGCCTCGAACATCCGCAACCCCCACACTCGCCGCGCCGACCGCCTCGCCGTGGTTGAGTTTTTTGGTAGACGGTGCCTTGGGCCGCCCAACCGGACGCAGCGTCTTGAGCGCTGCCGCGGACGGCTCGCAAGCATCCGGGTCGGCCGCAATCCCGGCGACGATGCGGGCGTCTTCGGCCGCGGAGGGAACACGGAAGACCCGGCCCGATTTAGATGTGACGTGCATAGGCCCTGGCTTCTTTGGGGGCGCGCGGGGCGCAGACAGATGATGCGGTAATGCTCGCCGCCGTGGGTGAAGACCACGCAATAAACGTCCATGCCAATTTTCGCACGGGCGGGGCCTGCGGGCCTAATCGAGCAAGAGCGGCGCCGGCCAAAAGTCCGGATTCATGATTTGGTCGAAGGTCCAAGGGCAGGATTCCGGGAAATCGCCTAACCCAGTTTCTTGCGATGCTTTGGCAACCGCTTCAGACCACACGTCAGACCACCAAAAGGAATGCCCCAAATCCGCTTTCAAGCTTGGTGTCTGATCAATACAGAGCCCGACGCGATTGCGTTGCTCCTTGATGGTTCGCCGCCAGCTATTGCCCCTTCCTCCTGGCTGATACTGCCACTTCAGCATGTGTGCCAGGAGTACCGCCATGCGGCTTGCCAATTCGCGTTTTTCGCTTTTGCCCACGTCTTCGATCTCATCGGCGATATGTTCGATATCCAGGGCATCGAAACGCCCGGCCCGGAGCAATCGAGCCTGTTCGTTAGCCCAAGCTATCACGTCGTTGTCGTAGCTGTTTTGGTTAGCGCGCATTCTGCCTCCTATTTTGTTGTCTAAGTGGCCCGCTCGCACGGACGGGGCTTGCGGGCTCTCATAGAGCAAGAGCGGCGCCGGCCAAAAGTCCGGATTCATGATTTGGTCGAAGGTCTAGGGACAGGACTCGGGGAAATCGCCTAAGCCGGTTTCCTGTGCCGCCTGCGAGACCGCATCACACCATACACCGGCCAACCATTCACGATCATTCAGTGATGCTTTAAGGCTAGGAGTGCGTTTCAGCCGCCGTGCAATCGCGTCTCGTTGGTAGCCGATGATGACCCCCCAAACTTTACCACTCTGTTCAGGCGGAATCTGCCATTTAAAAAGATGGGCCACGAGTGCCGCCACCCGCCTGTCGAACTCACGTTGTTCGCTTTTGCCCACGTCTTCGATCTCATCGGCGATATGTTCGATATCCAGGGCATCGAAACGCCCGGCCCGGAGCAATCGAGCCTGTTCGTTAGCCCAAGCTATCACGTCGTTGTCGTAGCTGTTTTGGTTAGCGCGCATTCTGCCTCCTATTGGGCGTTGTCTAACTGCCGCTATCCTCGGCCAAGCCCAGCTTTAGTTTCGGTGTCATAGGTCAATCCCTTCGCGCCGTAACTCGTGCATAAGTGGCGTGCGTTCTTTGTAGGACCCTGCCCGATAGGGCATGGCATGAATCACTTCCCCTGTTTCTGTTGTGATGTGCGAGGCGGCAAGCGCGATCCGGTCAGCTTCCGCCCATCGGTTATCAAGATCTTCCAAAAACACGGCTACGTCATAATCGGAATCGGGCCGCGCATCCCCCCGCGCCCGTGATCCGTACAGCACAACGCGCTCGATGCGTTTGCCATACAGCGTATCAAGCGCGGCGCGGAATTTGGACAGAATAAGGGGGTTCGCGGTTGCCATGATGGATCTGTACCATAAAATGCGTTGTCCCTGAAATGGATAGAAGCTATCCCTGCAACGCCCGGTAAAGCGTCCGGCGCGACACGTTGAGCGATTGGGCCACCGCGTCGGGGCGTTCCCCCTGCTCTAGCAGGGTCCGGGCATGGGCGACCTGTTGGGGGGATAGCAGGGGCTTGCGGCCCATCTTGACCCCACGGGCGACCGCCGCCGAGCGCCCCGCCTTCGTCCGCTCCTGGATCAAGGAACGTTCCAGTTCCGCCAGTATCCCGACCATCTGCCACATTGCCCGGCCCGTGGGCGTCGTGGTGTCGAGGGCCTCTGTCAGCGACCGGAAGGCCACGCCCCGCGCCTTCAGATCGTCCAGGAGGCCGATCAGGTCACGCAGCGACCGGCCCAGCCGGTCGAGCTTCCAGACCGTGAGCGTGTCGCCCTCCCCCAGCGTCTTGAGGCATCGAGTCAGTTCAGGCCGCCGGACATGCGCCCCGGTGGCGGTGTCGGTGAAGACGCGCACGCACCCCGCCGCCTTGAGGGCGGCAAGCTGCAAGTCCGGGTTTTGATCGCTGGTCGAAACCCGCGCATAGCCGATATCCATGCCCCATTCTGTCCCTGATTTACGGCACAGGCAAGCCGTTGAAATGTCAGGGGCGCGAGGTTGTGCCAAATATCTTGATTTCTGGCACAAGGGGGCGGGTTTGGCTTGCACAGAATAGGGAAAGAGATTATAAAACAAAATTACCCGGTAATATTGTAAAATCAGGCAACAACATGAAAACAATAGCTGTTGTTTCTCAGAAAGGCGGCAGCGGAAAAACCACGTTAGCCGTTCATCTTGCCGTGTGCGCATTTCTGCGTGGCCTTCGCGTGGCGTTGATCGACATCGACCCGCAAGGCAGCGCCTACGACTGGAACGAGAGCCGACCAGACGATGACAAGCTGGCCGGGGTTAAATCAACAGCCGCCACCCTCGCCGCCAATCTCCACAAAGCCGCCACCGCCGACATTGATCTTGCCATCATCGACACATCGCCCCACGCCAACGCAGAGGCAGCGATAGCTGCCCAACTTGCCGATTTTGTTTTAATCCCTTGCCGCCCTGCCCGGTTCGACCTCAAAGCCGTTGCTCCAACCGTTGCGACAGTTCAGCAGACCCGCACCCCTTTTGCCGTTGTGCTGAACGCTGCGCCGCAGGGATTCAGGATTGCCGCCGAAGCTCGAACTGCCCTTATGAACAACTCCGGGGTTGTCGTGCTTGCCGAGGTTGTTCACCAGTACGCCGCTTTGGCTCATGCCGTCATAGATGGCCGCAGCGTTCACGAGTACGAGCCGCATGGTAAAGCCACCGATGAAATAGACGCGCTATATAACAGTATAACCAGGTTACTTGGTACTACTGAAAGCAGCAAAGGCCGCAGAGCAGAGAAGAAGGCTACAGCATGAGCAAAATGACACCGCAGACCAGACAGAACCGCGCCAAGCTTTCAACCATCTTCGATGAGACGAAGCCGACCGTGCCGGCAACAGAAACGCCGACCGCGACCGGGCACGTTGACCGCCCCGAACGCGCCGGACAGACGCCAATGCCCTTTTGGGTTCCCATTGCGGCAAAGCGACAGCTTCGGATTATGGCCGCCGAGGGCGACACAACACAGCAAGCCTTGATGAGAGAGGCGCTTAATATGCTTTTCACGAAACACGGCAAGCCGCCGATAGCGTAATACTATATAACCTGGTTATATTATTATACAAGGGAAGGCGCAGAGCATGAGCACACAAGAACCCTTATCGAAGGAGTTGGCTGAGACGATGGAACGGCTAGGCCAGTCCATTGCCGCGAAGAAAGAAAAGGAGCCGCCGCCGTCTCCCACAATTCTGCAATTTCCTTTGCCGTTTGAAGAAGCTACCCGCGCCGTTTCAAATTTCCTTGCCCGTGGTTCATTGTTCGCCGCTGTGAAAGATCGGCAGTATTTCAAGCAATATGTGACTGTCGGGGAAGTGGATGGGGTAAAGGTTGAATTTACCGGAGAGCAGCTAAACCAAGACGACCACGACACGCTTTTGCAGCTTGTCGCAATGGCAAACCATAAGACCTATGGCGCGGATGTTTGCCAAGCTGTAAATGCCGTTTTGCGGGGCGTTTGTCGCACGACCCACCAAGAGCAGCGCCGACAGCTATTTGAACAGGTCAGCCGCTTGGTCAGGGGAACGGTAAGGCTAACAACGCCAAATGTCCGCTATGAGGGTCACTTGCTTGACGACGCAAGCACCCCGCTGGATCAAGCGACGTTGCCGCAGTTCAGGCGTCATTTAGCCTACAGGCTTAACCCGAAATTCGCCCGGCTCTATGCCGATTCCGCTTACACGCTGTTCGATTTACAGGAGCGCGTAAAGCTTAAAGGTCGGGGCAGTGAGCTTGCCAAGTGGCTACATCTTTGGATTATTGGCAACGCCACGCAATACCAGCACAAGGTCGAAACCATCCGGCAGCTTTGCGGCAGCCAAGACAAAGTCATAAGATCATTTCGGCAAAAGTTACGCCAAGCCCTCGATTTGCTCAAGGCAGGGGGCATTATTACCGCTTGGCAGATCGACCCGGAAAGCGACCTTGTGACCATTGAGCGAACGCCGAGCGAGAGCCAGCAAAAGCACATCGCCAAAAAAGCCAACCGGAAGCCGAAATAAGAGCGCGGCTTTTCGGCTACGGGAGCGCGGCTTTTCGGCTACGGGAGCGCGGCTTTTCGGCTACGGGAGCGCGGAAAAAATGTTGAGTAACCAAATGAATAAAAAAGACTTTCAGATTTTTTAGAATTTCCCTAAATCTTCTTAAATCATTTTAAATCTCACGCGCACCCGCACCGGTGCAACCTCTGCCTGTGGATAACTTTCCGTCCATGTGTAGATAACTCCCCTTTCCTGTTCTCCTTGGCGTCAAACCAAGACAAGGCGACCAGCAGACACCGAGCGTGCTGAGAGGCCCAAGACGAAGAGGTTTAGCAGAACGGAGGGACGGCAAGCCCAGTGCCCTACAGCAAGCACTGCGATGGCTGAGAGGCTGAGGAAGAGGTTTTACGCCAAGACTGAAGAGGGCAGATGCGGAGCTATCCAGCAGGCACGAAGCCGGCTGAGAAGCCCAAGACAAAGAGGTTTAGCAGGACGGAGGGGCGGCAAGCTCAGCGCCCCACAGCAAGCACTGCGACGGCTGAGCTACTTAGCTGCGCGGTGCCGCGCACGGGGTCCGCCTCTTTTCCCTACGGCCCACCGGGCGGTCCGGGCGCTATTGCTCAGTTCGGAAGCTATGGCCTACGATGCAATAGCATGAAGGCAACGCTCATCATCGACTCGAAAGAGGCATGGCCGGACGGTACGGTGGTGCAGTTAGTGGTGTGGCGCCTGCCGGCGGCCACAACGGAGCGCCCGCACGGGCTCAAATACCGGCTTTACTGTGGTCGTGACGGGCATTGCCTGGTGCGCTACGACAACGAAGCGGGCAAAGGCGACCATCGTCACGAGGGCGATCGGGAGACGCCTTACCCGTTCCGGTCGCTGGCTGGACTCGTGGAGGATTTTCGCGCCGATATCCGGCGTTTGGCAGGAGACGGCTATGTCTAAAGCAATCGTCGAGATTCCCCGGCAGGGAGACTACTTGGAGCGGGCGCTAACAGTCGCCCGACAGGTCGATGCAGGGGATGCCGTGCCAGAAGCGGATTACCATTTGGGGTTTGCGAGTGCGGCCCACCTCTTCCGTGAACTGACCCCGGCGCGTCTCGCGCTCCTGGATGCGCTCAAGGGGCTGGGGCCGGTGTCGATTGCGGCCTTAGCCAAGCACCTGGGGCGAAACTACAGCAACGTGCATACTGACACGGCCAAGTTGCTGGATCTGGAACTCGTTGAGAAGAACGCCCAAGGGCAGGTTTGGGTGCCCTGGGAGGAGATTCAGATTCGCGTCTCGGTCGGCGGGACCAAGGCGGCGTGAGCTGATCCCCAGCGATCCGACCGGGGGAGGACGAAGAGGTTTAGCAGGGGGGAGCGGCAGCGAGATCAGCGCCAGATCATCAAGCATCGAGAGTGCTGAAAGGCTCGGAGAAGAGTCTTTGACGCCAAGGAAGCAGGGGCAGGGTTCAACCAGGTCAGCCAGCTTCGAGGGGCTGAAAAGTCGAAGAAGGGCAGTAGGAAAAAGAACGGGGCACCGTCCTGTTAGGGACGGAACCCCAGAAGTGTCGGCACTTTCAACGCTTGCGGGGCGGTTTCGGGGTTGGCGCCAGGCCGGCCGGAGTCGTGCCGGCAGGGCTTCTGTCTACATCGTCAGGGCGGGGACCTGGCGCGGCGGTCAGGTCGGCAAGTAGCCGAGGCAACCACACCGCCGCCCTGGCGCGCTGAGCGGGGCTGTAGCGCGGCCGGACCAAGACCCCCACCCGATCAGCAGGGGGAAGGCGGGCGCGGCGCGGTGGTGGCTGTGGGGCGCTTGGGGGATGCATGGTGCGGGCTCCCGTGTGGTCAGGGTGATCCGGAGCATATCCGCACCCCTGGCCCTCTTTCCTACCGTCGGCCTGTTTTTTACTGCGTTTTGTTGTAGTATGTTGTACGATACAATTTACTACAACATAAAAAGGTCACACCCCATGGCGATTACCCCCGAACAGATCATCGAGACTGCCGAAGCCCTGGCCGCGCGGGGGGAGTCGCCGACCCTGGCCGCGGTACGCCGGGAGTTGGGGGGCGGGTCTTACACCACCATCAGCGAGGCCCTCAAGGGCTGGCGCGAGCGGCGCCAGGTGACCCAGGCGCGGGCCGAGGCCGTGCAGGTGCCGGCGCGGGTTCAGGAGGCCCTCACCCAGGCGGGCGTGTTGGTCTGGACCGAGGCGATTCGCCAGCACGCGGCCCAGCTCGCCGCCGAGCGTGAGGCCCTGGACCTGGAGCGCCAGCGCAACGAGGGGGAGCGTCGCGAGGCGGTCGAGCTCGCCGACCAAGTGAGCCGGGATCTGGATCAAGTTCGCGCCGAGCGTGCCCAGACGTTGCAAGACCTCGCCCAGGAACGCCAGGGGCACGACCAGGCGCAGGCCGAGGCCCGCGAACAGCGGGCGTTGGCCGAGGAACGGGGCCGCCGCGGCGAGGCCCAGGAGGCCGAGCTTCGAGAACTGCGCCGGCAAGCCGGGGAGAGTGCTGGGGAGTTGGGCCAGCTGCGCGGGCAGCTTGAAGCCCTGCGGGACCAGGCTGAAGATCTGCGCACGGTGCGAACCGCCATCGAGGGGGAACGGGATCAGGCCCGCGCCGCACTCCAGGAGGCCCAGGGGGAAGCGCAGGAGCAGGCACGCCGGCGCCAGGAGCAAGAGGCCGCCCTAGAGGCCCTGCGCGGCCAGGTGGCCGAGGCCGCGGCCGAGGGTGCGCGGCTGAGCGGTGCCCTGGCCCAGGCCCGTCAGGAGGTGGCTACGGCGACGCTGAGAGCCGACGCGGCCGAGCGCCAGGCCCAACGCACCGCCGAGGCCCTGGAGGCGTCACAGGCGGCCCTGACGGCGGCTGAGACGGCAGCCGCGGCCCTGCGCCTGGAGGTGGCTACCCTCACCGAGCGCGCGGCCCAGAACGCCGATCTACGGGCCGTCATCGCCACCTTGCAGGCATCGGAGCGGGGCCAGGCTGGGCAGCCGGCCAACCAGGCACAGGACGAGATCCTCGATCCCACCACCGCGGCGCCGGCCAAGGTGGCAGACGCCCCACAACTCAAGTTTGAGCTTCAGCAGCCCGATCCAGCGCCGACAGAGGCCGCGCCGAAGAAGCCCGCCGCCAGGCGCCGCACCCCTCCCCCGCCTGTCGTCTGATCTTTCACATGAGACGGGGCGTTGGTTCATCTTGAATCGGGATAAGCTGATAAATCGCTTTAGGGAAAATCGCGCCCCCAGCTTCTTCGCCGTATTTTTTAGCGAGATGCCGCCAGATCTCCATTTGCCATTCCGGCAAACAACAACTGATCGATTCCCCATCCATGCGCAGATCCTCAATCAATTTAAGCGGACCGGTGCGCAAGAACCATGTGTGCATGATCTTCATGCAAGCATCAAGATCAGCGTCCATGTCGGGCCAGGGTTCGCGCGTTTTCTGTTTAAACTCCTCGAACGCAGCACGCGCGCCCTTCTCGCTGCCGTCATGTGCGGTCATCGGCATATTCGTCTCTCTCGGGGGGTGATTTGCGTTTAAAATAAATCTTTGGGGTCTGACTTTGGATTCCAAATGAATCCGCGTTTCTCAGTCTCTGGTGTTGTGGTCATTGCTTCAGTCTTATCAGGGATTGTTGGCTTTGGCTTCTCTTTTGGTTTCGCGCCACTGTTTTTTTGGTCTGTTTTTAGGCCCTTAATATGACGGCGGACGTGTTTAGCGAACGTCTCATACTGATAAGTTATCTTCTCTTCCCGCTGAAGAAGCTCCCAGATGATTTTTACCGAATAGCCGTCTTCGATTGCTTTTTGAATATCGCTTCTTACCGCTAAGAACTCGACCACGTTCTTATCTTTTCGGGGTCTTGGCCGGGCCGCATTTTGGGCCTTGGCATATTCCGCTAGCTTTTCTAAGAAGGTTTTTTCGGTTGTTTCCATTTCAGGGTCGGTCTGCGGTCAGCGGGAAAAAGTCTACATAATGTTGATCTATTGCGACTTTTTTGTATTTTTTGCGATATTCTGCGATACTTTAAGACATAAATCGATAGTGTTGCAATATATCGCAATATAGCGGAAAAAAGCAAAGCCGTAGGTCGGATTACAGCGGTAAAAACGCAGCTGAGTGCAGGGCAGGATATGCGAAGTAGGCCCACCACCCAAGGGTGGCGGTCCTCCTTCGCTGCCCCTTATTCGCCTACCGGCTCAACGGGTATCCTGCCCTGCGGGGCTGGACGGCTACCGCCGCCAAGACTGCCCACCAGAGCGGGGCACAACGGAAGTAAATAGGGGGCATAACGGGGTTTCCTCGTAGGAAAGCCCCTGCGACCATCGCAGGGGCACAACGGAAGTAAATAGGGGGCATAACGGGGTTTCCTCGTAGGAAAGCCCCTGCGACCATCGCAGGGGCACAACGGAAGTAAATAGGGGGCATAACGGGGGTACTGGTGGGTACACCGGGGGTAGTCAGGGGTACAATCAGGAGTACAAGGGGGTACTCGTCAACATATTGGAAAATTACAAGGGATGGGTGGCTAAGGCAGGATAGGCAAAGTGTAATACACTTGTGCCGGGGGCCTGCTCCCATCCCCTTGAACCCCGACAGACTGGCAGCAGGCCGTGTGATCGCGGCCCCAAGGGGTCACGGTGACGTTGCCCGTCTTGCAGGGCTGTCGAGGGTGGCGGTAGCCCGGCCCCGCAGGGCAAGATACCTGCCCCGATGTTGCCCCACTCCAGGGCGAGGGGGCTTAACTTAGTCGTTTTCGTCGCTCAATCA
>Ga0247840_10012001_pt1 | contig 10398 bp, 8 predicted proteins | sample LaCruzMarch2015__FD_192404 | JGI IMG/M metagenome (GOLD analysis project Ga0247840, IMG submission 192404) | Freshwater microbial communities from meromictic Lake La Cruz, Castile-La Mancha, Spain - LaCruzMarch2015_17m | ecosystem: Environmental > Aquatic > Freshwater > Lake | place: Spain...
ATTTCGATGTCATCTTCATAGATAAAGTTTTTATATTGCTTACCTATGAGATCACTTGCCTTCCAACCAAAAACACGCTCACAATTGGCACTTTGATAGGTAACGGTCCTATGTTTATCGATGATCAAGATCCCATCTGAAATACTCGTGATGATTTCTTTATTGATGGATTGATTTTCTATTAAGGATTTATGGTTTCTTTTTTGAAGTATACTCATACCTACTTGTCTAGAATAATACTCGACCAGTGTTTCAACTTCGTAGGGTGTTCCTTTTTCCATGATGATGACAAAATCACCGATCATTTCTTCGTTTACTACGATCTTGACGACGATGACTTCTCCTAGTTTATATTCACTTTGTAGTTCCTTTACTAAAAGTTCAGGTAATCTAGTGCCTACCAATTCAGCGAGATCAATAAATCTCGTACTTATTTGATTGTCTTGTTTAGCTATGACTTCAGGATCATAATTCCACAATAAGCGGCTTATGTCTACGTTTAGAGCCTTATTGATCCTCATAACAATATCATTGTCTTTTGAGATTGATAAGGTCTTAAGATTAGAATGAGTTTTATCATAGATATTAAAAACCGCATATTTTGCGTTGGTTAATTCAAGCAGATCATCGCTTATCTTTTGATAATCAATATCGTTTTCTAAAGGTAATTGTAAAAAATACTCTGAAATCTCAGAAAGCTTCTGCATTATACTCAGATGATTCTGATAAGGATTCGTCAAGAACATTCTCCTGTTCTTTGGCCCAATTCATACTTTCTCATTATACAAGCATAATCCAATAAGAATGTGTGAAAGTGGAAATCCTTACCCTATACTTACTTTATTTCTTCCTGTGTTCTTACTGTGATACATCAAGACATCTGATCTTTGTAGGACAGAATCACTATTATCCTTAGGATTGATCAAGGTAGCACCTATTGAAATGGTCATCGATAATTCTTTCTCATGATGTCTTAGTTTAGAGTTCTCGACTAGGCTTCTTATCTTTTCTGATACTTTTTCTAGTCCTGCTTGATCGATATCAGATACCAAGACAACGAATTCTTCTCCGCCTAGTCGACCTATGATGTCGTTTTTTCTTAGACTTAAACTGATGGTTTTAACCAACAACTTTAAGATCTCATCACCTGTCTCATGGCCATAGTTATCGTTGATGGATTTAAAATGATCGATGTCGATGAAACATACCCCAAAAGAAACACCTACGGCTTTATATTCTCTTAGTTTAGATTCAAGTAAAGCCATAAGATACTTTCGATTAGGAACACCTGTCAAGGCATCTTCTGAAGCTTCTTTTTGTAGACGCTCAAGATTGCTTCTAAATGATTTCTCGCTTTGGATCTCTGTAAAGATCTCTACTGCCCCTGTGATCTCACCTTGATTATTTTGGATAGGTAAGGCTTTGACCATGACAGGTACACGATGGCCATCTTTGTGTTGAAGATACACATTGGTTGAACGTGCTTTCCCATCTTCCATAGTGGCATGTAGTGGACAACCATCGAAACACAAGGCAGAACCATTCTCATCGACGTGATTCAAGATGTTGTCGTAACAATGTCTATGGACAACTTCTGCTGATGAAAAACCGGTGATCTGTTCTGCACCTAGATTCCATGAAGTTATGGCTCTGTTTTGATCAACGAAATAGACACCTTCAAATAAGTTTTCTAAGATAGTTTCTTCTTTGTCTATTTTTCTCATTTTAGTTCCTTTAAATTGATCTCTTCGATATGAAGGATGTCTTCGTTCATCATTTCAGTAAATAGTTTCACTAAGAGTGGATCGAATTGAGTTCCAGCACAACGCTGTATCTCATCGATGGCTTCTTGTTTGGTGTAGGAGTGACGATACGCTCTTTCAGAGACCATCGCATCATAGGTATCGGCTATGGCGATGATACGCGCATTAAGCGAGATATCTTCTCCTTTTAATCCTCGAGGATAACCTAGCCCATCCCATCGTTCATGGTGTTGGAGCACTACTTCTGCGATCTCAACGAATTCACCTGATGCACTTAAGATACGACTACCGATCTCAGAATGCTTTCTGATTTCCGCAAGTTCATCTATATCAAGTTTACCTGTAGAATTTAGGATCTTCTCATTGATACCTATCTTACCGATATCATGCATAAGTCCAGTCAATTTGATTTTCTTTATATCTTCTTTATTAAATCTAGCCTTTTTAGCGAGTAATCCACATACTTCACTTACACGTTTAGAATGAAGCATCTCTCGACTGTTTTTCTCGAAAAGAGTCTTCATAATGAGATCTATCGTTTTAGATCTCATAGAAGAGCTTTCATAGACTTTATGAGTATACATATCATCCTCAGTCTTTTTAATAATCAAGTGGATGCTTTCATCGACACTTTGTTTTGTTTGGGTCCCAAATGATACAGAGATATCGATGGTCGAAGATTTTTCTTGACTTAAGAAATACTTAAAACGATTGATGATACGACCAGCTTCTTCTGAATCTGTCTTAGGCAAGATCAATATGAATTCATCACCACCATGACGGGCAATGATGTCATCGACACGGCTAGCTTTTCTAAGGGCATGAGATACTTTGATTAAAAGTTCATCCCCTACCGCATGTCCAAATGAATCATTGACCAGCTTTAATCCATTCACATCTCCCATGACGATGGTTAATGGTAGATTACGAGAATTATCTAGTCTTAAAAGTTCTTCTTCGAAGAATCGACGATTATATAAACCTGTCAATTGATCATGGAAACTTAGGTATAGAATATTGTCTTGCTGACGCTTTGTATCTGTTATGTCTGTAACTAAGACTGCGAAATAACCAATTTTAGGACAATAACTATGAACTGAATAGTATTTTCCTGTGGCTGCATTGAAATTCTCATAATAGCTAGGTATTCCAGTTAAAGCTACTTTCCCATATTCTTCGATCCAATAGGGTTCTACCCCAGGCATAACTTCTTTGATATTCTTACCTATAACTTGATCAGCACTCAAACCAACCATTCTTGTATAACTTTCATTGATCTCTTCGAAAGTATAGTCGATGGGTTTACCCTGATCATCGACGATGATCTTATGAAGAGCCAAGCCTTGATCCATTTGTGTATACAATAAACGATACTTCTCTTCGCTTTCTTGAAGTTTCAATTCTATTTTTTTTCTATTTGTGATGTTTCTAAAAACACCAAAAGTACCGGTTAACTTATGGGCTTGATCAAAAAGAGGACCCACTGTACATAAGAAATAACCTGAACTACCGTTCTTAAGCATATTTACTTGCTCATAAGTCACGTTTTCTGAAGAATTAATAATATCGTTTTGTCTCTCTATGATGGCTTTGGCGATGATCTCAGGATATAAATCGTAATCTGTATAACCGATGATTTCTTCTCTTTCTTTTCCGATGAGTTTCTCAAAATTCTGATTGACCAAGACATATTTTCCTTCGATGTCTTTGACGAAAATACTCTCTGAAGTACTGTTGATCAATGAATTCATTAAGATCTGATTATTTTTAAGATTACGATCAGCCATTACTTTATCCGTAATGTCTCGTGCGAACGCTGTACAGCCTATAATCTTATGTTGATCATCAAAGATAGGATTATATAGAGATTCAAATATACGAATCTCTTTTTCCCCATATTCTTGGGTATTAGTATGAGAAACACCACTCAATGCCTTCCTATAATTCGCAACAGAATTTTCTTTGTCTATAGTGGGGGTAATACAATCGATGATGTTCATTCCTACTTCTATATTTATGCCATATACTTGATTCATCGTTTGCTTATGGGTCTTATTGAAATAAAGATAGTTCAAATCATGATCAAGCGCTAAAATAATCATATCTTTAGGACTCTCTAGACATGCCTTTAAAATCAGCTCGGATCGTCTGTGTTTTTCTTGTTCACTTGAATCGATGGAATTCGTCGAGATGATATCCTTATTTTTTTGGCTCATTGTATGTTTCCTTTACGTTTTGCCTAATATGATTATATTTAATATCTACTGTAAACTCATTATAACAAATCTATAGTTAAAGATTTATCTATATAGAAAATAAACTCTGTTTTTTCACAACTAAATGAAGGTCCTTAATTGTGTTTAGAAGACATAAGGTCTATACTATAGACAGATGTTTGATTGAAGAAACCGGGAGAGATCCTTATCATTGGACGCCGAAGGCGAAGTGCGCACAAACGCTCAGGCAAACGGACCGGTTTTGGACAAACCTTCGAAAAGAGAGACAACACACCGAAGAAGCAATCCTATGGGAGAATCTTTCAGGTAAACAGACGAAGGCGCTTGATTTTTTTCAAGCGCCTTTCTTATTTAAAGGAGGAAAAGAATGGATAAGAAAACACCCTTATACGAGACGCATACCGATCTAAACGCTACGATGGTTCCTTTTGCTGGCTACTTGATGCCTGTACAGTATCCTCAAGGCATCCTTTTTGAGCATCGTTCAGTACGAGAAAAAGCAGGTCTATTTGATGTCTCTCATATGGGAGAACTTCATCTTATAGGTAAAGATGCCCTGCGTAATCTCAACACCTTGATCTCTAATGATTTTACCGATTTAGCGCTGGGTAAAATCAGATACGGGGTCTTGGTTAGAAAAGACGGAACAGCAGTAGATGATCTGTTGGTCTATCATATCGATGAAGATGATTATTGGATCGTAGTCAATGCCTCTAACACAGATAAAGATTTTGAGTACTTTACTAATAATCTATCAGGTGGAGCCGTTATCCATAATGAGAGCGATGATTGGGGTCAAGTTGCCCTACAAGGTCCTCTCTCAGAAAAGATCTTAAGAAAGCTTACTGATAAGATCCCTGAAGCTTATTATTCGTTTATCCAAGAGGTCGATCTTTCTGGGATAAGCTGTTTAGTAAGTCGCACAGGCTATACCGGAGAAGATGGTTTTGAGATCTATTGCGCAAGCGATAAGGTCACTCATCTATGGAACCTATTACTTAAAGTAGGTGAAGAAGATGGTTTGGTGCCTTGTGGATTAGGTGCTCGTGATACTTTACGTTTAGAAGCAGCCATGCCTTTATATGGTCATGAGCTTAACGATACGACCACCCCTTTAGAAGCAGGCTTAAAGATGTTTACTAAACTCGAAAAAGAGAACTTCATCGCTCAAGAGGCTTTATCACAGCCTGTCTTAAAAAGACGCATAGGTTTGACTGTGATCGATCGAGGTATTGCACGAGAACATTGTCCTATCCTATTTAATGGAGAAGTCGTTGGGGAAGTCAGTTCAGGAACCATGTCTCCTACTTTAGGTAAAGCCATTGCGATGGGATACATCAAGGCAGAATTGTTTAATGAGACTGAGTTTACGATCGATGTTAGAGGAAGGTTATTAAAGGCAGAACGTACGAAGATGCCTTTCTATAAAAAATAAACAAGGAGCACAAAATGAAAAGACTGTATGCAAAAACACATGAATGGGTCATCGTTGAAGAAGGCAAAGATTTCGTAGTAGGCATCTCAGATTATGCCCAGATCGCTTTAGGAGACATTGTTTTCGTAAACGTACCTAGTTTAGGCGATAAAGTGACTCAAGGTGAAAGCTTTGGGGACGTTGAATCTGTTAAAGCTGTCTCTGATTTGATCTCACCTGTAAGTGGTAAAGTCGTCGCTGTAAACGATGCCTTACTAAATGCCCCTGAGCTTTTAAACTCTGATCCATTAAATACATGGATCATGAAGGTCTCTGGCAGTGTCAATGAGGCTGAACTCTTAGATGAAGCCACTTATCTCGCATTAGACAAGGATCATTAATATGGCTTCCTATCTTTTAAACACCAATGCTCAAGAAGCAGAGATGTTGAAAGCGATAGGTATTGAAAAGAAGGACCTGTTCAATTCGATACCTTCAAAGCTTAAACTGAAACGTCCAATAGATTTACCTCAAGGCTTGACTGAGATGGAAGTCTTAGCGAAGATGAGTGCTTTAGCCCAACTAAATAAGGTCTATTCGATCATCTTAAGAGGCGCTGGTTCTGAACATCATTTCATTCCTTCTGTCGTTAAACAACTCTCTTCACGAGAAGAATTCGTCAGTGCCTATACACCTTATCAAGCTGAATTCTCTCAAGGAATTCTTCAATCTATATTTGAATACCAATCCGATATCTGTGAATTGACCGGAATGGATGGGGCCAATGCCTCTGTTTATGATGGGGCCACAGCCGCTGCGGAAGCCATACAGATGGTTTTAGAAAGAACTCGTAAAGAGATCTTGATCGCAGACTCTGTTTCTCCTGAAGTGATTGAAACGATCATGACCTATACGAGTTGTTCAGAAGCCAGCATTACGATCCTTAAAACCAAAGGTGGAATCCTACACGAAGACGTTCTTAAGAAACACTTAAGTGAAAATACCGCGGCTTTAATGATCGCTAATCCTAACTATTATGGTTGTCTTGAGAAAGTCGATGAACTTTCTCGCTTCACTCATGAAGCAGGCGCTAAGCTCATCGTTTACGCTAACCCTTTGACCTTGGCTTATCTTAAAAGCCCAAGAGCTTGTGGGGCAGATATAGCTGTTGGGGAAGCTCAAGCCTTAGGTCTATCTATGGCTTTTGGGGGACCTTACTTAGGCTATATGGCCACAACCAATGAATTGATCAGAAGATTACCTGGACGTATCGTAGGACAGACCTTAGATACAGAAGGCAAAAGAGCTTTCGTCTTAACTCTACAAGCACGTGAACAACACATTCGTCGAGAAAAGGCCACCAGTTCATTGTGTTCTAATCAAGCCTTATGTGCACTTACTGCTTCTGTGTATGTAGCGGCAATGGGTCCTGTAGGGCTCAAAGAAGTCGCTGAACACGGTTTAAGAAGAGCTCATTATTTCCAGAAAGAACTAGAAAAGATCGGCTTTAAACTAAAGTATGAAGTTCCTTTCTTCAATGAATTCGTCACGACTTCTCCTTTAGCTGCGAAAGCAGTAGAACGTCATCTATCAAAATACGATATCTTAAGTGGTCTCAGTATTGCCTCTCATGAGATCTTATGGTGTGTCACTGAAACCACCTCTAAAGCTCAACTCGATGAGGTCATATCTTATCTTAAGGAGGTCACACAATGAGTAAGCTCATCTTCGAAAGAAGCGTCAAGAATAGACGAGGCATAACTCTTCCTGAATTTGATTGTCCAGAAGTTGTTTTGGATTATGAAACTACCCGTGCGAGCTCACCTCGCTTAGCTCAAGTAGCTGAAGTCGATGTGGTAAGACACTATATGGAATTGTCTAGATTTGCCTTTGGGGTCGATAATGGTTTCTATCCTTTAGGTTCTTGTACAATGAAATATAATCCTAAGCTTAATGAGACCACCGCGTCTTTAGAAGGCTTTAATTCTATTCATCCTACTCAAGATCCGTCTACTGTAAAAGGAGCCATGAGTCTATTAAGCAATCTAGGTGCTTCTCTTTGTGAGATCACAGGAATGGATGGCTTTACTCTACAACCATCCGCTGGTGCTCATGGGGAATTTACTGGACTACTCTTGATCCATGCCTATCATAGTGATCGTAAAGATCTAAAAAGAACCAAGGTCATCGTACCTGATTCAGCCCATGGGACCAATCCTGCGTCTGCGAATATGGCTGGATATTCAATCATCAATGTCCCTTCTAATCCATTAGGAGGCGTAGATGTTGAAGCGTTGAAGGCTGTCTTAAACGATGAAGTTGCGGCTTTGATGTTGACCAATCCTAATACTTTGGGACTATTTGATCCTAATATCGAAGAGATCGCTGCTTTGGTTCATAAGGCAGGAGGACTCCTATACTACGATGGAGCCAATCTCAATGCCATCATGGGTGAAGTAAGACCTGGTGATATGGGTTTCGATGTGGTACATCTCAACCTACATAAGACTTTCTCTACACCTCATGGAGGAGGAGGTCCTGGTTCAGGTCCTGTAGGAGTCAAGAAACACTTGATGCCTTATCTACCTAAAGGAACCATCATCGATGAGCACTTCGTTGAGAACACTAAAACCATAGGAAGAGTACGCTCCTATTATGGGAATTTCTTAGTCAACGTAAGAGCTTATACCTATATTTTATCTCTAGGATCCAATGGCTTAAAAGAAGCCTCAGAGATGGCCGTACTCAATGCGAATTATATGATGAGCCAACTTAAAGATCAGTTCACTGTGGCTTATCCTGGGCCTTGTATGCATGAATTTGTCTTGAGTCTACAAGATCTCAAAGACAAGACAGGGATCTCTGCGAAAGACATCTGTAAAGGACTCTTGGATTATAAGGTCCATCCCCCAACGATGTATTTCCCTCTTATCGTTCATGAAGCACTTATGATTGAACCTACAGAAACAGAATCCAAAGAAACCATGGATGAATTCATAAAGATCTTGATCGATCTCAAAGAAAAAGCATCTACGGATCCTGACTATCTAAAGAATGCGCCTTATACGACACCTATCAAACGTGTCGATGATGTCTTGGCCGCAAGACATCCAGTATTAAAATACGAGATGTAAAAAGAAGTGCCGAGAGATCGGCACTTCTTCTTTGTTTATTTAAGATGGATCTTCTCATCGACTTCAGGTTCAGTATTCTTTTTACGTTTATAGAAGAAGAAGATATAGACAAGAGCTGCGATCCCTGCGACTGAGAAACCTATGCCTCTTAACCAATAATCGAAAGATTCTGGTAAACCACTGACTTTGATTTCTTTAACATCACCACTTCCTAAAGAGATACTTTCAACGTTGGTGAGATGAAGTCTAAAGCCATAGGTAGAGTTCTTCCATCCTTCGGGTGGAATATAAGAGTAGGTCCCTTGAGTTTCTCCTAAAGGAACTTCAGGGATACTCATCATAATAAGGTCTTCTACGAAGCTGTTGTCTTTGATGACTTCAACCATCAATTGGACATTGGCTGCTGGTTTATAGATGTTTTTGATCGTATAGATCAACTTCAAATTCTTTATCTTATCAGTCTTCTCATCAAATTGAGGAGACATCATAAAGTTGGTGATGAAGATGGTTTGGGCACTGAGTTTGATGTCGAGAACATCTTTATCTTTTAGAGTAAATTCTTTCTTAGCGACTTCAGTACCTTCATAATAGGCATAAACAATGTAGTCTCCAGGAACCAAACGATCGCTTAATAGACCTGTATCTGATTCAGAAACAGGATCATTGACACTACCTGCATTGACTCTGAATACTTTGAGATCGGCTACAAAAGGCAGTTCATCTTTATCGAAGGTAGAGATGGATACTTCTCCTGCTTCACCATAGATCAAGAGCCTTGTCTTAAGTTGAGCTGAACCTAAGAGTTGTATCCCTGTGATCTCATCTGGCATGATTTCAGCCACCAATCCTATTTCATACTCACCAGGTACAGCATTCTTGTCTACTTTAAGAGAGATAGGAATACTTACATTAGAATTCTTTTTAATACGTATGATGTTGCTTTTAAGGAGGAAACTGACCCCTTTTGGACCATTGATTTCTAGACTAACACGAATATCTTGATCATAGTTGTTGAAGAAAACAACGTCTACACCTTTCGTGGTGATCTGTTCTCCTGGAACCATTTTATAGATATAGCTTGAGAAAGAACCCGAAACCCCAAAACCACCTGTAGCAGCTTTTACATTGGGGATCACCATGGTCATCATCAAGATACATCCAAACAGGGTTAAACCAATACGTGATAAATGTTTACTCAGTTTCATAGTTCTCCTTTAATCAAGTGAATTTGAGATGCCTATTGAGATGGATCCCCAATAGAGTCCATTTCTAAATTTCTGAGACAATTGAATATAAATGTAAAGCTGAACCGTTGATCCACCTTCAGTCGTTTTACTCCCATCTAAGGCAAACATAGAGTACTCGCTGGAGAGTTGGATCGCACTACTAAGATTATAACTGTTTTCATCATTCAATCTTAAAGAGAAAGTTTGATCTGCATTGCTTTCTAAACTAGAGTCACTAACCAAAGTCGCTTGTAGATCTTGATTAAGCTGATCAAACTTGGTACTACCTACCCAACTTTCACTGGATTTCGAACTTAAATCATAAGTACCATTACTGATGACGTTTACACTACAGTTGGCTAAAGAAGAAAGCGAAGAATAGGTCGTATCATAGGAGATATTTCCCCAACTCATGGTTTCTGAACTTAACTGGATCTCTCCATACCAAGCCACCCCAAGACCAGGTATACTTTCGATATCGTTTGTAGGAGCTAGTGCTCCAATTGCTTCATCTCTATAATCATCCATAGCCCTAACGGTTAATCCCCAGTTGTTTGAAGCCAAAGCTACTTTAGAAACTTTAAATTCGATCTCAAACTCATAGGTATTTAAACCATTCTCAAA
>Ga0247840_10012002_pt1 | contig 10397 bp, 8 predicted proteins | sample LaCruzMarch2015__FD_192404 | JGI IMG/M metagenome (GOLD analysis project Ga0247840, IMG submission 192404) | Freshwater microbial communities from meromictic Lake La Cruz, Castile-La Mancha, Spain - LaCruzMarch2015_17m | ecosystem: Environmental > Aquatic > Freshwater > Lake | place: Spain...
TTAGCAATCTCAGTTTCCAGTTCTATGAATTCTTCGATCAACGAATCCTGCTGTTTAACTGATGGAATCGGAAGTTCGATAGTCCTCAGGTTCTCAGAGTTAATGTTGAACTGGCCTGCTGATGTGCGCCGACGTTTGTTCAGCTCCACTCGGCCGTGTGTGCTGTTCAAGAAATAAGCGAGGAACCTTGCCCGCACTTTAGACGGGTCAAGTCGAACCCTGATAAGATACGAGGCAAATCCGAATTCCCGCTGCGGCTCTTCGGCATGATAGATTGCACACCTGCCTACGAGTTCCCGACTCCCATTGGTTCTGACAAAAAGAAGATCTCCATTTTTCAACCGAACATTGTTGAGCTCTTTTGGCTCAAGCTTGCAAAATTTAAGATCCTGAAAATTTACGGAGCCATGAATCACGTTGGGAATTCGCAAAATCGGGGTTCCACGAGGAGATGTTGAACATTTGCGGGACGTCCCATAACGCGTTTCAATAGCGAGATCTCCGATTGTCATCCTCTTGTGGTCGGCCAACTCATCGAACTTCCGGGCCAGCGCGGATGGGAAAACACTTCCAGCTTCAGAAACGGCCTCCGCCCGAAGCCGCTCTATTTCCTCGACCCGCTCCATGCATTCCTTGATCCGGGCGACAATGCGGCGTTGCTCATGCAGTGGCGGAAAGGCGAAGTTTACTCCAAGCAATTTTCTCGAAGATAGGTGTTTAACCGTAACATAAGGCGTCTCATCCTCGATTTTCTTGAGATGAGCGTTGATGCCCCAGAATAAAAAAGCAGGTTCAATTGAAGCTATGTCAAAATTTATGAGCCTACACACTCGTTGATTCAGTAACGCATCAACGCCTCGCCATTTGTAGCATTTAAACTCGCCGTCCATTCCAATTAGGTAGTCGCCTGCTTTTACTACGAAGCGCGGATCGTAAGGGCCGTTAAATCGGCAAGCAGTATCAATGCCGTCTTTCAGATCTCTAATGCGGATCAGAGGAGTTCCGCTCTTCTCAGAAAACAGCTCAGAATCAAAAGCAAAGCCGTTTTGAACCTCTAGCAGATCGCCAAGGGGGCGAGTTGTCCACGAACTTTTCAACAGTGTCATCTCTCAAGAATCCCCTCCAGTTCCCCCAGTAGCTCCAGAATCCGCTCCTCCTTCGCCTTGATCGACTGGACCAACTCCAGAGCCGGGCGGTGTTCGTAGTCGTCCTTGCGGTTCGGGTTTTTTGCGGAGAGGTCGTAGCCGCGTTCGACGATCTCGGCGACCGAAACCGTCCAAGAGTTATCGCCGAGCGTGCGTTTCTTCCATTTGGCGAGGAAGTCCGGGAGTTGGTTTCCATCGACCGGCTTGCGGGTCTGTTTGAGTTCGAAGCCATCGTTGGTCAGTTCGTAGAACCAGACCGACGCCGTTGCGGGTTTGTTCTTGGCTGGGGCTTCCTTCGGGCGGTCGAAGAAGATCACGTTTGTTTTCACCCCGGTGTAGGGAAGGAAACATCCTGCTGGAAGGGACAGAATCGTGTGCAGGTTGAAGTGCTCGAGGAGTTCCTTCCGCACCTTCTGGTCAGGGCCGCCACGAAAGAGAACGCCTTCGGGAACCACGACACCGGCCCGCCCGCCTTTGGCGAGGTTGGCCATGATGTGCTGAACGAACAGGCATTCAGTTGCGCCGGAATGCACGCGAAAATTGGTTTGCAGTTCCTGCGCCATTTTTCCGCCGTAGGGAGGATTGGCGAGGACCACTTGGAATTTGTCGCGTTCCGGCACATTTGCTTTGTGGACTTCCAACGTGTTGCCGAGTTCAAGATTCGCCCCCTCGATCCCGTGGAGGATCATGTTCATCGACCCGAGCAAGTAGGTGAGCGGTTTGAGTTCCAGTCCGTAGAACGACTCCTTCTGCAGCCTTTCCAACTGCGCCCCGGAAAGATTGCCCTTTCTGCGGAGATGGTCCGCCGTTTCTCCGAGGAAACCGGCCGTGCCGAAACAGGGATCATACACGCGGTCACCCGACTTCGGCTGCACGACATCGACCATGGCGCGAATGATGTGGCGCTGGGTGTAGAACTCCCCGGCGTATCCCGCCGAATCGGCAGCGACCCTCTTCAGCAAATCCTCGTAAATCTCCGAGAGGACGTGAACGTCGGTGTCGTCCGAGAAATGCAGTTTGTCCACCTGCTGAACCACCCGGGCGAACGTGACACCCCGGCGGCAGTAGTTGCGAACATTCTGAAACACCCGCTGAAACCGCTGTGCGAGGAGATCGTTGCCGAGACCCTTCTTCGGGTCCGTGCTGGTGAGCTTCAGCCAGAGGGGACCGTTGACAAACTCCAGAATCTCATCCGGTTGATCGGTCTTCCGCGCCCAGGAGGACCATGCAAACTTGCCACTGAGGCGGCGCTCGAATTCTGAGTCATCAAACGAAGCCTCTTGTTCTCGGCGCTGCTCGGCCTCGTCGAAGGCCTTGAGGAAAAAGAGCCACGCGAGCTGCTCGACGTAGTTGCGCGCATCGACACCCTCCTGGTTCAAATCATCGCAAGCATTCTTAACAAGCTGCCGGACTTCCTGCCGACGGTGATCAATGGGTTTCATAGCAAATTGGGGAAAGTCAAAACGTTATTCCTCCTCCTCGTCCTTTGTGTCTGCCGGGGTCCATGGAAGTTTTGGGAATTCCGATTTGAATGCCTCGAGTTCGGTCACAAGCTCGGCGAAGTAATTCTTTACAGCGGCGACGTGGTCCTCGGAGGTTTGGAGATTGCGCAGCCATTGCCATCGAGTGAGTTCGGCCCAGGATTTTGGGTCATCCATCCCACTTACATCCCAAGCATCGCCGCGCTTACTGGCCCATTCCCGAAATGCGCTCAGGATGGCATCGCGCTGTTCAGCCTTCGGATTGCAGTAGAAAACGATACCCAGTGAGACGGATTCATCGGGATTGTCCTGCGGGAGCCAGTAGCCGAGGAGTGCCTCGAACCCGGGAAACTTGGTCTCGATCATATAGCGCCCGTGTCGCCGCAGTTGCCCGATAGCCTTGTGCTTCCACCCTCCCTTACCAAGCACCTTGCGCCAGCGGTCGGATACCTCCTCCAGTGTCTCGTCCATCAAGGCTTTTGCACCGTGAAAATTCTCCAGTGCGACCAGGTCGGTTGATCGAAATTGGTTACCAATAGACATACGATTCTCCTTTAAAAACAGCTTTAGTTGAGACTCAAGCCCGTCGCTGCTCTTCCGGGATTTGAGGTGTTGGAAAAACTGAAACCATCGAGTTTGGTAAAAGTGAACTGTCGAATTTTTAAAGGAACTGTGGTCGATGAATTCATAGTCCCGAGTAATAAAGATGAGACTGCCTGTGGCCTTCTGCTGCCTGCATTCTTCCGCGAGTAATTCAGTGTAAGTTTGTAGCTGCCCCTTGGAGACTTTGACGGGATCGTAATCGGAGGTCTGCGCTTCACCGCGGGTGTTTTCGTGGGATCCAACTTTCGATTCGATGTAAACCAAATATCGCGAATCCCCCTCAGCAAGCCGGATCACCATGTCGATCCGGCTGGAGGTATCGTGCTCGGGCAATCCAGGCACACGATACTGCGTCTTGATAGAAATAATCTCTGCTTCGGGAGCAAAGCAGACTCCAACCATCTGAAGCCACGACTTTGTCAATTCCTGCGAATTACAGAGGACTGCGGCAACGATCTCTGTCAATACATCCTCGACCTGCTCTTTATCGGAGATGCTCAGGCGTCGGATTTCGCGGAACAGGCTCATGAAGTCGGATAATTGCGGGAGAGCAGATTCTCAGGATGCCATCGGCACGTAGAGGTGATGCTTTATCGCCTCAAGATCCGCCTTGAGGACCACAGGGCCGCCGTAGCGGCTGGACAGTGTTTGAAAGCTGCCAAACTGCTCGGCGAACTGGGGTGCGCTGTAGGTGCGTGCCGACTCCAGGTCGTCAATCCCGAAGAGGGCGTAATGGTCGAGAGCGATCTGCCAGAAGTCGCGTTTGAACCGAGCGATGCTCTTGAAGTCTTCTGCTCCCTCGGCGGCACGGAGAAGTTCCTCTCGTTCCTCGCGCGACGGAAAGGGAGTGATCTTGCCCGGCGATGGAGGGCCGACGATCACGGAATCCAGCCATGGGGCATCTTCATCCCAGAATCTCTCCACCCTCTGGTGCCTCGTAGGGACGCGGGCAAACTCGAAGCCGATTTTGGCCAGGATGTCCACGTCATCCGTTGTGTCCAGACCGAGGTAATGCCGAAACGCGCTGGGGTAAATATCATGTTCCCTCAAATCCTCCCGGAGTTCCTGCCGGGACTTTTTGTCGATCCAGATCGCAAGCAGGGAATCGAGGCTCTTGCTTGCCACATCGAGAATATGCTCCCGCGATTGCTCCGTGTATTCATCGAAAGGAATCTTTCTGCCATCGGCCAGGCAGACAAATCGGTTGGTGGCCGAGATGATGACCGAGACGCCGTTTTCGACCGGCTTGGGTTCCGGTTCGGAGGACGGCTTCTTCCTGGGCTTGGAGGCCTTGGGCTTCTGAAGGTTCGCGGGGTGGCCGTCGAACTCTGCGTCTTCCAAGGCACTGGCACCCGAATAGTCAAAAATCGTGAAGTAACGTTTGTTGATGTCGTCGCAGAGCCGGGTGCCGCGACCTTTCATCTGCTTGTAAAGTATGGCACTGCGAAGCGGGCGAACAAAAACAATGTTTTTCACGTCAGGTGCGTCAAACCCTGTCGTCAACAAATCGACCGTGACGGCAACGCGGGGTTTGCTCGGCCCGACGATGGCGAAGTTTCGCTCCAACTGATGGCTGTTGCGCTCCGCTCTGGTGATTCTTGCGGCGTATTCCGCATCGCCGGAAAGGCGGCGTAATTCGGCCGCCATGTAGGCGGCATGCGTGTCGTCCACGCAAAAGACAATGGTTTTCTCATCGCGCAGCCCATACTGCCCAAGGATGCTCCACAAATCCTCGGCAATCGCCCGCGTGCGATCCGGCAGCCGGACATCGCGCTCGAAATTGGCGGTGGTGTATTGACGCCCGTCTGCACCGGTAAAGCCGGATTCATCCAGATTGGTGATGCGTTCTTCGAGAAGATAAGGAACCAGATACCCATCCTCGATGGCCTGCTTGAGCGTGTAGATGAAGATGGGATCGCCGAAGTAGTGATAGGTATCCCGGCGCTCCTCTTTGTCAGTCAATGGGCGTGCGATCTCTTCGATCTCGCGGGGCGTCGCGGTTAATCCCAGTTGGAGGGCCGACGCAAAAAACTCGAGGACACCAAACCAATCCCCGAACCCGGAACGGTGGCACTCGTCAATGACAACGAGATCGAAGAAATCCGGATCGAAGTGCTCAAAAAGCTTCTTGCCTTCCCATTCTTCGTCAAGGTTCTGGTAGTTCGCGAAAAAGACTTTCCCAACGAGATGCTGCCCTTTAGCGACGGTTTCCCGGTCGATGGTCACTCGCTCGGAGGCGGGAAATGCGTTGAAGGCCCGGTAGGCTTGATCCTTCAGGCTGTTGCGGTCCGTAAGAAACAAGACATGTCCCCTCGGGAGTGCCCCGCCGTTAAACAACTTCCAGACGAGTTGGAAGACAGTGAAGGTTTTCCCGGTCCCTGTGGCTTTGAGAAGCAAGGCCCGGCGTATCCCCTGCGCAAAGGTCCAGAGGGTTTTGAAGATGGCCATGTCCTGATAGGGACGAACGTGCTTTCTCGTGACCTGATCGACATGGTAGGCGGCGGTGAATGCTCCGGCCCAACGGTCCCAGTCGATCGTGACCCCAAACCGGGCAATCAAATCTGCAGGGGTCGGAGGCGTCGCAAGCGTCTCATAAGCGCCGGTTTGATTGTCGGTGACGATCCACTCAAGACCGTTTGTTGAGATGGAGAATCTAATGGAAAGCCGCTCCGCATAACGCGAAGCCTGCTGGATGCCATCAGCCGCAGACTCTCCCTCGGCCTTCGCTTCGAGAATGGCAAGAGGCACTCCTCGAAACCGCAGCAAGTAATCGGCGATGATCTGTTGCGAGGAGTCATACATCTTCTCCCCGGTGAGATTGACCCGTCCCGGACCAATGCGAAGCTGCTCATCCCAAGACCAGCCTTTGGCGGTCAGTGCTGGCTCGATGAGTTCTTTGCAGGTTGTGCGTTCGTTCCGGGTCATAGGGAAATAGGATCACGTTCGATAGGTGGGAAAGAAAGCAGCCAAGTTCCGGCCGTTGAGGAAGACATCACAAACAATGCGCCCACGATCAATGGTGTGCGCGTTACGTAGTTCAACCGCTTTTCCGCCGATAAGTTGGCGGAGTCGAGACGTGGCGACCGCTGAGAGTGGAGTTCCGACTTCGGGCGTATCGTAGCCAGCGGGTCGAACCCTCGATCCGGTTTTTCCGTTCCATTTCCAATTCGGAGAGACGTCGAAGGTGTCTCCGTCGATGATCTGAGTGACTGTGAAGTATGCCATAGTGGCATTCCATGTATCATGGAGCGTGCCAGGTTTTAGAATTTGATTTAACAAAATCGTTATGAACGACATACAAGATATGACGTGGAGTTGATTGGAGCATGATTATAAACGGATGTTGATGTTTTATCCATGGTTCTTGACGGATTTAAGGAATTGGCTGAGCGCTTGTGGGGTCCAGCCAAGAAGCCTTGCAGCTCTGGCCTGAACGCCACCGGCTTTCTCCAGTGCCCGTTCAACGATTCTGGACTTCATCCGATCGAGGTAGGTGTTGATTTGAAAGCCAACCTCCGGCTCTGGCAGTGGCATAGCTGGATCGGCAGCAAGTGGCATGTCGAATCGGAGGTCCTTCTCGGTCAGCGTCGATCGCTCGGATAACATTGCAGACTGCTGGATCACCCGGCGGAGTTAGCGGATGTTCCCATGCCAGTGTTGTCCGGAAAGAGCAAGCAGAGACTTTGCTGAGAGTGTCCGCTGCTTTTGGTGTCGGTGATTCCATCCACTCAGAATGTGGATGGCCAACGGCGCAATATCCGTGCGGCGTTGTCGTAGCGAGGGCAATCTGACAGTTGCGCCAAAGCGCTGGTAGAGATCTTCCCTGAAACTTCCCTCGGCCACCATCCCCCTTAGATCCCGGTTGGTGGCTGATACGACTCGAACGTTTACTTTGGTCACTTTAGAGCTGCCGACCGTCTCAATTTCACCATATTCAAGCGCTCGAAGGAGTTTGGCTTGCGCCGATGGAGTGAGTTCACCCATTTCGTCGAGAAACAGTATCCCTCCATCCGCCGCCTTGAATTTTCCTGCATGATCTGATGCGGCGCCCGTAAAGGAACCTTTCTTGTGGCCGAAAAGTTGGCTCTCGATCAACTCCGAAGGAATGCTGCTGCAATTCACGGTGACGATCGGGTGACCAGCCCGTTGGCTCATGCGGTGAATCAACTTCGTGAACACTTCCTTGCCCGTGCCCGTCTCACCCAAAAGCAGAACGTGGATGTCGTCATATTCGGCATAGGTTGCGGCCTCCTGAAGCGCAGAGACGAATGCCGGGTCGGATCCTACAATTGAGAGTTCTGCGCAGACGCTAACAAGGTCATCCTCAGCCGAGCCGTTGCCGCCGCGATCAAGTCGCATCGCGATGTGAGGAAAATCCTCCCTTGCGAGATCGACTTCCCTTACACATGAAGAGCCCTCGGGCACGAACTCCGGGGGGATGGTCTGTATGATGGTTGCTGGCACTTCCCCACTCGCAACCAGAAGGAGCCAACAAGCGTGCATTTGGGGGGTGCCGGAGGAGATCTGAATAAAAAATCGATCCGCAGAATGAACTTTTCCGATGGTCGTGAAGTGACGGCGAATTTGCCGCAAGATCCCAATATAGTTCGTTGGGTCCTTGAGAGGAACGTCGAGCAGATGTACGCGACTCGATTTATTTCTTTCCTTGATTGCTTTCGCCGTTTCCTGAGAGCGATCTGCCATCTTCGGAGTCGTCAGCAGGTAAACGTCCGATGGACACAATTCGGCAACAGCGGTCAACACGGGTCCTGCAATGGCGTCTGCAGTCAATGCACTGCCGGAGAAGGGATCGTGGGAACCAGTGAACGTGAGGAGAACCGACACGCTCTCGACTGTAAATTGTTCTTGATGGTGACGTCAAAGAGTCTTGCGGGTTGAGACGGGAAGAATGGTGTGGCCCGGAATTTGTCTTGTCCGCAGGCCCGCCCCGCTCGAATCTCAGGCTTCAACAGCAACTTACTTATGGCCCTCGCAAATGATCTCAGAAAAGGTATGGCAATCCGTTACAACGGAAACCCTGCCATCGTCCTCGATGTTCAACACCGCACTCCCGGCAATCTGCGAGCCTTCGTGCAGGCAATCATCCGCTATATCAATACCGGGAAGTCGGCCGATGTCCGGTTCTCCTCGACAGAAAAAATCGAGATGGTTGATGTGAACCGCACGCAGCTTGAGTTCAGCTACAAGGACCCCCAGGGCTATCATTTTCTGGATCCTGAAACCTATGAGACGATCACCTTGCAGGAAGATCTGGTCTCAGATTCCAAGGACTACCTTGTGGAAAACCTCAGGGTTGAGGTTCTGAGCATCGAAGGACGTCCGGCGCAGATCGAGCTTCCCGCTTCAGTCAGCCTGCGTGTGACCGAATCGGCGGAGGGCGTGCGGGGGGACAGTGCCAACAACGTCCAGAAGCCGGCGACCCTTGAGACCGGCAAGATTATTCAGGTTCCGCTTTTTATCAAAGAGGGGGAATTGCTGAAGATAGACACCCGGACTGGCTCCTACATGGGGCGCGCCTGAGGAATTGACGGAGAAGGCACCTCACCGACGGTATTCCACACGGCGGTAGCGGGGGGGAGTTTTTCATGGGCCAACCCTCGCGCCCTGAGCTTTTGGCAACAATGGGGTGTTGCTCCCTCAGAGGTTTCCCTACCCCAGGAATTCCTTAAGGACGAGCGTGGCGTTGTGTCCCCCGAAGCCAAAGGAATTGCTGATGGCGATGCGGACCTTCGCCTCACGGGCGACATTGGGCACGCAGTCGAGGTCGCACTCGGGGTCAGGATTTTCCAGATTGATGGTGGGCGGCACAAGTCCATGCTGGATGGCAAGAGCGCAGGCCGCAAATTCAACACCGCCTGCCGCTCCAAGGAGGTGGCCGGTCATCGATTTGGTGGAGCTGACCATCGTCTTTTTTGCATGCTCGCCCAAAGCAAGCTTGATGGCCTTCGACTCACAGATGTCTCCGAGAGGGGTTGAGGTGGCGTGGGCGTTGATGTAGTCGATTTCCGAAGGGTTCACCTGCGCATGGTCCATCGCGATTTTCATCGCACGTGCCGCTCCCTGGCCGTCCGGCTGCGGTTGGGTCATGTGAAACGCGTCGGCGGTGCACCCATAGCCTGCCAGTTCGCAATAAATCCTGGCACCGCGCTTTTTGGCATGCTCGAGTTCCTCGAGCAGCAGGATTCCCGCTCCTTCGCCCATCACAAAACCGTCGCGGTCCCTGTCAAAAGGACGACAGGCATGAGCGGGGGCGTCGTTGCGCATGCTCAGGGCCTTCATTGCAGTGAAACCGGCGATACCGAGAGGGGTGATTGTCGCTTCACAGCCACCCGCAAGGAAAATATCCGCATCACCGAATTTAAGGGTGCGCCACGCCTCGCCGATCGAATTGTTGGCCGTGGCGCATGCGGTTACGATACACATGTTCGGGCCGCCGAGGCCGTGCTCCATGGAGATGATCCCACTGGCCATGTTGCTGATCATCATCGCGATCGTGAATGGGGAGGTTCGCGAGGGACCGCGTTCGAAGAGCCGCCGACATTCGTCCTCCATGCTCCGGAGGCCCCCGATGCCGCTGCCAATCATCACGCCAAACCTCAGCCTGTCGGTGGTCGCCGGATCGAGCGATCCGTCTTCCAGTGCCATTTTCGCGGCCGCAACAGCCAGCTGCGTAAACCGGTCGGTGCGCTTGGCCGTTTTCGGATTTACAAACCACCCGGCGGGTTCGAACCCGCGCACTTCACCCGCAATTTTGCAGTCGTGGCGGGAGGTATCGAAGGCCGTGATCTCTCCGATGCCATTCTTCCCCGTTGAGAGGTTGTTCCAGAACGTCGTGAGATCATTGCCGATCGGCGAAAGGATACCCATGCCGGTTACTACAACTCTGCGGTCATTCATCATGCTTTCAAATCCGTGTAAAATTTGTTGGGGGGAGAGTCACTGCAAACTTCACTCCCTTGGCAAATAAAAAATTTATTTTGTTCCCATTCCGACGTTTTGAACGACTTGGAAAAGCTTGCCTTCGGTCTTGATCGAAGGGGCGATGATAATTTCTGTTTCCTGGAATTCCCGAATGCTTGCGGCACCGACGCTGCCCATGCAGGTCGTGATGGCTCCCACGAGATTCTGACTTCCGTCATCCACCTCT
>Ga0247840_10012004_pt1 | contig 10392 bp, 9 predicted proteins | sample LaCruzMarch2015__FD_192404 | JGI IMG/M metagenome (GOLD analysis project Ga0247840, IMG submission 192404) | Freshwater microbial communities from meromictic Lake La Cruz, Castile-La Mancha, Spain - LaCruzMarch2015_17m | ecosystem: Environmental > Aquatic > Freshwater > Lake | place: Spain...
CGAAGGAATGTTCTGGAAAGGACACTCCCTCGGCCAGCCCATTCTCGGAACGAAGGAGAGGGTCGAATCCTTCCGCCGCGATGATTTGCTACGCTTCTTCCATACCGGTTATGGTGGTGGGAATCTGGTTCTCACCGCGGCGGGGAATCTCAAACACGAAAAGCTAACAGAACTGGTCAGGGGCGCCTTCGGGTCGCTTGCCGGGAGTTCCGTCCTCGAGCCGGTGGAGATCCCCGAAGCCCGATCGGGGAGAGCCGTTCTCCGGAAGGAGCTGGAACAGGTTCATCTGATTGTCGGGGCGCCGGCGCCGTCGGCGGTGGACCCGGACCGTCACGCGGCATTTCTGCTGAACGCCGTTCTGGGAGGGAGCATGAGCTCCAGGCTGTTTCAGGAGATCCGGGAGAAACGGGGCCTTGCCTATGATGTCGGCTCCTATCTGATGCCCTATCGGGATGCCGGCATGTTCGGCGTCTATGCGGGAACGGACAGCGCCAGGGTCCGGGAGGTCCTTGGACTCATCCGGGCGGAGCTGGAACGGTCTGGCGCCGAGAGATTGACGGAAAAGGAGTTGAGGTCGGCAAAGGAGCTGCTCAAGGGGAACTTCCTTCTCGGTATGGAGAGCACGGACAACCGGATGTCAGGGCTTGCCAAGAACGAGATCTATTTTGGAAGGCAGATGACGCCCGAGGAGATCATCGAGCGGATCGACGCGGTCGGTTGCGAAGAGGTCCGCGCCCTGGCTGCCCGGATGTTCCGGCACGAGGTTCTGACGGTCGCGGCGCTGGGGCAGGTATCCGAAGAGGATCTGGAATGATAGAAGAACTCAGCGTATCCATCCGAAGGTTACCGGGAACGGAAGATCTGCCGCTGCCCTCCTACATGACAGAGCAGGCGGCGGGAATGGATCTCTTTGCGGCGGTAGCAGAGGATGTGGCAATCCTTCCGGGCGAAAGGAAGCTGGTCCCGACGGGTGTCGTGGTTGCCCTTCCCGAGGGGTACGAGGCCGAAGTCCGGCCCCGGAGCGGGCTGGCCCTGAAGCACGGCGTGACGCTGGTCAATGCGCCGGGCACAATCGACGCGGATTATCGCGGCGAAGTCGGGGTGATTTTGATCAACCACGGGCAGGCGCCCTTTATCGTCCGGCGGGGGGACCGTATCGCCCAGATGGTGGTACACAGGGTCTGCCGGGTGGTTTGGGCTGCCTTCAAAGAGCTTCCTCCGACGGAGAGAGGGACCGGAGGGTTCGGGCATACGAGATGATTTTCAACTGATTTAAAATACATGTTTTATTCCTTTCTGTTACCCGCAGAGAGACCTTGCGACAAGGTGCACCCCGTACAGAAATCGGTCTCCCGCTGAGGCGGGACGCGGCATCGTAAAAAAAAGCATTGCAAAACCTTGTTTTTGTGTATATATTCCTGTGACATTTTTCTCGACTTCAGCGCCGGATTGTGGGGGATGGGATGAAGTTAGGATGGTATATTATTGTTTTTGTTTCCCTTATGGGCGTAATGATTACGTTTGGAGACAGGGGACTCACTGACAATTACCGGTTGAAGGGAAAGTTGATGGCCCTCAAGAAGATCAACCATGAGATCACGCTTGAAAACATTGCCCTTAAGAAAAATATTCTATTGTTGAGGGATGATCTCCCCTATATCGAAATGATCGCGAGAAGCGGGCTGGGCATGGTTAAAAAAGGAGATATGGTTTACCGATCGGTGCAATAGGACTTCCGCTTCCACTTTGGGAAAGCGGGGTCTATCCTTTCTATCTTGAAGACGGTGACCTCATGTTCGATATAAAGAGCTTGTTTTCAGGGGTGCAGCAGCTTGCCGGGCTGGATATCGGTTCCAGTTATATCAAGCTTGCGGTGGTGCGGGATAACCCCAAAGGTCGCGTCCTTACCCTTTTTTCCAGCATCCCGCTTGCCAAAGGTGTCATCGTTGACGGCGCCGTGGTCGTGTCGGAAGCCCTGACAGCAACGATCAAAGAACTCTACAAAAATTCCGGATGCAAGATCAAAAACATCGTCACTTCCATCTCAGGACATGCTGTGATCGTAAAGAAGGCGTCCTTCCAACAGATGGATCAGGAGGAGCTTCGCGCTCTGATCCACGATGAAGCGGGGAAGTATCTGCCTTTTGACGACATGAGCGGGGTAGACTATGATTTTCAGATCGTTGGTGAAAATCCCTATAACCCCAGCCAGATGGAAGTCCTCATCGCGGCGGCCAAGAAGGAAATTATCGAAGGATATACGGATGCCATCCGCGCGGCGGGTCTTGTTCCAGTCATCATGGATGTCGATTCCTTTGCCCTTGAGACGATGTATGGGGAGAACTACGAGTTCGAGGAGAACGATGTGGTTGTTCTCATCAACATCGGGGCAAGCATAACCAACCTCAATGCGGTAAAGGGTGGGATGTCGATCTTCACCCGTGATTTTACCCTCGGCGGCAACGCCATCACCGAGGCCCTTGCCGCAAATCTCGGCATCTCGTTCGAGGATGCAGAAAAGGCAAAGGTAGAAGGGACTGGGGACAACGAACAGGCCAGGGCTGCCTACCGCGAGGGGTTGCTCGCCTATGCCGATCCGGTCTGCTCTGAGATCGAACGATCGATCGAATATTTTCGTTCCACGTTTGGCGCAGAAAACATCGGTAAAGTTCTCTTGTCCGGCGGTGGTGGCCTGATTCCAGGCATGGCTGCCGACTTGGGGAACCGGTTGGGGATTGAAACAGAAATAGTCAATCCGTTCAAGAAGATTCAGTTTGACAACAAAGTTCTGGGGCCGGGAGATGCAGAGCGCATTGGTCCCATTGCCGCTGTCGGCGTGGGGCTGGCCATGCGGAAGATAGGTGATCAATGATCAAAATCAATCTTCTTCCCTATCGCGAAGCGGCAAAAAAAGAGAATCTGCGGCAACAGATCATGATCCTTTCGGGTACGCTGCTGCTCTTTCTTCTGATCATCCTCGCCGTCCATTTCTTTTTCAGCTTGAGCATCAGCGACATGGAGACGAAGATCCAGGAGGCAGAGGCCAGGCTTGTCATCCTGGATAAGAAGGTCGGCGATATCGAGGGTTTCAAACGGGATAAAAAGGAGTTGGAACAGAAATTGGGGGTGATCAACTCTCTGGAGAGAAACCGGCTTTTCCCCGTACGCGTGCTGGATGAACTGAATCAGCTTGTTCCCTCCAGGGAGGCTTGGCTGGAAAAAATTACGCAAAAGGGGCAGGAGCTCCGCATCGAGGGGATTGCCCGGGACAACGGCACGGTCGCCCGCTTCATGAAGAGTGTGGAAAAAGCGGGATTTTCCCAATCGGTCGAATTGGTGGTTTCCAAGGAAAAAGAGCTTGCGGGAGTAAAGTTGCAGCAATTCATTCTGACCTGCGTCATGAAAAAAGAGATATGATATTATGGACTTCAATGTCAATGACCTGAAGAAACTCTCCCCAAGGATCAAGGCACTGATCGTTTTTGTGATCTGTCTTCTTCTTGGATATCTCTATTATGCGCTATTCTTTCAGGCCATCCTTAAGAAGCAAGCGAGCCTTACTACCAAGCTGACGGACATGCAGCAGCAGATTGTAGAAAAAGAGAGGGTGGTGGCGCAGCTTGGCAGATACATGAGGGAGATCGAAGCACTGAAACAGTCCTTTACGGTGGCCCTGCTGAAACTTCCCAATGCGCGTGAGATTGCAGGGCTTCTGGCCTCGGTGGTTCTCTCCGGCGAAGAGGCCGGCGTGAATTTTCTCCTGTTTGAGCCGACCCCCCCGCCACCGAAAGCGCCGGAAGCGAAGCCGGGCGCTCCCCCGAAACCGGCTGACGCCAAGGCGCCGCCGGCGAAACCAGGTGACGGTAAGGATCCATCGGGAAAACCGGCTGTGCCGGAGAAGTTTTACGATGAAATTCCCATCAAGGTTCAGCTTACCGGCAGTTTCCACAATACGGTCTCTTTCTATGCAAAAGTTGCCAAACTGCCACGGATTGTCAATGTCGAAGATATCGCCATGGCGGATGCAAAGGACGTGCAGGGCAAAGGGTGGATCGTAAAGACCTCATGCACAGTAAAAACATACATGTTTGTGGATAGGAAACAATGACGAAACGGCATTTTATATTCGCTGTGGCGGGCGTCAGCCTGATGGTTTTTTGGCTTGCCGGCGGGATAGGTGAGAAGGGGACACTTTTCGGAAAGATGTTCCTACTCCACGCCGCTGCACCGTCCACTCCACCGGCTGTCATCCCCGTCGCACCTGGGGCAAAGCCGGTTACCGCCGCCGCTGCTCCGCCGCCGGAGCCGGATTACAGGTACAATGCCGCAGGGAAAGCGGATCCCTTTAAGCCATTTATGGAAACAGATCTGGCCGCGAAAAAGAAGATGGAAGACGAACAGAAGAAAAAGCTGGTTTTGAAAGAGCGTCCACTCTCGCCGCTTCAACAGGCAGATCTCGGGCAGTTTCGTCTCGTCGGGATCGCCGGCGATCAGAGCAGGCGTGTGGCGATGGTCGAGGATGGGGCCGCAAAGAAATTTTATCCCCTTTTTGCCGGAACGTATATCGGTCAGAACGGAGGCCGGGTTGCGGCGATTCTGCCCGATCGTGTGGTTGTCGAGGAAAAGGCTGAAAAGCAGGAAAAAAAGGCGCAAGTTAGACGCGTGACCGTAATGCTTCACAAGGAAGAAGAGGGGAAACCATGAGACGGGGAATACGATGGGCATGGCTAGTTTTTCTCGCTGCGATCATGACGACGGTCCTCCCGTTGGCGCGGGGCGTGACCGATGCGGCGATGGATGCGGCAGCACAGAAGGTCAGTGCGGGCTATCTGGAAAACGTCACCTTTGAAAGGCTTCCGGGCAAGGAACGGGTGACCCTGGCGGTATCGAAACAATCCGGTGTGAAGGTTGAAAATCTGCCGGGCAACATGGTGCAGGTCAGCATGGAAAACCTCTTCGTTCCCGAGGGGCTCCGTCGTCCTCTCAGCGATTCCGCACTTGCGAATGTGGTCCGGGTGACGCCCGTCCAGAAGACCGCCGAAGGCCGATCCTGGGTTGTCGCGACGATTGATCTGAAGCAGAAGGTGCCGTACAGCGTGCGGCAGGAGGGGATGAATATCCTCATCGATTTCAATGTGACCTCCGTGGCGGCGGCAGAGCCTGTGCTGGAGAAGCTGCCGCCGGTAGCGCAGATCCCCGCGGCGGCACTGACCACCGGTAAATCGGCAACGCCTGGGGAGGCGGCTACGAAAGAAGTGGCGGGAGACGCCGGTAAAGACAAAAAGGTCGATGGCGCCCCCCGGATCTCGCTCGATGTCCAGGATGCCGATATCAAATCGGTGCTCCGGCTGCTGGCCGAGCAGGGCAATGTGAGCGTCGTCTCCGGCGATGATGTCAAGGGGCCGCTAACCCTTCAAATCAAGGATGTTCCCTGGGAGCAGGCGCTCGAAACCATTCTCGGTCTCAAAGGGCTCACCCAAAAAAGGGAGAACAGCGTAATCAGTGTGATGACCCTGGAGAAGTTGAAAAAGGATGAAGCGGACCGGCAGGCAGCGCTGGAAGCAAAGCGGAAATCGGATTTGGATCGGGCCCAGCCGGCGCCGGAACCTTTAATAACCAGGGTGGTCAATATCGATTACAACGATGCCAAGAAGCTTACAGAAAATATTCGTGAACTGCTAACAAAAGACAAGGAAGGCAAGACCGTGGGTTCGGTGAAAGTGGATGAGCACAGCAATGCTCTTATCATCCAGGCCACCCGCCAGGAGATGACCCGCTTGTTTCCCCTCATCGAGAGAATCGACAAACCGACCTCACAGATTCTGATCAAAGCCAATATTGTGGAAACCACGAAAGACACCGCCCGCAACCTTGGCATCCAGTGGGGCGGCATGTGGGGACAAAAAATCGGGAGTCAGGGCTTGTACATAACGCCCGGTGGAACGGGCGGCAGCGCCACCCCACCCGGTTCGGCCTTCTCCGGTGGATATGCACCTACCTCCGGTTCCGCTGGAATTTCCGGCCAGGGTTACGGGGTCAATTTTCCGGCGGCTGTAATGACGGGAACAGCTTCGGGGTCGCTGGGTCTGATTTTCGGCAGCATCGGGGAAAATATCCTGGAGGTGCAGTTAAATGCGCTACAGAAAGATGGTAAGCTGAATATCCTCTCCAGTCCCTCGATTACGACACTGGATAACCAGATAGCCTTTACGGAAAATGGTGATATCGTTCCGTTTGCGACTACGGAAAACAGCGGCGGCACAGTTACCCGGTCCATCAAAAAAGAAGAGGCCACCCTCCGTCTTGAAATTACTCCTCATGTAATCGACGGGAAAAATTTGAAGATGAAAATTGTGGTGAAGAAAAACGAAGTGGATCCCAGCCGCAATGTGGACGGCAACCCCTATATCATCAAAAAACAGACGGAAACCAACCTCATCGCGCAGGATGGCGAAACGATCGTGATCTCCGGGCTGACCAAGCAGAAAAAACTTGACGGCACGAGCGGGATACCCTGGTTGAAAGATGTCCCCATTTTAGGATGGCTTTTCAAGGGAGAGGGGAAAAGCGAATCAATGGAAGAGGTGCTGATCTTCATTACCCCAACGATCATAAAGCCGCAGACGGTGGTCGGCATCCAGGACGGGGTTTGAACAATTTTCGTATAGGGATTTCATCATTCAGGGAGAGATGCATTATGAAACATCTGGCCAGATTTTTTCTTTTGGTCTTTGCTGCGGCTGTGCTCTGGGGGCTTGCGGGTTGCGCTTCGTCCAACTACGAGAAGGGGATCAGACAATACAAACCGGACGATGTTGCGGCGGCCGTGCGCGAGTTGAAGCCGCTTGCCGAGCAGGGCAATGCCGAAGCCCAGTTCAACCTGGGTTCACTCTACTACCAGGGCTGGGGCGTGCCCCAGGATTCAAAGAGGCGGTCAAGTGGCTGCGCAAGGCCGCGGAACAGGGGCATGTATTCTCCCAGTCCACACTGGGAACCGTCTATGCCGAGGGGGTGCAGGGAGGGGTTGAGAAGGATTATCCCCAAGCCCTCATGTGGTTCATCTTCGCTGCCGCCCAAGGCGATATGGAGGCCATGGGATTCAGAGACACGCTGGCCAACCGGATGACGCCGGCGCAGATTACGGAAGCGCAAAAACTGGCCCGGGAATTCAGGCCGCAGGATGTCTATGCGAAATCGCTTAAGGAATCCAAAGCTTTTGCCGAGCAGGGGGACATAGCCGCCCAGTTCAAGCTCGGTTTGATCTATTACAAAGGTCAAGGAGTCCGGTCCGATTACCAGGAGGCTCTCAACTGGTTCAAAAAAGCCGCCCTGCAGGGCCATGTCTTGAGCCAGTATAATGCCGGTTACATGAACGAAAAAGGCGAAGGGACGCCGCAGGACTATGTGGAAGCGGCAAAATATTACCGCCAGGCGGCGGAGCAGGGGAATCAGTTGGCCCAGTTCAATCTTGGCTACATGTACGAAAAGGGTCAGGGCGTGCTGGTGGACGAAGTGCAGGCCCTGAAGTGGTACAATCTGGCGGCAGTCCAGGGGGATACCAAGGCCAAAGCCGCGCGGGACAGGATCACGATATGGATGACCCCCGCGCAGACAGCCGAAGCCCAGCGCCTGGCGCGCGAATTCAAGATCGTGGGAAAATAAGCAGGCCTGCGGGGCGGGGAACAGACCGGGTGTAAACCGGGGGCCTTATACCATTATGCATTTGTGGTGATCGTTTTAGAAATCAGTAAGGAGAGGTGCTTGTGAAGCGAAATGTGTTGTTATTTATGGTGTTTGTTGTATTGATTCCAGTCATGGCGCTTACTTTGTTTGGCTGCAACAGTTGCAATAAAGAGAACAGCAAGCCGGTTGACAAGGCTGCCCCCACGGTGCCCAACGGCATTGCGATTACTGCGGTATCCGCCTCGGAGATCAAAGTTTCCTGGAAACCGGCGGCCGATGATTCGGGAAAAGTAAAAGGCTACAAGGTTTACAAAAACGGTCAGTATTTCAAGGCGATAGAGACAGAATTGGTAGCAGACACAGGTTTAACCCCCAAAGTAAAAATCTGTTACCGGATTTCTGCGGTAGATGAGGCTGGGAACGAATCGGCGCAGAGCACCGAGGTTTGTGCAATCCTTTAAGAATGTTTGGTTGTGTCCCTAAGGAGACGACGATGAGAAAATTATTATCCGGACTGAAAATGAATATTTTTCTACTGCTGGCGCTGTCCTTAATCGCAGGGTGCGGCACTGGTGGCCTTAGTGAAACCCCGGCCTCGGGGACCGGTACTGGAGCAGGAACGACTGGACAGGGGTCGATCACCTTTGCTATCGTAAAATCTTCCGATCCCGCTGTTTCCACAACATCCATTTCGCCAGACAGCCCAGCCATCATCAAGGCGACCGCAATAGACAGTACGGGAGCAGTCATTGCGGGAAAGGTGATGACTTTTTCGTCAAAATTTGACATCAAGTTCAGTCCTGTATCCGGAACGATACTCACCAACTCAAGTGGTTTGGCTGAAATAACAATCATGGTTGGTGCGACTTCCGGCGCAGCGACCATAACAGCATCGATAACGGATAATGGCGGGACGGCCATTACAAATGACACCGGCATTACCGTAACCCTCGCAGCGCCACCGACAGTTCCCACAGGAGTGACGGCGACGGTAGTTTCATCATCTCAGATTGGCTTGGCGTGGACGGCGGTTACCGGCGCTGCCGGATACAAAATTTACAAAGGAGGTGTTTTGTCCGCAGCGGTAACGACCGCATCGTCGGTAGAGGCCGGATTGCTGGCAAGCACACAGTATTGTTACGCTATTTCGGCATACGATGGGTCCGGTAGTGAATCAGACAAGAGCAGCACGGTTTGCGCCACCACAGCGGCAGTCGTCGGACAGGGGACGGCCGTGCCTTACAGCATCGATCTGCTGGTCAGCAGTCCCCAACTTAATTCCGATATGGCCGGAACTTCCACGGTAACCCTGACGGCGATTGTAAAAGATAAAGACAATCGGGCAATGGCGGACCAGGCCGTCACTTTTTCAGCGGATTCCGGTGTGTTGACTTCCATTAGTCTAAAGACGGATGTCAATGGCATGGCGACGGCCAAGATTGGGAACAATGGTGATCCTACTTATCGTATGGTCAACCTTACGGCGGTGTCGGGGGCCAAGACCGCCACAAACACCATCGCTGTCACAGGAACCCAGATCAGTATCGATCCCACCCCATTTGCAATGTCTTTTAACGATCCCGCTGGCAAGGTGCTGACGATTTCACTGAAGGATTCCGCTGGGAAAGGAATTAAAGGTAAGACCATTGCTCTCTCGTCCCTGACCGGCAAGAGCACCTTCAGCGCTGTTTCCTACGTCACGGGCGATAGCGGCCAGATCACGGTTACCGTTAAGAACGCCACCGACACCGTCGGCGATACCATCACCGCTAACGCCATCGGTGTTTCCACCCAGTCGGTGCTCACGATCAATACGGCAAAATTGGTGGTCAACGCTCCTGTTGCGAGCGCGAAGGTCCCAATCAATACGGCGCAGGCATTCACCGTAGCTTACACCAAGAACGGCATTCCGCCTGCTCCCGAGCAGACGGTCTATTTTACAACGACGCGGGGAACGCTGACAGCATCCAGCAGAACGACCGTGGGAGGCGTAGCCACGGTAAATGTCACATCTACAAACTCCGGTCCGGCCGTCCTGACCGCCTATACAATAGATGGAGCGACTCAGGTTTCAATCCAGGCTCCGATGGTTTTTGTCGCTAATACATCAACAAAAATGACGCTTTCGGCCTCTCCTGCCGTCATCAATACGAACACCCCGGGTATGACGTCGGAACAGAGCCTGATCAAGGCCATTGTGCGTGACGCCAGCGATAATCTGGTGATGGGCAAGGCGGTCGATTTCAGCATTATCCAGGATGCCAGTGCCGGCGCCCTGGCGACGGCTTCGGCCACGACGGACATGTATGGAACGGCGACCACAAATTACATTGCGGGCAGTGTTACAGGCGGCGCGTATAATGTCGTGATCAGGGCAACGGTTCAGGATACGCCGGCCGTGACGACGACAACGACGCTGACTGTCGGCGGTCAGGCCCTTTTTATCTCGCTTGCGACAGGTCCGACCATTCAGGCGGTGGCGCCCAACAAGTATCAAAAGGATTATGTGGCCCTGGTTACGGACGCCGGCGGGAGAGCTGTACCGAATGCGGTCGTTACTGCGACGGCGACGCCGCAGTATTATATGAAAGGATACTATTACCAATGCGGAACGGTAACAAGCACAGGGACAGTAGTATTGGATCACTGGTGTCAAATGCAAACGCTGGTGTCGTCCAAGTCCACCATTCCGACGGTGCCGGCTTGTGC
>Ga0247840_10012008_pt1 | contig 10389 bp, 3 predicted proteins | sample LaCruzMarch2015__FD_192404 | JGI IMG/M metagenome (GOLD analysis project Ga0247840, IMG submission 192404) | Freshwater microbial communities from meromictic Lake La Cruz, Castile-La Mancha, Spain - LaCruzMarch2015_17m | ecosystem: Environmental > Aquatic > Freshwater > Lake | place: Spain...
AATTCTCCAATTCCTCCTACTATTTGCCCTCATCCTCACTTCCCCTGCCTTTTCAGCAAGTGGCATGCCCCAACCGGCCTCCCAATTCAAAACTGATTCAATTCAGCCCAGAAACGATTTGTCCAAAGCGAATTTAAAGGGGCAGGTGAAGACGATTACGCAAACCTCCGCTGATGCCCTTGAGAAAGATGGTGTGGTGGAAGCTGGACATGTGAATGGCATTAGCGTTACTAGCTACAATAAGTTGGGTTTTGTCACCGGAACTACGATGACGCACCCGGGTGATATGACGGGCTCTGAGAATGTTGTTAAGTTTGACGAAAGGGGATTTGTAAAGGGTTCTGAAACCTATAATACTGTGGGAAGTCTGGTCGGGGAGGATGCCAGTATCTGTGATGAATGGGGTCGCGTGATTGAAAGAACGCTCTACGATGACAAAGGCGAAATGACAAGCAGAAGCGTCATTCAGTATGATTCACTGAACTATAAAAGTGAAGTAAATGAATATGTTGCATCCTGCAATTGTTACGTTAAAGTTTTGTTTACTTATGATCGTAAGGGTAATGAAATTGAACGGAACGAAACCCAGTCAAACGATAGTACCCGCTTATCTTACGCCTATAAATATGATGAAAATTCAAATATGATTGAGAAGATCGATTACCGGAATGGGAAATTCCTTTGGCGGATGACTTTTCAGTATGTTACTTTCGACCCAAATGGCAACTGGACAAAAAGGATTTCCTATACAGAGGCGAAATATGCTTCATCGTATACTGAGCGGCTTATTGAGTATTATCCTTAAGTTGTTGATATTTAGGTCTTTTCGGAAGGGAAGTTTACAAAGATTATGCCTCAGGAAATAGCATTTGCACCTGCTGTCCGGAAATTCTTGAAATAATGTATAATTTGCATTGCTAATGTCAATTTATGGCATTTATTTGCATTAGTAATGTAAATTAATGATGAATTGAGATACGCTACGCAGCTTATCCTGGATCAATCTCGGTCCCTGGCCAAAAGAGAGCCCGGGATAACGCGTTTGATCAACACAAGGCTTCATGTTGAAAGCAGGCAAATTTCTGTGATTACTGGAATCCGGCGTTCTGGTAAGTCAACCTTTATGCTCCAACTTGCCTCCTTATTTCAGGATTATTATTATCTTTCCTTTGACGATGAACGGCTCATCCATTTTACTGTTGAGGATTTTAATGCTTTGATGATTGCCTTTAAGGCCATAAAGGAGGCTAACGTAATTGTACTCGATGAAATTCAATTGGTACCGGGTTGGGAACGATTTGTCCGCAGGATTTTCGATGAGGGTTATAAAGTGATCCTTTCTGGTAGTAATGCTACACTGTTGGGTTCTGAATTGGCAACCCATCTGACAGGCAGGTACATCCTGACTGAAATGTTTCCTTTTTCTTTTCCCGAGTATCTGAGCTTTTTGAAAGTGGAAACAAAAAACCTATCCTCTTCAAAAATTGCGCAGGTAAGGCTTGCCTTTGATAAATATCTTGAAGGTGGTGGTTTCTCTGAATATATTAAATGCGGGGAGGTTGAAGTATTAAAGAGAACTTATGATGATATTCTTTATCGCGACCTGGTAAGCCGTTATGGTATCAGGAATATCAGCAACTTCAGGAATCTGTCACAATACCTATTTACCAATTTTACAAGCGAGCTTGTCTATCTAAGCCTTGGGGAGTTACTTGGTTTCAGCAGTACGACAACGGTCAGGGATTATATTCATTACATAGCACAAGCCTATCTGGTTTTTGAATCTAATCGTTTTGACTTTTCCTTAAAGCGGCAGTATTCCACTTCCCGCAAAGTGTATGTTATTGACAATGGATTACGTAATATCATTGCATTTCGCATAAGTTCGGATCAGGGACAATTGCTTGAGAACCTCGTTTATATTGAGTTACGCAGGCGTGGCCACGAAGTTTGGTATTACAGAACCAAACAATCTCTTGAAACGGATTTTTTGATAAATCCACGACAGCCGGAACTCATCCAGGTGTGTTATGATATGAGTCAGCCGCACACAAGGAAACGTGAATTCCAATCGCTTTTATCCTCCATGGAGGAATTGAAAATCAGCGAAGCCCTGATTCTTACAAATTCAGAAGAGGAAACTGTTGTGGATGCCGGGAAAACAATTCAGGTTCTTCCTGCCTGGAAGTGGTTGTTGTAGGATTCTGGTCTTTAACCACTTTCCGCTGTGAATTGAGTATCAAACCCAACCTGCCTAGCATTTTGCCTCGCATGAGATATGATGAATAGATTTACCGCAGGGGCGCTGATCCAATTGTCATGTTGCCAATCTTTGTTATTATTGCAAAAAAGAACTCGTCATGTCTTCAGGGAAATCAAAAGCCAGGATAATTCAGTTACCCCTCTCGCCCGAGAAATACATCAAAACAAAAGCCCGTTCATTGCCAATCCGGGAATGCCTTATCAACAAAGATTGGAAGAATATTGGGATGGCACATATCTTTATTGCACGTCAACAGCCATCAGGCAACATGATTCTGGGACTCTTACTGGTTGATATGTTATGTATGGGGATCAAAGATTGTGATTATCATTTCAATGTTCCGGAAGATGAATATCTGGAGATGCGGAAAGATATAGTCCAGGCTTTGGAGATGAAGCACTGTGAATACAACCTGGCCCACAACATAACCTATGGCGCAATTGAATTTGCAGAGGACTTTGGCTTCAAGCCCCACAAAGACTGGGCTGTAGCGCAATATCTGCTAGCCGAAGACACTGACGAAATCGAGATCATCGACTTGGCGTTCGGCGATGAAGAGGGGCGCCCAAGGGTCATCGTGACACCGGAATATCCCATGCATGATGTAATTGCAAGACTTAATAAAGTACTTGGGCCTGGGAATTTCGATATCTTCAATGTAGTTGACAATGAATCTGGTCTTTATGACGATGATAATTTTGATCAGGAAGAGGTAGAAATCCCGCATGAACTCGTTTATGGAGCATTCATCGACCACTTGTATGCCCTGAGCAACTATCCCAAAGAAAAGAAGGTTTCCCCGCAGCTAAAGGCAATAAAACGCAAGGATTACCATTTTGTTGACCACCTACCTAAGATAGGTTCCTATGTCATCAGCGAAAAGGAAAAGACAATCCTGACTGAAATGTTGACTCAGCTCCGGGAGTTAAAACCGGGGACAGTTTCCAGGCTAGAGGCTCTGGTGAAAGAGTACCCCGGTAACATGGTTTTGCAGAATTACTTGTCGATGGCCTACTCAGATACAGGTCAGAAAGAAAAAGCCAAAAAACTCATTGAGGCCACCTTTAATGAATTCCCCTGGTATCTCTTTGCCAGGGCGAATTATGGGCATACACTCCTTGACAATGGAAAAATCGCCAGGTTTGTTTCAGTATTCGGAGGCGTTTTTGACTTAAAGGCTTTGTACCCTGAGCGGGTTGGATTTCATTTTTTGGAATTCATCACATTCTATACTGTCGTTGTTCGCTATTACATTGCCATCGATGAGATTGACAATGCTGATTATCTCATGACCCTATTGAAAGATATGTTTTTGGAATTTGAAGACGACAGGGCACTGCTGGCCAGGAAAATGATTACGGATGCCAAGTTAGTGAATATGTTCGGGTCCACTGACATTTCGGTTCGTGAGGCCATAAAGGCGGATAAACCCAGGTTCCGTAACAAAACGATGAAAGCATGCTATGAGGGCAGAATTCCATTCAGCCCGGGACTGTTTGCAGAGATTCTGGCGATAAAAAAAGATGATTTGATCCACGACCTTCGCGAAGGCATTGTCAAGTATCTGCAACGCGCCCATCTGAACAACTTACCGGAAGACTTGGTGGAACATGATGATCTGGATTTTGTACTTTATGCTTATTTTCTGTTGGCGGAGCTTGACCGTCCTGAATTACTGAGAGACCTCCTTTTCATCCTTGGACAACCGGAATCCGTATTGCAAGATAATTTTGGTGATCTTTGGGCAGAGAAAGCCTGGATGCCCTTGTGCCGTTTAGGAAGAGATCAGATGCCCGCCATGGTTGAATTCTGTAAGGAAGCCACAGAAGACACCAGCCAGATCATCATCACCGAGACCTTTGTGAAGATAGCAATATTGTTCCCTAAATACCGTGAGCCTGCCCTTGCCAGCCTGCTTGAAATCGCACAATTTTGCTTGACAGAACCAGAAGAGCGCTTCACTGCCTCAGATTTCGTATCCAACCTTGTATGCGATCTCGCCGATCTCCAGGATCCCACCTTACTCCCGACCATCAAGGCCCTCTACGACAAGGGTTTCGTGGACTACGGATATGCCGGTACCTACAAGGAACTAGAGCCTGAGGTCTTGCACAAAACCTTCCTTCCACTAAGTCCGAAGCTCGAGAATATTTTTGAGCTTTGGGATGATATACAGGTGAATTGGAGGAGGTAGGGGGGGGCCATGGGTGGGGGCCGGCATGTAACCTCAGGTATATTTATTCCAAAACCCCTACCTTTAACCCCTGATTTATTTCCACTTCTTAACAACATCCCGATGAAAAAACTTATTTCTCTTGTATCGTTTTGCTTTATCCTCTTTGCTTTTAGCGCTTGTGAAAAAGGCGATCCGGGTCCGCAAGGGCCGGAAGGCAATGCCAATGTGAAATGCCAGAAGTTCATCATCCCACCCGGATTGTGGGGGCATTATGGCACTGCCGGACAACCGGATGAGGGCTTTTCTGTTTCCCTGGCCTCGGACATGATTACCTGGGACATCGTAAATTCGGGCGCTGTGCTGGTGTATTACAGCAAGGATGGGAATAACTTCATGGGAATGCCCTATACCATCCCCACCGGCACCGGCCCGACATACCAGTTCTCTGAATCCTGGAATTTCTATTACGGAGTCTCTTCTATCACTTTCGATGTGCAGGATAGTGACTTTTTTACGGAACCACCTCAGAGCAATACTTATTTTAAGGTCGTGGCGATTGCGGGTTCTGTCTATAAATCATGCCCGGCCATCGCCAACATGACCTATCCGGCGTTGAAGGCGAAATTGCAGCTGAAGGATTAGCAGCAAACACTATTCTTACCTGCAAATTGTAATTTTGAGGAGGCTCGTCCTTGTTTCATTTTCGCTGCTGAGGCTAAGCTTCAGCAGGTAAATCCCTTGTGGGAGCGATGTTTGCAGCGGAATTTCATGTGTTCCTGACTGGAATGTCGTTTCTGAGATCGTTTGTAACTCCTGTCCGATCATGTTGAGGATTACGGCTTTCATCATGCAATCTTTGTCGACACTCAGTCTTAGGGTACTGGCATTCCTGAATGGATTGGGATAGAGCTCGACCACAGCTGCAGTAGTTTGGATTTCAGCTTCGAGCCGGGCTGTGCCATAAAATTCGTCGGCTCCCATGTCGGGATTGCTCAGGTTGCGGGCATTACCGTCGATGTCATCAGCAAGGAAAGCCAGTGGAGTCGCAGTTCCGCTTAAAGCAGGGTTGTTGAAGCTCAGGTGAAGGTCGGTGGCTGAAACGAAGAGTGGCAAGGCATTCCTGCTGTTGGCATCTCCCGCAGTACTGGTTTTCCAGTTGGCGATGGTGTTCTTGTTGCTGCCGTTGAAGTAGGAGAGGGGCAGGGAGGCACTGTAGAGGTCGTTGTAGTTCGAGGAGAAGCCTGAGGCTGTGCTTACATAAATGGCATAATGTGGGACAGGGCTGGCGGGGCGTGCATTACTGAAGATGTTGTTGCGCAACTGGCAGGTACCGTTCATGCCGCGGTAAAAGGCATATGTCCGGGTGTTGGTAGAGGCGTTTCCGTAGATAGAGACCGTATTATAGGCGTAAGTGGCGGTGGCCGGCTGTACAGCAAGATCGCGAATGCCAAACAGATAAGGATTCAAGGCATTGCCGCCTTTCAGGGAGATCATGTTGTTTGAAATTTCGTTGTTGTTGCTGCCGTCACCCAAATTGGTAATGCCGTTGACCTGCAGCTTGACGGGGCTGTATGTTGCACCCAGCATGTACATTTTGTTTTTCCTGATGTTCCCGGATTTGACATAAATCCCATTGATGACGGGGGAGCCTGAAGTCCCGGTACAGCTGATGTTGGCGATCAGGTTGTTTTCGATCTCAATCTGGGCTCCTGTTGCAGCGGTTTTTATCCCGTAGAAGCTCATGTAGTCGCCCTTCAGCGCAATGGCATCGCTGGTGTTGGCATCGCCAATGCTGTTGTTGAGAATGTGGGCATTCCCATCGTTTACGGCGATGCCTGTAAAACTTGCTGAGCCTGATTTGGTGAGTTTGAAATTCTTCAGGCTGTTGTCCTGCACCAGGGTATAGCCTGCGTTTACACTAATGCCAATCATTGATGTAGCATTGCAGACCCAGGTATTTGCATTGGTATTGGTAGTGCCGCCAATAGTATTTGCGCTGATGACATTGTTCAGGGAAGCAGATCCCGGCCCGAAGTTGATGGCAACTTTCGCAGCTGTATTCTGGTTGTCCAGGTTGTTGAAAAACGCATTTCCGGATATGTCCCAGTTGCCTTCGTTGCCACTGGATGTAACTTTGAGTCCATTGCTTTGGAAGTTCTGGAACTCATTGTTTGTCAGTGTATTGAATTTGTTCGGATTGGCATTTGTACCGCTTGAATAAAACAAAGTTGCCGGAGCTCCGCTACCATCACTACAATCTCTGAAAAGGTTGTGGGTAAATAGAAGGTTGCTGTTCCCTGTTGCGACCGTTGAGGATCCCAACAGCACGACGCCATTGCCACTGTTCCGGCCTTCGAAAATGCAATCCTTGAAGGTATTGTTACAGGATCCGTTCTGTAAGCCCAAAGTCGCTGCTGATGACTTCTGGTTCCTGAAACGAAGGTATCTCCCGCTCCCGGCAAAGCTTCCATCGATGCTGACTCTGTCGGCTCCGTTCAACCTGATGAGGGTGTTGGAGGCATTGCCACTGATGAGCCTTTCAACAGCAGCATTTGGCCGGATTGTGATCGAATAGCCGCCATTTCCGGCTTCTGTCCATGGGTTGAGTGCAAAGGTCGAGCTTTCAGTTAAGTTGCTGATGATGTAGACAGTAAGGTCAGCACATAGCGGCCTGGCGTTAAGGTCTGCAAAAAGTCCGCCAGCCCCGCTCAGACTGGGGTAGTCGCCACCTATACCAACCGTGACCTGGCTTTTCATCGAATTCAGGACAACCATGCTGAAGCTGACAGCCGCGAGGCAGTTGTTGTCGTCCCTGAAAGTATAAGTAAGGGTTTTGTTGCCTGTTCCTGCCGACAGCGGATTGAAAAATCCTGTGCTTACGCCGGGGCCGCTGTAGGTGCCTCCTTCCGGGAATCCGCCGGCCAGGGCAAAGGGCTCATCATACTTGCATTGTGGCGGGTAGTTGCCGCTAAAGCTGACAACAGGAAGAGGGTTGACAACGACAGTCACGCTGGCGTTGGCACTACTGATGCCATCGGAAAGACTGACAAAATAGGTAGATGTCGCAACAGGGTTAACAATAGGATTTTGCAAAGTCGAAAGAAATCCTGCGGGGATTGAGGTCCAGGAATAACTATAGGCTGCTGGGTTTCCGCCTGCCGGGCTTGCCATCAGCTGGCTGCTGTTTCCGGGGCATACCGTGTTGGTTTGGGCAGTAGCAACAACAACAAGGCTTGGTGGGCCGACTGTGACCAATACCTGATCCGGCAGGCTGATGCAGGAGGTTGAAATATCAGAGACCTGGAGCGTATAAACAGTATTGCTGGTCAGGTTAGATGTCGTAGGATTGGGAATCAAATTCGTGCCGGATAGCTGTGAGGCGGGTGTCCAAATGAAGGCATAGGGCCCGCTGCCCATTGTTGCCGTGCCATTGAGAGAAGCAGAAAGTCCGTAACTGATGCTTTGATCCGGGCCGGCATTGGCAAGGGGGAGTTCATGAACAGTGACAGAGAAAGTGACGTAATTGCTACATCCATTGTTGCTTACATAATACGATATCGTATGTAAACCGGCTCCTGCGATGGCCGGATTGAAGGTATTGGCTGATACACCATTGCCGGAATATGTCCCGGCCGGGGGAAGAGCTCCGGACAATAGAATTGCGGGGGCATTGCTGCAAAGGCTGATGTTTGCAGGCGGGGTGATGCTGGGCAGGGGGTTTACTGTTATCGTGAAAGTGCAGAAGGTAACGCAGCCATTGGCCTCCATGGCATAGGTAATTGTATGCGTTCCTGTATTTGCGATGGCCGGGTTAAAAGTGTTATTAGAAACACCGTTTCCGGCATATAGTCCACCGACAGGAAGTCCACCATTTAATGCAATTGGGCTGGCATTGATACAAACAGTTATGTTTGCAGGGCAGGTGACTGTAGGCAGAGGATTTACTGTAATTGTGAAAGTGCAATAGTTTCCACAACCATTTGTTAATGCATAATAGGTTATTGTATGCGTTCCTGCACCGGCTGTTGTTGGATTGAATGTGTTTGCTGTAACACCATTTCCGGTATATGTTCCACCACTTGGAAGACCACCACTTAAAGCGAATGCTGCTGCATTGATACAAACAGTTTGGTTTGCAGGGCAGGTGACAGTAGGAATTGGATTAACAGTAATTGTGAATGTGCAATTGTTACCACAACCGTTTGTTGATGCATAATAAGTGATTGTGTGAGTACCGGCACCAGCTGTTGTTGGATTGAAAATGTTTGCAGTAACACCATTCCCTGTATAAGTTCCTCCACTAGGAAGTCCACCACTTAAAGCAAATGCGTTTGCATTTATACAAACAACTTGGTTTGCAGGGCAGGTGACTGTAGGAAGAGGATTGACAGTGATTGTGAAAGTACAGTAGTTTCCACAACCATTTGACGATGTGTAATAAGTGATTGTGTGATTACCGGCACCAGCTGTTGTTGGGTTGAATGTGTTTGAAGTAACTCCATTTCCTGTATATGTTCCACCGATTGGAAGCCCACCGCTTAAACCGAAAGCCGCTGCATTGATACAAACTGTTTGGTTTGCAGGGCAGGTGACTGTAGGAAGAGGATTTACTGTAATTGTGAAAGTGCAAAAGTTACCACAACCGTTTGTTGATGCATAATAAGTGATTGTATGAGCACCTGGACCGGCTGTTGTTGGATTGAAAATGTTTGAAGTAACACCAGTTCCTGTGTAAGTTCCACCACTTGGAAGCCCACCGCTTAAGGCGATTGCTGCTGCATTAATACAAACAGTTTGGTTTGCAGGGCAGGTGACAGTTGGAATTGGATTAACAGTAATTGTGAAAGTGCAGTAGTTTCCGCAACCATTTGTAGATGTATAATAAGTGATTGTATGCGTTCCTGCACCAGCTGATGTTGGGTTGAATGTGTTTGCAGTAACTCCATTTCCTGTATAAGTTCCTCCACTAGGAAGCCCACCGCTTAAACCGAAAGCCGCTGCATTGATACAAACTGTTTGGTTTGCAGGGCAGGTGACTGTAGGCAGAGGATTTACTGTAATTGTGAAAGTGCAATAGTTCCCACAGCCATTTGTTGATGCATAATAGGTGATTGTGTGCGTTCCAGCACCGGCTGTCGTTGGATTGAATATGTTTGAAGTAACACCATTTCCTGTATAAGTTCCACCACTTGGAAGCCCACCGCTTAAAGCGAATGCTGCTGCATTAATACAGACAGTTTGATTTGCAGGGCATGTGAAAGTAGGAAGCGCATTAACTGTAATTGTGAATGTGCAATAGTTTCCACAACCGTTTGTTGATGCATAATAAGTGATTGTGTGAGTTCCTGCACCAGCTGATGTTGGATTGAAGATGTTGGCAGTAACTCCAGCACCAGTATATGTTCCCCCACTTGGAAGCCCACCGCTTAATGCGAAAGCTGCTGCATTAATACAGACAGTTTGGTTTGCAGGGCACGTGACTGTAGGAAGAGGATTGACAGTGATTGTGAATGTGCAATAATTTACACAGCCGTTTACAGCAATTGAATAGTTGATTGTATGAGTTCCGACATGTGCAATTGCCGGGTCAAATATATTATTAGAAACACCAGTTCCAGTATAGATCCCACCGACAGGAAGTCCTCCGGTTAAGTCAAACGGGTTAGCATTGATACAAACAGTTTGGTTTGCAGGGCAAGTTACTGTAGGAAGCGGGTTGACAGTAATTGTGAAAGTGCAATAGTTCCCGCAACCATTTGTAGATGCATAATATGTGATTGTGTGAGTACCGGCACCGGCTGTTGTTGGATTGAATATGTTTGCAGTAACGCCAGTTCCTGTGTAAGTTCCACCACTTGGAAGCCCACCGCTTAATGAGAAGGCAGCTGCATTAATACAAACAGTTTGGTTAGCAGGACAAGTTACTGTAGGAAGCGGGTTGACAGTAATT
>Ga0247840_10012009_pt1 | contig 10389 bp, 9 predicted proteins | sample LaCruzMarch2015__FD_192404 | JGI IMG/M metagenome (GOLD analysis project Ga0247840, IMG submission 192404) | Freshwater microbial communities from meromictic Lake La Cruz, Castile-La Mancha, Spain - LaCruzMarch2015_17m | ecosystem: Environmental > Aquatic > Freshwater > Lake | place: Spain...
CGACGCCGACAAAGCCCCCGACGAGAAAACGATCTGGGCGTTCCGCGAGGCGCTCAACCGTGCGGGTCTCTTCGAATCCCTCTTCACCGCATTCGGCCGAGCTTTGGAGTCTATGGGCATGATCGCCCGCAAAGGGCAGATGATCGACGCCAGTTTCGTCGAGGTTCCCCGACAGCACAACAGCCGAGAGGAAAACGGGCTTATCCAAAGCGGAGGGATCCCCGAAAACTGGGAGGAGGAGCCCGCGAAAGCCCGTCAGAAGGACATTGACGCGCGGTGGACGCGCAAACACGGACGCCGCTACTTTGGCTACAAGAACCACGTGAAAGTCGACAGCAAGAGTAAGCTTATTACCTCCTTTGCGGTCACCGACGCCGCCGTCCACGACAGCCAGGTTTTGGAAACTCTTGTCAAGCCGGGCGACCCGACCACTTATGCCGACAGCGCCTACGCCGGGGAACCCAGCCGGGTTATGATGGAGGAGCGAGGAGTCAAATTCAAACCCATCGAGCGGCCATGGCGCAACAGACCCCTGAACGGGAAGCAGAAACGCACTAACCGGGCGAGATCGCGAACTCGCGTGAGAGTGGAGCACGTCTTCGCAACGATGGTGATGAGTATGAGGGCCGCGTGGAACCGGTGCATCGGCCGGGCACGCAACGCCGCGTCCATAGCCCTCACCAATTTGGTTTACAACATGGTAAGGTTCGAGCAGATCGAGCGTCTGGGCCTCAAACGCTGGAGGACGGCATGAGGAAGCGCCAAACAGAGACCGATAGCCCAACCGTTGGTGTTCGTGAGGACGCCTGCCGCGCACGTGACGCAGACTTGGTAGTCCTCTTGCTTTCCTATTATTGACCATTTTAGTTTTCAACAAACATGATACTATGAAAAATTGCTGTTTTTAGAGGTTCCCATATACCATTTGAGTAAGGATCACATAGGTAAGGATCACATTGACCCAGCACTCGAACGAAAGGGCATGAGGTTTCCTTTTCCGTTTGCTGGAGCCTCGTCTAGAGGGCAAAACGGAGTGGACTTCTCCCACCAAGTTGAAAAAAATGCTATTCTAATCCCGCGATGTATTTTCCTGAAATGACGTCGTTTCACTGCTTTCTCATATCCCACTAAAACTTCTATATTTCTGTGACCAATCGGTGGGAGGAGTTGCAAAAAACTCCATCGAACAGGCCAGGGCAATTTCCTCCAAGGGAGTGGAGGTAGCATTTTTATGTCCGACCGATTGGACTGGCGATGCTCTCCCGATGCCATCTGTGATCCTCAAGGTTTTGGATCCCGGCCCCAAACATGGGCAGTGGCTGAAGCCTGTCAGCCGGATTCTCTCATCGCTCAAGATTATCAGAAATATTTTCACCCTCTCCCGATATATTTCCAAAGGACATTACACGCATGTGATGTTCGGTGCGTATTTTGAATATCTGGCCCCTATATGGGCGTGGTTGCTCAAAAGACATGCGCGGCATGGCGTTGTGTTCGGTGTGATGGCGCTTGATCCGGTGCGTGATTACGTCGTAGGCCCGCTTTGGTGGCATCGGTGGTCGACGGCGGAGGCATACTCGATATTCCGCGAGGTATTTGTGCATAAGGAGATTTCTATCGATACTTTCCGATCCTTGTCCGAATTGCGAACAACTGTCGTGCCACACGGGACCTATATATATCCCGAAAGCTTCACGAGCCGTGATACGATGAGATGCCAACTGGGGCTGCCAGTTGACGCTAAAGTCTTTATCTCTTTCGGACATTTGCGGGACAACAAAAATCTCGGATTGATTTTTGAAGCGATGATTGAAGTTCCCGAAGCGTATCTTCTTGTGGTGGGCACTGAGGCTGCACCGGGCCAGAAAACTTCCAAATACTACCGCGAGGCGTCCGTCAAGGCAGGAGTAGATGACCGTGTCCGCTGGGTGATCCGATATATCGATGATGACGAAGTGCATAGTATTTTCACTGCCGCTGACTTTGCACTGATGACTTATTCAAAGTCTTTTCGTTCAGCCAGCGGGATTGTCCATATCACGGCACCCATGCGGATTCCTGTCCTTGTTTCATGCGGCGATGCACCGCTCGGGGAAGTGGTGGAGGAATTCCGCCTCGGAATCCAGATCCCCCCTGACTCTGTTCCAGATATTACTGCCGGGATGCGGGCGCTGCTCAACAACACGTTCGAGGGCGATTGGGATCGCTTTGCCCGAGAATATACCTATGATAAAAACGCCGATATAGTCATCAGCAGACTTTTTGAAAAGCGAACTGTCCGAAAACTTGGAATTTTATGAAAATCAGTGTCTTTGGTCTTGGGTATGTTGGAGTCGTGACCGCCGGATGCCTGTGTGATCAAGGCCACATGGTAGTCGGCGTGGACGTCCAGCAGGCAAAACTTGACGCAGTTAATTCCGGGTTATCTACAATTCTGGAACACGAACTTGCCCCCCTTCTGCTTGCTGGCCACGCACAGGGCAGAATTTCAGCGCACGCCGATTCCTCAAGAGCCATCAACGATACGGATGCCTCTATTGTTTGCGTTGGAACCCCCTCTCTCGAGTCGGGAGGTCTTGATCTGCGGTTCGTACGTAAGGTGTGTGGGCAAATTGCGGCAGCTCTTCACAGCAAGTGCTCGCCGCATCTTTTGATCGTCCGCAGCACGATGCTACCCGGCAGCATGCGTGAAATCTTTTCCACCTTCTTTGAGGATTTTGTCAAGTCTGGAAAACTCCAGGTCGCCTATTGTCCAGAATTTTTACGCGAAGGAACTGCCGTTGCGGACTTTAGATCCCCTTCGCTCTCCACGATGGGATCCCTCGACGGACTGCCGATTGCGGATGCAGAGAGGCTGATGGGAGCATGTGAGTGGCTGACCTGGGAAGGCGCGGAAATGGTGAAATACGCGTGCAATTACTGGCACGCATTAAAAGTGTCGTATGCGAACGAGATCGGCCGGATTAGCAAACATATCGGCATTGATGGACTCTCCCTCATGGATGTGGTTTGCCGGGATACCAAACTGAATATTTCCAGCTATTACATGAAGCCTGGCAACCCTTTCGGCGGATCCTGCCTTCCCAAGGATGTTTCCGCTCTTGCTGCATTCGCGGCGGAGCAAGGCATGGTCTTGCCAGTCCTCAATGCAGTGATCCCCTCGAACCGCGCCCATGCAGAGCGCCTGAAGCAGAAGGTCAAAGGGATTGCAAAGGACGGGATCCTCATCATGGGGATCGCTTTCAAACAAGAGACCGATGATCTTCGCAACAGCCCGATGGTTTCCCTCGCAGAATCACTTGTCAGCGATGGCTGCGGGATTTCGATTTATGACCCTAAAATCACTGAAACTGGTTTGTTCGGAGCTAACAAACAGCAGATTTCCCGCCGCTTGCCCAATCTCTGTGATCTTCTTGTCAATGATCTGGAAGTGGCTTTGAAAACGGCGCGCGTCATCGTCGCAGCATATCCGATCGTGCCAGTCGAAACGATCCGCAGTTGGATTCTCCCGGACACGGTGGTATTGGATGTTAATGGTTGGAACGAACTAAAATCTCTCCCGAACAGATATCTTGGCTTTTGCTGGTAGTATCTCTCAAAGTTGATTGGCCGATACTTTATGAAGATTCTATATTTTTGTCCGGTTGACGAAGGCGGTCTTGCCCACTATGCACAGGCTCAGTCCAAGGAGTTGGCGCAAATTGCCGATGTGTCCTGGCTGGCCCCGGAATCGCTCGTGCCACTGACCCCGATGTTTCGCCCTGCTTTTGTCCGGACTTTTTCAGCGGCTCATTTCCCCTTTTTCCAGCGAACTGTAAGATTTGTCCTATCTGTATTCGAGTCGTTTGGTCTTCTTGACCGGACAATTGCCGAATATCGCCCGGATTGGGTGCTCCTCTCTTCTTGGATGGAGTATTTGTCGCCGCTGTGGGAGTGGAGGCTCCGGCACTGGCGTAATCGTGGAGTATGCTTCGCGGCCGTGATCCATGATCCGGTTCGCGATTATGTCCGGGGCCCGCTCTGGTGGCATCGGTGGTCCATACGCAAAGCCTATTCGTTTCTCGATATCGCATTTGTCCACGAGGCGATTATGTTGGATACCGCCGGTCTGGCGCGACAGATACCAACGGTTGTGATCCCTCACGGACCTTACCTAGTTCCTGTCGGCACTGCTTCGGCAGCAGATTTGCGTCGCAAGTTCGATATCCCCGAGTCCTCATATCTATTGCTTTCTTTCGGGCACATCCGGGATGGCAAGAACCTCAATCTTTTGATCGAAGCAGTGGCGGCTTGTCCCGATGTCTGGCTCATTGTCGCGGGCAGCAAGCAATCCGCCGGTCAGCGTCCCGTCGCATTCTATCAGCAGCTAGCTATGGATCTGGGCGTCGCCGATCGCTGTCGTTGGGCGAACGCGGTCATCCCCGAATGCGATGTCTGGGAGTTCTTCACTATGGCCGACGCTGTGGCGTTGACCTACAGCAGGAAGTTCCGATCTGCAAGCGGCGTGCTGAACGTGAATGCCCAGTTCCGCAAACCCGTCCTTGCCAGCAGCGGTCTCGGCCCACTGAAGACCGCTGTTGAACAATACCAGATGGGCGAGTGGGTCGCACCGGATTCCCCCCACGCGTTGAAGGAAGGCCTCGTCCGCTTGATGACAAACCGCCCAAACTCCCGCTGGGACGAATACTTGGCTGATCATTCCTGGGAGGATAACGCAAAGTTAGTAGTTTGCGCGTTGCGCGATTATGACATGCGAAATGAGTAATGCGAAATGAGAAGATAGGCTCACTCAAAAGCGCGGAGCACGCTTCGAATGCATTGTTGAATTCTGGCTCCTGATTTTTGAGGAAGCCTTGGATTCATTTCTACTGGTTCAACTGGATGCGATGTATTGCATCCTTTATGGTAATGATCTACAATGCACGCCTAAGTTATATGGACCCACGAATGAACATAATCACACGAGATGTTTAACGGAACGGCGATTCATTTGACCAAATCCATTGGCCCAGCTTCCTATGGAGTGGGGCAGGTGGCTTTGAACTTGGCTTGTGCTCAGGATGTCGGTGGTATGCGGACGGAGTTGTGGTCACTGGATTCGCAGGGGGTAGCGGAGAGAGCTGCCGATGAAGTGAATCTGCGCCGGGAAGTTGTGAGATCATTTTTCCAGTCAAAACCGGGTTTTCTCTATTTCAGCAAGGATATGGAGACTGCGGCGAGGGGGACCACTTTCAAGCCACCGGTCGTGGTGCATCAGCATATGATTTGGCTGCTTTACTCGCGGACCGCACTCATTTTTGCGAAGGAAAGCGGGGCACGGGTGGTGATCGCTCCACATGGTGCTTTGGATGATTGGGCGCTGGCAAAGTCGAGATGGAAGAAGGGAATAGCGAGGCTTGCGTGGGAGGGGGGGAATCTCCATGGGGCGCATTGCCTCCATGCAACTTCGGAGCGGGAGGTGACAAACTTTCGAGATTACGGTCTGCAGAATCCGATTGCTCGGATCAATAATGGGGTGACTCATGAGCAAATGGCTGGGGTTGGTCAGGGTGAAGTATTTCGAGCGCAGCATGGGATCGGTGCGGACAGGCGGCTTTTGCTCTTCATTGCGAGGATAAGCCGACAGAAGGGGTTGCCGATGCTGCTGGCGGCGATGGATGCTCAGAGAGCGCGTTTGGGAAACTGGTTGCTCGTGGTGGCTGGGACGGATCAAGATGGGCATGTGGCGGAGGTTAAGGAATTGGCTGCTAAAATGGGGCTTGCGGAGCATGTGGTTTTTGTTGGGCCACTGTTTGGCCAACCAAAGCTGGATGCGTTTGCAGCGAGCGAGGCGTTTGTGCTTCCGTCGCATTGTGAGGGTTCGCCGATGATCGTGCTGGAAGCGATGGCGGGGCGCTTGCCGATTCTATGCACGAAGGCGGCTTCCTGGGGTGAGTTGGAGACTCACAAATGTGGCTGGTGGCCAGAGATTTCAATAGATTCCGTCCGAGACGCCCTGGGGGATTTGCTGAGCAAAAGCGAGGCTGAACTGGCAGAGATGGGTGATCGGGCGCATGCGCTGGTGGCAATGGAATATACATGGAAGGAAGCCGCAGAGCGGACGTCGGCTCTTTACTCTTGGCTGACGAAGCAGGGGCCGAAACCGGATTTTATTATTCAAGATTAGGTCAACGGCTTGCATTTGTTCGCCATGCCTGTTGTAACAATGTGACAAAATGACTCAAGAAGCTGTAAGACACTTGGTCGTGAACCGATGAACGAGGGTGAACGCCATACTATACTGGTTTAATGGAACCGAGCAGAACGCGACCACCTGAGCAGACCGATGGCCCCTAAATAATCGAATCCCTCCCCACGATTATATTTTCGCGTGTAGCCCTAATCATACTTCACTGTGCCTCGACCCTTGCCCCGTTTCCCTTCTTTACTGGGTCTGACTACTGACTTCTGACTCCTCCGGCTCCTCCAGCAACATGCCCTCAACCTACACGGAATCATTTTCCTATCCCTTCCCGTTCTGGCTGTGCGTGCTTGGAATGGCGGCTCTCGGTGCCTATTTCATTGCGGTGCGTGAGGAAGGATGGGGGATTCCGGCGCTCGCTGTTTTGGGCACGGTGGCGGTCTGGTATATTGTGGATGCGCTCTACAATAATTACGCGGGATACCTGCTGGCTATCGGTCCGGATTCGCTCGAAGCGGCTTGGTGGGAAGTGGGGCTTTTTCTTGCGGCGTTCGGGATTTTAGTGAGACCGGTCCATCTCGCGTTCAACCGGAAGCATCTGGGTAGGCAGAGCCAATTGATCCAGCTGATGCAAACGCGGGTTTGGCTGACTGATGTTTATCAGGATCAGGTTGATAGCACCTGCCGTCTGCTGGCTGTTGTCTGGATCCTGCTGATGGGCGTGGCTCTCGTGCGGGTGGATTACGATTTTGCCGGCATCTTCCTTCCCTTCCTTGGCAACAAGGCGGAGGCTTGGGGGCGTGGACGGATTGGAGCGGGCTTTGACTTTCTGATCGCCTTCGCAGGGTATTTGCATATCACTCTCACGGCGATATTCGGCGTGATCGCGGCCGTTGCCCGGCGTCCCAGGACGCGGATTCTCGCTCTGGTGATCTTTGGGATGTCCGCCCCCTATTTTCTCCTCGACCGAACAAGGAACATGATCATCGCTGCAGTCGTCCCCGGATTTCTGGCGTTTGCGTTTTTGCGGGTGAGGGGTGGAGTCCTGATCCGGGTGGTGGTCATTGTCGCTGGGTTCCTGGCCATGAACCAATGGTTCAAATTTGTGATGGATGCACGCACTCATGACATGAGCGTGGCGTATGCCTTCAGCACCGGGCGCTTCCTGCATATCGGGCAGGAGGAATCATCGGATAAGGTGGAGGTCATGGCCTTTCTTCCCGGAATCGAGCCGAAAACCGTCAAACATGAGGGCCTGAACATGTTTGAGGAACTCGGATGGATCAATTTTTTCATCAAGACTGGCAGCTACATGCCCAACTGGGGGCAGCGGTATATTGCGGAACTGGTGAACCCGATCCCGCGCATGATTTGGCCCGGCAAGCCGCTGATCGGCATAGATTACGCTGTGGCCCGGGGATTTGCTTGGGACCAGGCGGGGGAAAGCCAGGGAGGCGTGGCGGCCAGCATCTCGACCGGGATGATCGGGCAGGGGGTTGTGAATTTCGGGGAGTTCTTCGGGCCTATTGCGGCCGCCCTCCTCATGGCTATATGGGTGGCCGTGCTGGCTCGCCAGGATCTGCTGGGATTTGAAACGCCCCGCCTCCTGCTCTACGCGCTGGGGATCGTGCTGACATTCAACATGGGACGTGATATCACCCTGCTCGTTATCTATCCGTTTATCTTCGGCTACATCCTCTTCGGCGTCTGGAAGAAATTCAGCGAAACTTGAAAGCTGAAACTTGAAAGGGGAGCCCGGTGAAGGCGGGCGTGAAAGCTGGAAGCTTTCAGGCGTCGAGGGCACCGGCTGCGCCGGAGTATTCAGTATTCAGTGGGCAGTATTCAGAGGGCGGATGGCGGAGGCCGGTGAAGTAGGCTTCGCGCTTCACGGGCCAGGGGATGAGAGTCGAGAGTCGAAACAGGGAAAGGATGGAGGATTGAGGATTGAGGATTGAGGAAGCGGGTGACGTCGAGGGCCATAGGAGAGCGGTTTTCTTGACCTCCATTATCGGAGTGAGTAAACGTATAAATTATTGAGACGGTGGAGGGAATGCTGACTCCATAATACATCTGATGCCGAAACTTTACGAATATTTTGGGCTTGTAGTAATATTTTATGCCAACGAGCACGAACCCGTTCATGTGCATGGGAAGTGCAGCGGAAGGGAATGCCGGGCCGAACTTCTTGTTCTGAATGGATGCGTCGATGACATTCGTTTCCTGCCGCAGCGTGGACGACCTATGCTCACAGAGAGCGAACTACGCTATTTCAAAGAACTTGTTCGTGCCAAAGCAGAGGATATCGTCCAGAAGTGGATTGATTTTTTTGTGTTGCACAAATCAATCAGGCCGGAAAAAATCACGCGAAGATTATAACCATGAACGCGGAAATCCAGATTGTCAGTGCGGAGCATAGCGGAGACTACCGTATCCACATGGAGTTTGGGGACGGCAAGGCGCATGAAGTAGATTTCAGGCCGTTTCTAGTCGAGGCACGGCATCCGGAAATTCGAGCTTTTCTCGATCCAAAGAGATTCGCAGGTTTCCGGGTAGAGTTTGGGGAATTGATTTGGGGAGATTACGAACTTTGCTTTCCTGTGGCGGATTTATACGACAATCATATCATGTCGGGCCACTCGGACAAACTTGCCGCTTGAATCATAATCGGTCCTCTTGCTCCATCAGACGCTGACCGTTAGCCATTTTCCTCTTTTGCTCCCGCGAGCAGTGCCCTTCGGATCACGCGTTTCCGCGTGTTCCCAATCCGTGGCTTTCAGGTGTAATTTGATGCCCTGGCTTCCCGCTGCGGTCACTCTACGAGCTCTTGGCGTCTTTCTCAGCCTTCACCAAGGCTTCGATTGTGGTTAAAAATCTGAGGAGCAGACGTCGAGGGGCGAGGGACAAGGGCACCGGCTACGCCGGAGTTTTCAGTATTCAGTGGGCAGTATTCAGAGGGCGGATGGCGGATGGCACACGGAGACGTCGAGGGCACCGGCTTTGCCGGAGTATTCAGTATTCAGTGGGCAGTATTCAGAGGGCGTCTTGCGGTGTGAAAAGCAAGGCCGTCGTTTTTCTCCCATCTGCTGAAGCGGATGATGGTCTGATGATAACGAGAGCTTGAAAAATATGTAGAAAATGAGATTGTTCACAAAATATCCAATATGACACTGGAAAAGCACATCGTTTTGGATGAATCGGGAGTTGCCTGGCTCGAAAACACCCGACATTAAGTCATAGAGATCGCTATGGACCATATCGCTCATGGCTGGGACGCAGATGAAATACGCCGCCAGCACCCGGAGCTAAGCTTGGCTCAAATTCACTCGGCGCTCGCATTTTATTACGATAACAAGTCTGAGATGGAAGAGAGTATCTCCGATTCCCTGGACTTCAGCAGGGAATTGGAAGCCCGCATCACATCCTCTCCCATGATAGCGAGGTTACGTGCAACAAAGCTCATGAAGTGAGTCTCAAACTCTACATGGCTCTTAATGATCTCAGAAACCAGGTTGAATTTCTGCCGCTCCAGTAGTTTTTCTTTTCCGTTCTTCTTCACCGCTGATTTGCTTCCCTCGCTGCCAACTGACGTCTGACTACTGCCAACATCTCCCTTCTCCGTTCTTCCCTCGGCCCGTGAAGTGCGATACTTACTTCACTGGGCACTCTCCATTCTTCTTCACTGCTGATTTGCTTCCCTCGCTGCCAACTGACGTCTGACTACTGCCAACATCTCCCTTCTCCGTTCTTCCCTCGGCCCGTGAAGTGCGAAGCCTACTTCACTGGGTCTTCTCCGTTCTTCTTCCATCCGAGTCCTTCGTGGTGAATATTCGCTGGATCTGACATGAAAGTCCTGGAAGTGACACATTCACTGACTTCTCAAGGTGGAGGAGTTGCCATCGCCATCCAGGCGCTCGGGCTTGCATTGGCTGACCTGGGGGTTGAAGTTGCGTTTGCCGCCCTCCGGGATAGCGGAACTTCTCTGCCCGGATGGGGCTCGCTCACCCCTCGGTTTTCCCAGCCGGCATTTCCTATAAAGATCGTCCCATCCGCCGATCTGATGGACGAATTGAAGAGTTCCAACCTTCTCCATTCTCATGGACTCTGGTCCGCGATTTCCCTTGCTGTGAGTTCGCATGGCGGACGAACCAGGATTCCATGGATCGTCTCTCCACACGGAATGATGGATCCGTGGGCGCTCGCGAACTCGC
>Ga0247840_10012014_pt1 | contig 10387 bp, 7 predicted proteins | sample LaCruzMarch2015__FD_192404 | JGI IMG/M metagenome (GOLD analysis project Ga0247840, IMG submission 192404) | Freshwater microbial communities from meromictic Lake La Cruz, Castile-La Mancha, Spain - LaCruzMarch2015_17m | ecosystem: Environmental > Aquatic > Freshwater > Lake | place: Spain...
CCATACTGCTTCGGGTCTTACTACCGGGCATTTCTTAAAGGCTACAGGAGCCACAACCTATGGATTTGCAGCGCATGGATTAACTTATAGTGATGTAGGTGCCGCTTCCTCAGGACACGGACACCATTCAATAAGTACTCAGGATAACCGTACAATCTACCCAAGTCTGGATGAAACCTCCATGCTCCATTTTGGATTTACATCCTGGACAAATAATGGTAATTCCCCTTACGCTGATTTTCTCCATTTAAGAAGTTATATGGATGGTTCAGGGGGGAATGATAATTTGGTTATGTTCCGTAAGGATGCTATTGGAATGAGAATTTGGCAACAGACTTGGAATTCTGGTACCGCTTATGCTTCTTATGTTGATGTTTTACATTCAGGAAATTATAATTCTTATTCTCCTACTCTTACTGGGGGTAGTGCTTCGGGTACTTGGGGGATAAGTATTACAGGAAATGCAGCAACAGCAACAGACTCTGATAAATTGGATGGTCTTCATCTTAATTCTACAACAACCAATAATGAGGTAAATAAAGTTGTAAGAACGGATGCCAATGGGTATGCCAATTTTGGATGGATAAATACTGTGTCAGGGAGTAACGGAACTACAACTCCCGACAGAATTTACGCTTCGAGTGACGCATATCTTCGGTACTATACTCCAGCAAACTTTATTTCAACATTAGGACTTGCCACTACTTCGTGGGTAGGGAACAACTATTCTCCTTTGGGCCACACCCATTCCTATCTTTCTGTTGAATCAGATACCCTTGCCACGGTAACGGGTAGAGGAAATACCACAGGTCAAATTGTTAAATCAACTTATAATACCGCCACTGGGTTATCTACTTTTAATGTGGCAAAAACTATTATTGGGAATTACCACATTAATAATGGAGCTGGATCGGATGGGACCCATAAGTATCAAGCGGCTATAACTTTTCAGGGAGCTAATACAGATGAATCTCAAGCGGGCATATACGTTACAAATGATGGAAGTAGTGGTACTCTTATGGGATTTGCCACAACTGATTCCTATACCACTGGTCCACAATTGGGTTTAACAATATCTAATTCGGGAGTTGTTAATTTTCCAAGGGTAAGGCCTACTTACGCGGGAAATACTATCCTTGATACCGCAAATTGGTCCTCTTACATTACATCCTTTCCAGGATTTGCTGGCTCAGGATCAGCAGGAACTGCCTCAAGATCTGACCATACTCACTCTTATCTATCGGTAGAAGCTGATACCCTTGCTTCAGTTACAGCAAGGGGAGCCTCAACATCAACGGCATCTACATTTAGTGGTGGAATAACAATTTCAAGTTTAAAGGGAACCGATCAAATAATAGAAAATACCTACGGTGCTTATCAACATCTTGGTGATTGGGCAGTAGCAAGAACTGCTAATGGGGCTGTTTTGGTTAATACAGCTTATATGGCTGATTATGCAAGTTTTATGCCCTATTCGGGATTAACTGGAACTGTTCCAACTTGGAATCAAAATACAACAGGATCTGCCCAATACACTTATCAGGTACGTGATCAAGGTAATTGGGCAGGAGGTGATCAGACCTACCCACTTGTATGGTGGGACAGGGATGATTTAACTGGGGGTGCGGGCTGGTACAGTCAATATCATACTGCTTCGCTTTATTATAAGCCGCAAACCGGAAATCTGTATGCAACTCACTATTGTGGGTCTGGAAATGTGGGGGGTACAGGAGAGGCTTCTCATCACCCAAGTGGAATTTATTCCAATGGACCAAACTGGCTGTATGGCCCAATAATCATGGGAAGTAACGCTATTTCTGGGGTAACAACCATTTCTACAAATACCTATGGTGGAACTTCAGATTGGTACGCAGGATATACTCATTCAACTACTTCTCACCAAACTATTATAAACGGAACTGGATTTGTAAAGGCTTCTGGAACAACTCTAAGTTATGATAATTCAACCTATTCTGTAAGTACCCACACCCATTCCTATCTTTCTGCTGAAGCTGATACCCTTGCTACTGTAACTGCCCGGGGAGCTTCTACGGGAGTCTTTTCTACTTTTACAAGTGGAATAAAAAGCCCAGTTATTCAGTTAAATAGGGAAGTATATGCACAGCATGGCATAAGTTTTTATTCGACTAATTACACTTCCTGGTCACAATACATGGCTCCGGGTGGGGGAACAAATTGTGGCCCTACAGGAAATATAACAGCTTCAACAGGAAGTGTTGTCACATCTTGGGCTATGAGATTTTTTGTAGAAAATAGTAATGGTTATGGGTGGATATGGGAATCGGCAACCCCCGGACTTTTTCAACCTGCTTTAAAAGCTGAGATGAGTTCTGTTACGGGCAATTTTAGAACTGTAGGTACAATAGCTGCAAGTAATTTTAGTGGTTCCCATTCAGGGACATCTAGTGGAACTAACACGGGTGATCAAACCAATATAAGTGGTTATGCAAAATATTTAACTGGGGCTGATGCTTTTACTAATGGTACAGATGGATGGTGGAGATCAAACGGAGCTTGTGGTTGGTATAGTAGTACCTATGGTGTAGGAATTTATGCTACTGGGGCGGGACAGGTAAGAACTTATGGAGGAGCTTCTTTTCTATCGGATGGTTATTTTGGAAATGCCGCAACGTATATGTATCCCGGCTTTTACTCTGGTCAGGGAACTGGAGTGAATACGTCATATTACCTTGCCGGTAGTACAAGCTGGGGATTATATTCCAACACTTCATTAAATGCACAAGGTCTGTATGATGTTGGTAATAGAGTTTATTCGGGCTCTTGGAGACCTTCAACAGTTTCGGGATATGGAATAACTGATGCAGTTACTACTCAATATAATTCTTACCTTAATTCAGACTCGGCTAATTCAAGAGGAGTAACTCGCTTATATCGGTATGATGAAGACTCAGATTACTCTGTTCAAGTTTATTGGACAGAAACCTATTGTTATTTACAGGGGTATAATGGAGCTGACTACCATGCCCCTTGTGCTGTTGGAGAAGCAGATACTTTAGATGGTAACCATGCCTCGGCTTTTGCTTTAAGTGGGCATACCCACGGGTATGGCGTAACAGGTTCTGGTACTTATAGTCCAAGCTATATACCCATGTGGACTACTTCCGTAAGCAATCTATCCAATAGCATAATATATCAGAGTGCTTATGGAATAAGTATTGGCTCCAGTGCTGCTAGTAGTTGTGCCTTAACCTTAAGTGATTATAATTATGGATTAGACGCTGCAGGAGCTTTAGGGGGTATTATATCTAATGCTACTGGAACAACTGCAGTAAATCACTATGGGGTAAGTGGTACTGCTTGGGGTACTAATTCTGGGAAAAATTATGGTGGGTATTTTATTGCTGTAAATAATACCGCCAGTAGTAATTATGGGGTTTATGCAGATGGAACTAACTATGGTGTTTATGGGGTTAGTAGTGCGGGTTGGGCAATCTATTCTTTAGGGAATGCCAAATTTACTAAATACTTAGAGATATCTGATATGACAGCCCCGAGCCCTACTACAAACAGGTTATACTCGGTATCAGGAGCTTTGTACTGGAATGGTTCAGCTTTAAGCACAGGTGGGGGTGGAGCTTATCTTCCTCTAACTGGGGGAACCGTAACGGGAACAATAACGATAACGCCTAGTTCAGGAGCAGAGTTAATACTAAATAGAGTTTTGGGAACCGCTTCAATACAAGCGGGTGCTGCAGATGGAAATTTAGTACTGGAGAGTAATGGGGGTATGTTATTTTTGAACCATTACACCCAACAGGGGGTTGCAATTTGTGATGAAGGTGGTAAGGTAGGTATTGGTACACAAAATCCCCTTGCAAAACTCCACATAACCTCGAGTACAAATATAGAGTCCAGTCTGCTTATTGATCATACGGGTACCGGAAATTATAATACAGGAATAACAGTACGACTGAATACAACCTCAGGGTACAACAGGGCCATATCAGCCAGTGCCGGCGGGGGAGCTACTGTTAATATTGCGGTTCAAGCTGATGCTTCTGGTACGGGTGCCTTCTCGTTCTATTCAGGGGGGGGAGAACTTTATAACCAGGGATCAGTAAAGACTTCTACTTTGGCTGGTTTTGGGAATAGGGTAGTATACTCAGATAGTACCGGGTACCTCACCAATTCTTCCTCAGATTTCGCTCTTAAAACTAATATCCTTTCTATTTCTACAGATGTCATTGCAATGCTAAGGGATGTCAACCTTTACCCTGTACAATATAATTGGAAAACTACTCCTTACGGAACAAGGGAATTAGGATTTATTGCCCAGATGTTTGAACCTTATAAAATCGATGGTTTAACGTGGAAGGATAATGATGGGATGTTGGGTATTAACTATGATAAAATTACTACTCTTCTCTGGAAACAAAACAAGGAACTATTAAATAAGATAGACACCCTAGAAAACAATATCACCACTTTACAAAGTCAATTAAATAATTTACTAACCAATTAAAACCAATTAAAATGGGACTCTTAAATTCAGTAGGTAACTTCTTAGAGGTTACACAAATCAATGCCAATTACGTACAGGTAGAGGTTTATAAAACTAAAGCAAAACGTAATACCTTGGATCCTTATTTTGAAAAAAGCGATGCTTTTGGATTAGAAATTCCAGGGGTTATTGAAGGATTAAAAACTACCGCCGCTTCAGGAACAGGAAGCAGGAAAGTTTGGAACAATATGGTAGAGGTGGTAGAAGCCAAAATCATTGAATTAGTGGCTACTGAAGCTGCTGCGAAGGCCGAATACGATGCTGCCATATTAGCAGGAACTCCCCCTCCCATGGGTATGGGTTCAAGATTTCCTATCAGGACATACCTTCATAATTGGGCAGCTGAAGTTGTAGCTTAACTAGCGGTACCAGCTACTATTAAGAATAAAACTTCTTATGAAAACAGTGACCTTAAAGAATTATGAAATCCAAAACCTGTATGACAGGTTAAACTCGGCAGTGGGTTTAAAGGGTATTGAATTACTCTATGCTAGAAGCCGTACAATGAAGTACCTCAAGGACGTGGTAGAATCCTTTGCAATGGATACTGTAATTCCCGAAACTGAAAAGTTTAAGGAATTTCAAGAAGAGTTAACTAAGGCATACCGTGAACTTGCTACCAGAGATGGTAAGGTTCAAACTAAGGAGATTGAAGTACCAAATGGTACCCCTACTCCCAGGAAGGTTGAAAGTCTGGATATTAACTTCAACGAGCTTAAAGTTATTAAAGTAAAAGATGCGATTGAGGCAAAGTATAAAGAGGAGATTGATAAACGTAAGGCTGATGAAAAGGCCTACCGTGAGAAAATGGAAACCGGAACAAGTGAGGTAATCCTTTTCTACTTCCCCCTTAAATATGCCCCAGTTGATCAATCCCAATTCGATGCCGTTCAGGACCTTATTATGCCCTCTACTGAGTTTGATGATGATTGGAATACCTTGTTTGAAAAGGTAAGAGATGGTGAAACTAAGGAAACTAAGGTTGAACAACTCCCTGAATTAAAACCCAAAAAATCAAAATAAACTATGCCAGAAATAACCCTGCAAGAAGTATACCAAGGTTTATCCGAGAGGATGGACACTATTTCCGATGAACTGGTAAACGTAAGACGCGGTATGGATTCTGTAGCTTTCCGAGTAGGTTCCATTGAATCCAATATGGTGGACGTGGAACTTGTCAACGGTGGCGGAAGAACAATTAAACAACCCCGTCAACAGTTGATCCAACAGGCCTACGATTATGTTAAAACCGGGGGTGTGTTGGATCAACGTTTTGCAGGCGTTATGTTGGAATTAAAAAGTGATAGTGAGGAACTGGAAAAGAACCTAACTGAGGAATTTAAAAGGAAGGATGCGGAGATATTAAATAAAATTTCTGAATGCAGGAGTATACACAACCCAGAAGCCCAAGCTGCCCAAACCGAAAAGAAATGGGATAAGGCTTGGAAGTGGGGAACTCGAGCTACTCTGGTAATCATTGCTATTGCCACTATAATCTTAGCCATAGACTGGGCTAAGATAGTTAATAAATAAGAATGAAACATATACTGATAGTAGAGGATGATCCAAACGCTGCCTTCATTTTACAACGACAACTAAATAAACTGGGTATCCTTACTTCAGTAACTACCAACCTCTTTTACATTCTCTCGAAGGTAAAAGAGGGGATGGTAGATGCCATCACCCTAGACCTTCAGTTGCCAGAAATTCCCGGACATGAAATAATTAAACATGTAAGGGTAGAACATCCCCATATCCCCATCATCGTTATCACAGCTCAAGCTTCTGAGGAGACTAGGGTTAAATATTTGGAGTTAGGAGCTTCTTATTTCTTAACTAAACCCTATTACCCGGCAGACCTCAACCGAATTATAAAGAACCTACTTCTAGAAAAATAATACAAGCAGTAAGTTTATATAATTACATATACTTATTGCACTAGAAGATACCAAGATTAACCCCCAAGTTGCCTAAAATACAAATACTATGCAAGTTTTAACACAATATCATGCTGAGGTAAAATCCTTTCCTTTAAGCCAGGCAAGGGTAGGGTTAATGAAACCCGGCCGGTATTCTGGATTTGACCTCATGTCAGCGGGTACTAATGTAGTGGGGATACCCATTAAGATAGGCCCATCTTCTGGTTCCATCAGGTCTGTAGCTTCTGATAATACCCAAAATCCTTTAGAGTCTACCGTCCTAACAGGACACGGAGTTGTAATAAAAACTCCTGACTCTGCCCAATTATCCATCACCATTAATGAGACCATCCATGATCGTCATGATACCATTTACCTTGAATATCTTTGGGAAGACTCTGATACCCCTTCTGCTCCTTTTATTGGGGTAATTGAAGGATCCTTATATGCCTCAGATTCTAACTTATGGGGTATACCCGATCTTACCCTTGCTCCTGCTTTAACCCTGGTTACCCAAACTAGGCTTGGGGTAGTATTTGTACCTGCTGGTGCTACCGTAATCGGACAATTACAATATTTCCCAGATCTTTGTCCTTTATTGGGGGATTCTTCCTTACTGGATTACCATGACGAATTGGATGTAAGATATGCCCAATTAGCCCATTCTAATCATTTCCTCGGAACCCAGTCAACAGAGCCCTTTCAGATTGACTATGATGATACAGCAGAAACAGTGATCTACACAGGAGATTCTACTAATGCCCTATACATCACCAATAACTGGAAAGTATTTACCTTAACTGGGATAGAAAAAACCCCAGGAGTACCTCACCATGATGGTACTCGAATGACTATTTTCTTTTATAATGTAGGAGTAGGGTCAAGGTTTAAAAGGGCTACTAATGGTCACCCCCCGGGATTTGACTATAATACCCAGGGTATTTTTGGGGGCTCTTATTTCCCAATTAAAAATGGGGATATGTTCGAGGTTATTTTGGACCTCGGAGGTACCTGGAGAATCATCAATGCTATAGATTCCTTAGGGGGTAGAATTTTAACCATCTGGAATGCCATGAACCTTATGTCGGCTAAACTCTATACCCCTACTACTTTTTTAAAAATAGGAGAACCAGCCTCATCGGATTACTATAAATTTGCGGCAGGTTTTTCATCTGTAGGAAATGCCAACTATGTTACCTCAGATCGATTAAAGGTGGGCCTAAACATGGCGGGATTTTTAGAGCTTACTGGGGGTTTTACTTTAACTACCATACCCCCCTCTAGGTATACCCCTCTTATTACTTTATGGGGTGCTTACAATCCTTCAAGGAATATCCGAGGTTTTATTTACCGAGATGAGGATGTGGGACTATCTGGAAATTATAAGGCTTTCCACCTTGATAAGAATGGTACTCTTTATGTGGATTGGACTGGGGGGTCTACTGGGGCATTAGTAGGAACTTGGTGGAACATCAACTTAATCATATCCCTAAATTCTGATAGCGCTACTGCTTCAGGGGGTGGTTTACCCTCTCTTTATTAAAACTAAGAAGCCCCGAATTACTGGGGCCTTTTAGTGTTAAGCAAGTGAATAACTTTTAAAGTAATCCCTAGCATCAGATAATGCCTCAGTAATTTGCCTTCTTAAATCTTGGATATATCCTAAGGTGGTTGGGGTTTCTTCTAGCCCTAAAAAATCTAGGATTAATGGGATGGGGATTTTGGTGTTCTGATTCTTTAATTTTGATACAATGTACATTGGGGGGCTTAATTGAATTTGCAATAATTCCCAAGCTTCTTGGGATAATCTTTTTTCCATAAAGGAAACTGCTAACCCCAAAAGGATTTCGTAATTTTCATCAGGTTTTTCATCGGTAATATTAAATACCTTTAAATCCTCTATTGAAAATGAGTTTAAATTAACTGAATTGTTATCCTGATAAGACCTTCTGAGGATTTTAAATTTAAAGGTCTTTAAGGAATTGATTAGGTAGCCGAGTAAAACATCAGGTTTATATTGGTCCTGATATTTATTAAATACATAAATGAATTTATCATCCATCCAAGACATTACCTCATCTTGGGTAACCCCAAAACGGGAGGCATCAATTTGATAAACTAATGAGTGCCTTAATCTTTCTGTCTTTTTGTAGAGTAAATTAAAAAGCCTTGGATCATAAGGCTTCATTGGGGTGAGACGGTGTAATTCCATAACTGAGGCTGTTTAGGTTTATTACTAATTATTTATAATGCAAATATAACTATTTTTAATATATAATATACCGTTGTTTAAAACTTTTTTTGCCTTAAGTATCGAGTAGAACTCCCCCTAGTAGGCATCGGATTTTGCATATACTTGACTACTATTTGATATAAACTACTATATCATGGATGAAGTAGAAAATTGGGTTCCCATTAGGGGTTTTGAAAATCGATATTTAATAAGTGATTTGGGTAGGATAAGATCTTTACCCAAGAAATTTTGTCCCCGAGATAGGTTTCTTAAACTCAGTTTGAATATGAGAGGTTATTATGTTTTAGGACTATGGAATGGGTACTATTTAAGTACTTGTTTAGTATCTAGGTTAGTGGCTATCCATTTTATTCCTAACCCCCTTAATTTACCCGAAGTTAACCACAAAGATGGGATTAAAACTAATAATAAAAAATCCAATTTGGAATGGATGACCCGGCGAGAAAACCTAGAACATGCAGTTAAGACTGGCTTATACAAAACTAAGGTACCTATCTCTGAGATTCCCATTCTACTAGAAAAATTTAATTCCGGGAGTAGTACTCGGGGGGAATTGGCGAAGGAATACGGATTATCAATCGGACATGTATGTCGCATTATTAAACGGCGGGTAAGAAAAACTTTACTATAATACTATTTATATTTTACCACAAAGCAAAAATGAGCACCGAAAAATTTATCTTCTCCCTCGACTACGAGTTCGATTTATTAAGGTTTACCGTTTGCGATAGGGATGGGTCATCCGCTCTAGAACTATATGATCCCCTATACTTTACTTCCCTACACTATGGAGTTATAGCAGATGCCCTAAAGAAATACCATAAGAAACGTAAAAAGATTCCTGGAGCCACTATCTTAAAGGAAGAGGTATTAGACCTATTTAAAACTAGGGATTACCTTAATGCCCTTGACCCCACGGATAAGGATACTATCCTAAAAACTATCCCAACTTTATTTGTACCCCCCAGAGATGGGGATATAATCCTTGAGAAATGTTTAAAGTGGGCAGCCTATGTAAACATGAAGAGGGAGATAGAATCTGTAGACCTTTTCAACTTTGAACAGTATACCAACTTTTCAAACAAGGTATTAAAGGCCATTAACATAGGATTACCCAATCAAAAGAGTAAGGGTACTATGCTTATAGATGGTATCCATGAAAGGCAATTCCGAAGACAGGATGACAGCCCTATAGTTCCCACCCCCTTTAGGCAAATCAACAACCTTACAAATGCGGGTGGGTATGTTAAGGGGAGTACCATTGTTATCCTTGATAAACCCAAGGCGGCAAAAACAATGGCCCTGATGAATGTGGCAAGAGGGTACCTAAAAATGAGGAAGAATGTATTCATTGCTGACCTTGAAAACGGAGAGGATGAATTAAGTTTAAGGTTTGAACAAGGAATAGCAAGAGTAGATAAAAGAGAAATCTTATCGGGGGATCATGATGAAAAGGTACAAAGGGTTCTAAGGAAATACCGTAGACTTGGAGGGGATGTTTTTATAAAAAGATACCCAGCTATGTCTAATATCTATGATTTCCAGGAAGATATGGATAGGATATACCGAGATACGGGTAGAAGATTCCAGATTCTATTGGTGGACTACGTAGGGAATATGGCTTCCACAACTAAAAAACAGGATGACTTTGGCAGGATATCGTATGCCGTC
>Ga0247840_10012018_pt1 | contig 10386 bp, 5 predicted proteins | sample LaCruzMarch2015__FD_192404 | JGI IMG/M metagenome (GOLD analysis project Ga0247840, IMG submission 192404) | Freshwater microbial communities from meromictic Lake La Cruz, Castile-La Mancha, Spain - LaCruzMarch2015_17m | ecosystem: Environmental > Aquatic > Freshwater > Lake | place: Spain...
TGGTGCTGCGTGCCCAGGCCGGCGACAAGCGGGCCTTCGATCTGCTGGTGCTGAAATACCAGCAGAAGGTGGCCAACCTGATCGGCCGCTATGTCCGCGACCAGAGCGAGGTCCTGGACGTGACCCAAGAGGCCTTCATCAAGGCCTATCGTGCGCTCGCGGGTTTTCGCGGTGAGAGTGCCTTCTATACCTGGCTCTACCGGATCGCCGTCAACACGGTGAAGAATCATCTGGTAGCCCAGGGCCGGCGGCCGCCGACGGACGACGTGGACGCGCAGACGGCCGAGCAGTTGGACGGGGGTGGCCGTCTGCGTGAGAGCACCACCCCCGAGCGGCAGTTGCTGACGGATGAGATCGCGCGCACCGTTCAGCAGGCGCTCGACGCCCTGCCTGAGGACCTGCGCACCGCCATCGTCCTGCGCGAGCTCGAGGGCATGAGCTACGAGGAGATCGCCGCGGCCATGGACTGCCCGATCGGGACCGTGAGGTCGCGGATCTTTCGTGCCCGGGAGGCCATCGACAAGCGACTGCGCCCGCTCCTGGAGTCCTGAAACGCAACCCGGGGCTGCCGCCCTGGGACGGCAACCCGAGTCTGACCTGTGTCCTGGCGTGAACCGATGGCATGAACCGATGGCAAGAACCCATGAATGTTGCGCAAGAAACCCGGTTGTCCACCCTGATCGATGGCGAATTGACCAGCGACCACATTGCCTCGTTCTACGCGGCCCTCGGGCCTGACCCCGGGTTGCGCGCGACCTGGGAGCGTTACCACCTGATCGGACAGGTCCTGCGCGGGGAGCAGGTGAGCCGCGAGGTGCGCGGCGTCGCCGCCGCGGTGCGGGCGCGCACGGACGCCGTGCCGAGCGGTCCGCCGCGGCCGGTCGCCGCCGCGCCCGCGCGGGCGTGGCGCACGCTGTTTGCCGGCGCGGCGCTGGCCGCGACCGCCGCCTTCCTCACCCTGTTCGTGGTGCCCGGTCGGTACCGGGAGCCGCCGTCCCCGCGTGCGGCCGCTGACACTGTGGCCGGGGGGGTACCGCGGCACTCACCCGCGGTCCGCCGTTGGGACACGGACCGTAGTGACCTGGAGAGCACCCTGGACCGGTTTCTCGTGAACCATCAGGAGGCCGCACCCACTTCCGGTGCGCGGGGAATGCTCCCCTATGCGACGCTTATCGGCTATGCAGCGCCTCGCTAAGGACCGGTTACGGCGGCTACGGGTGATCCCACGCCTGCCTGCGCAGCGACAACCATGGCGTAGCCGCCAGTGGCCCTGGGCACTGATCCTGGGTTGGGTCCTGTCCGTGGGGATTGCCGTCGGCGCGCGCGGCGCCGACGATGAACCGACCGCCCAGGCCGCCCGGCTGCTGGAGCGGATGACCACGGCCCTGCGGACCCTGGACTACCAGGGCACCCTGGTCTATTTGATCGACAACCGGCTCGAGACCCTGTACCTGACGCATCGCGTCGCGCAGGGCCGCGTCCAGGAACGCTTGGTGTCCCTGAGTGGTCCGGTACGGACCCTGGACCGCGAGCGCGACCGGGTGACCTGTCTGCTGCCGGATGCCCAGCCGCTCTCGGTCGCACGCCACGCGGCGCTCTCCCGGTCGGCGACGGGGCCGATCGACCCCGTTGCCCTGGCTGGCCGCTATCACATCGAGGTCCGGGGCGCGGCGCGGGTGGCCGGGCGCGATGCCTCGGTGTTGATGATCCGCCCCCGCGACCAACTGCGCTACGGTTACCAATTCTATCTGGACCGGGCCACCGGCCTGCCGCTGAAGTCCGATCTGATCGATGCGCAGGGTGAGGCGATCGAGCAATTGCTGTTCACCTCCATCGACCTCGGCAGCGCGCCGTCGTCAGCGGTGCAGGCGGCGGCCGAACCAGGGTCCGAGGCGCTGTCCGCCGACGCGCCGCAAGCCCCGCCCCAATCCCCACCGGGTCCGACCCGGTGGCGCTTCGACGGGCGTCCCCCGGGATTTGAACTCGCCGCGCACGACCTGATGGAGGATGGGCCGGGGGCGGCCGTCGAGCATTTCGTCTTTTCGGACCAACTCTCCTCCTACTCGCTCTTCATCGAGCCCGGCGCCGCCGACGGTCTGCGCGGCGGCGCCCGCATCGGGGCCGTGCATGCCGCCGGGGGCCTGGTGAATGGCCATCAGGTGACCGCGGTGGGGGAGGTCCCGGCCGTGACCGTGGCCGCCGCGGTGGCGGGGCTTGGGTGGGCGGCGGACGCCGCACCGCCATAAACCCGGTGCGGCGTTGCGCGTCCCGCCGCGGATCGGGTTTCTCAGGCGCGTGCCGCGGCCTCCGGGCGCAGCCGGTAGCCGATCCCCGGTAAGGTCTCCAGGGCGGGCGCATCCGCACGATCCACGGCCAGTTTCCGGCGCAGCCGATGCATCAGCACGGTCAGGGTGCCGGGGTGCGGATCCCCGCGGGTCGGCAGCAGGTCCTCCAGCCGTGACCGCGCGACCACCGCGCCCCGGGCCTCGGCCAGCGCCCGCAGCAGTTCGAACTCGCCGCGACTCAAGCACACCTCCGTCCCCAGCGGGCTCCACAGGTGGCGGCCGGACAGATCCAACTGCCAACCGCCGAAACACAAGACCGGCGCCGGCGCCCCGCCGGGCCGCCCGGCCGGGCGCTCCACCAGGCGGGCCAGACGCAGCAGCAACTCCCGCGGGCTGAAGGGCTTGGTCAGTACCTCATCGGCGCCCAGCTCCAGCGCGGCCAGGCGGCTTTCGGCATCGTCGCGCCCGCTGAGCACGACCACGCGGGCCCGCCATTGCGCGCGATAACGGCGCAGCAGCACCAGTCCGTCCTCGTCCGGCAATCCCAGGTCCAGGAGGATCAGGTCGCAGCCATCCGCCTGGCGCAGCAACTCGGCCGCGGACCCGGCGGTGAGCACCTGGTAGCCGTTGTCGAGCAGGATATGTTCCAGCAGGTTGCGGAAGGTCGGGTCGTCATCGACCAGCAGGGTGCGTGCGCCGGTGTTCGGCATGGGCCTGGTTCTCGTTGTCATCTGCGTCTCGCATTCGTGGTACACGTTTCGCTGTGCGGCCTGTTCGAGCAGGCCCCTCTCCCGGCGTTCGTCAGTGCGCTGTGCGCGCGATCCGCGGTGACCGGCCGCCGGACTCCCGAGAGACGACGGGTTGCCCCCGAACGCGCGGCCGCCCTGTTCCGTCTCGACCGCCGGAGCGCCCGGACCGGCACCGCCGGGGAGCGCGGCAAGCATCCATTCAGGTTCTGTTAAGCATACATTAAGCCCGCGTACATTTCCCGCCGAGCCACGAATGGTATCGTCTGAGGTGGCGGTCGCACTTGGGTTGTGCCAGTGGTTCGCCCTAGGTCTGTCCTACGACGTCGGCTTCACCGCTCAGGTGCGTCGATGAAACGTTTCACAGCACTCTTCCGGTCCGGCCCGATCACAGGGGCAGATCCGCACGCGGGTCCTGGCCAAGGGCTGAAGCGGTTGCCCGCCGACTCACCGGGATCGACTCACCAGCACAGGGGGCAGCAATGACCAAAGCGAACAAGAAAAATTGGCTGGCGCACCTGCCGTCGGTGGCAGACCTCGGCGGCGGTGGGGCTTTCCACTGGCCTCCGATGCGGTATTTCTCAGTCTTCCTGCTCTTGCTGACGACTACCATCGGCTGGACCTCGGAGGCCCTGGCGACTGCCACCATCAACAAGCAGTTCACGCCCGCGACCATCGACCCGGGCAATATCAGCCGCTTTCGTATTACGGTCGTCAACGCCTCCCTGGTCCCGCTGACCGCCGCCGCGGTGACGGATAACCTGCCGGCGAACATCAAGATCTCCAGCCCGGCAAATGCTACCAATACCTGCGGCTTCACCAGTGTCACCGCCACCCCGGGCACCTCCCAGATCATCCTGAACGGCGGTACCATCCCCGCCGGCACGGGTACGGTGGATGGCCTGTGCTACTACGAGCTGGACGTGGTCTCCACCGTCGCCGGCAACTGGATCAATACCATCCCCAAGAACGGGCCGAGCAACGGTTTCACCCCGGGCGGGACGACCAGCGGCTTTCAGGCCACTGAGAATACGGTGGTCATTACCAACACCACTGACGCGGTTGCCACGCTCTCGGTGCGCGGTCTGAGCCCGCCGACCGGGTCCAAGACCTTCGCGCCCTCGCCGGGGCTGGTGGGGGAGCCGGTCACGCTGACCATCGTGTTGACGAATCCGGCCTCCAACGGCACCACGATGCCGCTGACCACTTTCACCGATACACTCCCTGCCGGCATGGTGGTGGCGCTGGCGCCCACGTCAGGTGTCGTTTGTACCGGGACGGGGGCCGTGAACGGGGCCTTCTCGCCCAACGCCGGGGATACGTCCCTGATCCTGACCGGCGGCACCATCGGTGGCGCGAGCGGCAGCGGCGGAACCTGCACCCTGTCGGTGAAGGTGGTGGTCAATTCGATTGGCACCAACACTACACAGACCTTTGTGAACTCGCTGGCCGCCGGGGCCATCGGCAATACCCGCGGTCTGACCAGTCCGGTGTTCTCCAGGAACGAAGTCATCAACTCCCCGATCGGGTTGGCCAAGAGCTTTCTCACCACCACGGTCGGGGTGGGCCAGAACAGCGTCATGCGCATTGACATTACCAATGCCAGCACTGCCAATACGCTTACGGTTACTAGTCTCACCGACTCGCTGCCGACCGGCTTAACGGTCGGCAACCTGACGACAAACCCTCCGACGATCGACTGTGTTACCAGCGGCGGCGGCACCAACGGCACCTTCAGCCCGGCCCTGACTCAGGGGGACGCGTCCATTACCATCGTCAACGCCGTGGTCGGCAAGACAGGGGGTACCAGGCGCTGCCGCATCCAGGTCCCGGTGCAAGCCGCCGCGTCCGGCAGTTACGTCAATACCATTGCGGCCAACGCAGTCATTAACCCGGGCAGTCTGGCCAGTCCCGCGGCGACCGCGACGCTGACGGTCAACGGCGCCCTGACCGTCGCCAAGAGCAGCAGCCCGACATCGGTGGCGGCCGGACAGCCGACCACCTTCACCGTCACCATCAACAACTGGTCGGCGACGGCGGTGTCCGGGGTCAATTTCACCGACACCTTGCCGCTGTCGGACACCGGTGGATTCCAGATGGTCCTGGCCAACCCGGTCAACCGGACCGCGAGCGCGGGCTGTAGCGGCGGGACCTGGACTGAAACCCCCGGCGCCTCGTCCCTCACCTGGACGGGAGGGACCATCGCCGGAGGCAACCCCGGAGTCTGCACCATCACCTTCCGCGCCATCCCGCCAATCGATACCACAATCGGAAGGACCTTCAACAACTCGATTCCTGTCAATTCTATTTGCAGCGGATCGATCTGCAATACCAATGCCGTTAGTTCGGGGAACGTGACCGTCATCGCGGGGGCCTCAGTCACCAAGGCGTTTAGCCCCACGTCCGTGGCCCAGGGCCAGACCTCGCAATTGACGGTGACCCTGACCAATGCGACGGCGACGCCCATCACCAATGCCGGGCTGACCGACAACCTGCCGACATCGCCCGGCAATGTCGTCGTTGCGGCGGTCCCGGGTACCAGCACGACCTGCGTCGGCGGTACCGTGACGGCGAGCGCCGGCAGCCAAAGTGTCAGCATTGCTGGTGCCACCATTCCCGCCAGCGGTAATTGCAACTTCAAGGTCAACGTGACCGGCAGTACGGTCGCCACTCACACCAATACCATTCCGATCGGGGCACTGACCAGTACCGAGGGCGTGTCCAATCCGGCCGTGGCCACGGCGAATCTGGGCATTACCACCGGGCTCACCGGTACCAAGTCGTTCTCCCCGACCTCGGTCGCCGTTAATGGGGTCTCGCGGGTCACGGTCACCGTGACCAACGTTTCATCCGGGCCATTGACGGGCGTGTCCATCACGGACCCCTTGGGCGCGAACTTGCAGGTCGCCTCCCCGGCCAATGCCGCCACCAACTGCGCGGGTACGCCGATCCTGACTGCCACCCCCGGCGCGAACAGCGCTTCGCTGACCGGTGCGGCCATCGGCATCGGCGGTAACTGTCAGTTCCTGTTCGATGTCAAGGCGATCAATAGTCCAACGAATTGGCCCAATACGATCCCAGTGGGCAATGTTACCAGCGCGGAGGGACCGGCCAACACGGCTGCCATTACCGCCACCCTGGGCAAGACCGCCACCAGCATCGCGATCAATAAGTCATTTGACCCGGTGATCGTAACGGGCGGTCAGCCCTCGGTGTTGCGGATCGATATTACCAACCCGATCGGCTCCCCGTCCGGCGCGGACAACGTGAGCTTCACCGATACCTTCCCGACCGGTATCGAGGTCTATGCGGTGCCAAACCCGAGCACTACCTGCACCAATGGCTTGGTCACCGCGGTACCGGGCGCCGGTTCCATCAGCCTGTCCGGTGCCACGCTCCCGGCCAATTCGACCTGCTCGGTCTTTGTGACCACGACCTCGGTGAAGTTCCTGAACCTGATCAACACCATTCCCGTGGGTGCGGTCAGCACGACCCAGGGCTACACCAATAGCCTGGCGACCACCGCGACACTGTCCACCCTCCAGGGATTGGGCGCAGCCAAGAGCTTCACGCCCACCAGTATCTCGGCGGGGCAGACCGCGACCCTGAAGATCCGCCTGTTCAGCACTCGCGACCCGAGCCAGCCGAACACGACCTTGACCGGCGTGAGCTTTACCGACAGCCTGCCGGCCGGACTGACCGTGGCGCCGACCCCCAATGCCTCTACCGACTGCAGCGGCGGGACTGTGACCGCGGCCGCTAATGCCACCCAGGTGACTCTGGCCGGCGCGACCATCCAACCCAATACCAACTGCCTGGTGCAGGTCGACGTGACGGCGTCGGCGCTTGGTGCCTATACCAATACCATCCCCAAGGAAACAATCACCTCCAACGAGGGCTTCAAGAGTCCGAACGATGCGGTTGCGACCTTGAACGTGCTCAACCCGCCAGTCATCACCAAGGCATTCAGCCCGGCACCGGTCAAGGCGGGTCAGGTCTCCACACTGACGGTCACCATTACCAATGCGAACGCCCAGACCCTGAACGGGGTGGTCCTGACCGACAACCTGCCGTCGGGTCTGTCGGTCGCCAGCCCACCCAATGCCTCGACTACCTGTTCTGGCGGCGCTGTGGCAGCCCTGGTGGCGGGTAGCAGCATTGCGCTGACCAACGCGACGGTGCCGGCCAGCGGAGCTTGCACCTTCCAGGCGGATGTGGCGAGTAACGTGCCGGGTGACTATCTGAACACCATCCCGGCCAACGCGCTGGTGACGACGCAAGGGGTCACAAACACAGCACCCGCGACACAGACCCTGATCGTGCTCCAGCCACCCACGGTGGCGAAGTCCTTCAACCCCACGACCATCAACGTGGGTGCGACCTCCCTGTTGACCCTGACCCTGGGCAACACTAATGCCAGTGCCATTACCCTGGCCTCGGTCCTGACCGACACCCTGCCCGGTACGCTCAAGGTGGCCAGCCCCAACGGCCTGTCCGGGACCTGTACCCTGGCCAGCGTCACGGCGGCGCCCGGTGGCAACACCATCCAATACGCCAACGGGGCCAGCATCCCGTCCGGCGGCTGCACCATTGCGGTGTTGGTTACCGGCGCCCAGGCCGGCAGCTATCCGAACGTGATCCCCGCCAGCGCGCTCGACACCAGTGCGGGGGCCAACCAGTCCCCGGCAACGGCGACGCTGGACCTCCAGGCGGTGGCAATCGGCAACCGGGTCTGGTTCGACGATGGCGCCGGCGGTGGGACCGCCAACGATGGTATCCAGAACGGCAGCGAGGCGGGAGTCTCCGGCGTCACGGTCCTGCTCTTCGACAGCAGTGACACCCAGGTCCTCAGCACCACCACCAGCGCCAACGGCTACTATTTCTTCGACAACCTGGCCCCGGGCAGTTATTACGTCAAGATCCCGGCCAGCGCGTTCGGCGCAGGCCAGCCGCTGCAAGGCTATCTCAGCAGCACGGGTGCCGACAGCGGTACGGTCACAGACCTCAACGACAACGGCATCGACAACGCCGCGCCGGCTACCAACGGGATTCGCAGCAACACCTTTTCCCTGGCGGTGGGGACCATGCCCACGGGTGAGGACCAGACCGGCTACACGGGCACGCTCTTGGACAACAGTGTCAACGCCACCAACGACTTCGGCTTCGTTGCCGCCAACACCCTGGTCGCCATCGGCAACCGCGTGTGGATCGACAACGGTGCGGGCACTGGCGGGGTGGCGAACGACGGCATCCAGAACGGTACTGAGGCGGGTGTGTCCGGCGTCACTGTCCTGCTGTTCGACAGTAGCAACGCCCAGGTCGGCACTACCACCACCGATGCCGGTGGCTACTACTATTTCGACATCCTGAAACCGGGGAGCTACTACGTCCGCATCCCGGCCAGCGAGTTCGCCACGGGTAGGCCGCTGGCGGGTTATCTCAGCTCCACCGGCGCGGACAGCGGTACGGTCATCGACCTCAACGACAACGGCATCGACAACGCCGCACCGGTGACCAACGGCATCCAGTCCAACACCTTCACGCTTGCCGTGGGTACCATGCCCACGGGTGAGGACCAGACCGCCTACACCGGCGGCCTGCCGGATGCCAACGTCAACGCCACCGACGACTTCGGCTTCGTTGCCGCCAACACCCTGGTCGCCATCGGCAACCGCGTGTGGATCGACAACGGTGCGGGCACTGGCGGGGTGGCGAACGACGGCATCCAGAACGGTACCGAGGCGGGTGTGTCCGGCGTCACTGTCCTGCTGTTCGACAGTAGCAACGCCCAGGTCGGAACTACCACCACCGATACGGATGGCTTCTACTTCTTCGATAACCTGCGACCTGGGAGCTACTACGTCCAGATCCCGGCCACCGAGTTCGGCAGTGGTAAGCCGTTGGAGGGCCTCTTGAGTTCCACCGGGGCCGATGCCACGACCACGACGGACCTCAATGACAACGGCATCGACAACGCCGCGCCTGCTACCAACGGCATTCGCAGCAACAGCTTCACCCTGGCGGTGGGCTCCATGCCCACGGGTGAAGATCAGACCGGCTACACCGGCGGACTGCCGGACGCCAACGTCAATGCCACCAATGACTTCGGGTTCATGGATCCAAAGGCCAACCTGGTGGCGATCGGCAACCGGGTCTGGCTGGACGATGGGTTGGGCGGCGGCGTGATCAACAATGGCCGGATCGATGGCACCGAAGCGGGTATCCCCTACGTGGCGGTGGAGATCTACGATGACAATGACAGCCTGATCGCGGCCACCGTCACCGATGCCAATGGGCGCTACTACTTCGACAACCTGGTCCCGGGTAGCTACTACGTTCTGATCCCCGTCAGCGAGTTCGGTACCGGCCGGCCCCTGGTGGGGCTGTCCAGCTCCACGGATGTGGCGGCGAAGGACGCTGTCACCGATGACATTGCCGATGAGAACGGCATCGACGACGCCGCGCCGGCCACCAATGGCATCCACTCCAACCTCTTTACCATCAGCGTGGGTGGCGAGCCGACGGATGACGACCAGACCGGCTATACGGGTGTGCTGCCGAACAGCAACGTGAATGCCACCGACGACTTTGGCTTCTACAACGTGCTGGCGACCAAGGTGGCCATCGGCAATCGGGTCTGGCTCGACGATGGGCGCAGTGGCGGTGTGGCCAACAACGGCGCCCGGGATGGCGGTGAGGTCGGCATCGACGGCGCGACGGTCGAGCTTTACAACGGGGGCGGTACCCTGATCACCACCACCACCACCAGCGGCGGCGGCTATTACTGGTTCGATAACCTGAGCCCCGGGCAATACTACGTCTTGCTGCCGGCCGGTCAGTTCCAGACCGGCGGGGTGCTGGCAGGGCTCTTCTCCAGCACGGGTGCTGGTACCGACGAGATTACGGACGAGGGGCTGGATGAGAATGGGCGCGATGTCGCCAATCCGGCCAGCGCGGGTATCCGCTCCACCACCTTCAACCTGCAACCTGGGACAGAGGTAACGGGAGAGCTTCAGACCGGCTACCCGGGGGGCCTGCCGGATGACAGCGTCAACGGCACCGCCGATTTCGGCCTGGTGAACGGCGCCGCGGTGCTGGTGGCCATCGGCAACCGGGTCTGGCTGGACGATGGTAGCGGTGGCGGCCTGGCCGATGACGGCGTGATCAACGGCACCGAGGCCGGGATCGATGGGGTGGATGTGCAACTCTACGACAGTGCGAACCAGCTCATCGCGACCACAGTGACGAGCGGCGGCGGCTAGGATGTTCAATCTGACGCAAAAAAGGGCCGAAAAGCCCATGCAAGAAGCGTGTTGCCGAGAAGGCCCGGCTGTCGGTTCTGTGCTCGGGCGGGT
>Ga0247840_10012027_pt1 | contig 10378 bp, 8 predicted proteins | sample LaCruzMarch2015__FD_192404 | JGI IMG/M metagenome (GOLD analysis project Ga0247840, IMG submission 192404) | Freshwater microbial communities from meromictic Lake La Cruz, Castile-La Mancha, Spain - LaCruzMarch2015_17m | ecosystem: Environmental > Aquatic > Freshwater > Lake | place: Spain...
GCGTTCTTTACCCGCACCGCGGCGGGCGTCTATGTCCCCATCGCGCCGGACGACGGTGTGATCCGCTCACGGGTCTTGCCCGGCCTGCAGTTTCGGCTGGCCGACCTCTGCCGCCGGCCTGAGCACGGCACACTGCGCGATGATCCGGTCTACGCCGCCTTCGTGTTGCCCGGCTGGCGCGCGGCCGAGGAGCGGGCCGCGGCACAGGCACAGGCCCTGCAGCAGGCCGAACAGCACGCCGCCGCCGAAGCGAACCGCGCCGACACCGAGGCACAGGCGCGTCGGCAGGCCGAACAGCACGCCGCCGCCGAAGCGAACCGCGCCGACACCGAGTCGAGCCGCGCCGCCGCCGAGGCACAGGCGCGCCGCCAGGCCGAGCGGCGCGCGCAGGAGGCGGAGCAGGCACTTGCCCGGCTTCAGGCCCAACTGGCAGGCCGCGACGCTGCGCCGTGACCGGCCGACCCTATCGGTCGGTCAACTGGCGTCCCCCCATGGGCGCGGCTTCAGCCGCGACGAGGCCTCGCAAGCGCCCGCAACCTCGCAGACGCTTGGTGGATGCGGCGCGATCGCGCGCTGTGCCCGGTCTGCACGGTCCTCGCGTGCGCCCTATCCACCCTCCAAACCGAGGTCGAGGCCACAGTTTGCGAGGTCGCATCGTGGCTGAAACCGTTCCCGCCGGGGCCCGGCCTGACTTTCACGGTAACGGCCCTATACTGTCGTGGACACCCCGGCGCATGAAAGGGCCGCCGTAGGGGCGGGTTTGAAACCCGCCCCTACGAGGTTGCAGCGCGGCGGGACCTGGCCACCACGGATGGGCCCGCTCGAAAAACCCACGCATTACCTTCGGGTTGTCGCAGGAAAGTGCCGGCTGTCCTGATTTTCGGGTACGATGGATATGCGGGGTGCGCCCGACGCCGTCTGGGATCGTGGCGCGTCATCGGGACCTTGGCCTAGCCAACCCCCACACCCCAGGGCCGCCTAGCCGGGAGCTACCTGCTGAGGAAGACCCTGGGTCGCGTTGCGAGCCGGAGCACAATGAGAGACCTGTCCCCGCATTGATGACCGAACCACGCATCACCGTCTACACCCCGGAGTCGTCGCTCGCCAGTCCGGGCGTCATGATCCGCGACATGTTCCGCGATCTGGCCGCCGGCCGCGAGTTGGCCTGGCGCCTGGCGGTCCGCGACACCAGCGCCCAGTACCGCCAAGCCTACCTTGGCATCCTCTGGGCCTTCATCATGCCCCTGACCAATACCGTCACCTGGGTCTTCCTGAGCCAGGCCGGCATCGTCACGGTGGGCGACACCGCCCTGCCATACCCGGCCTACGTCTTCAGCGGCACCATCCTGTGGTCCATCCTGATGGACGCACTGAACGCCCCGCTGGCGCAGACCAACGGCGCCCGCGCCATGCTGGCCAAGCTCAACTTCCCGCGCGAGGCGCTGCTGCTTGCCGGCATCTACAAGGTCCTGTTCAATGCCGCAATCAAGGTCACCCTGCTGATCGTCGCGCTGCTCCTGTTCGGCATCAACCCCGGGGTCGGGCTCTTGTGGTTCCCGCTGGGCATCCTGTCGCTGGTCCTGGTCGGTACCGCGATCGGGCTTCTGATCACGCCGGTCGGGATGCTCTACACCGATGTCGGGCGCATCCTGTCGCTCATGATGCAGTTTCTCATGTACCTCACGCCGGTCGTGTTCCCGATGCCGAAAGAGGGATGGCCGGCGATGCTGTTCCAGATCAACCCGCTGACCCCGCTGATACTCACCAGCCGCGATTGGCTTACGGGTCTGAGCCCGGCGCACCTGGACTATTTCCTCGTGGTCAACGGCGCGGCCTTTCTTCTTTTGCTCCTCGTGTGGGTGGCGTACCGGCTCGCGATGCCTATTCTGATCGAGCGGATGAGTGCGTGAGCGACAACCTTGAGCTGAAGCACGGCGGCTGCCGCTTGCTGTCCTCCGCTGCCAACGTCGCCTCATCGCAGTCGCATATCATCAATGACGTGCATTTGGTCATACGCACCTCAGGAGAGCGCACGACCGCCGTTTCCAGGCGGCTCGCTATCGCTGCCGGACTGGTTGAAGAAGACGTGACCACCGTGAGTGAGGTGCCATTTGAGGTCGCGCTCCGTATCTGCTATGAAGCGGCAATACGTGCCGCCAGGAAATGGACCATGACCTTGGACGCCGACGTGCTTCTTATGCCATCTGCGATTTCTGAGCTGCTTGGCTTCGCCGAGCAGATGCCGCCGCATTTTTTCCACCTGGAGGGAAAAGTTTTCGACAAGATTACGGGTATTTACCGGCAAGCCGGGCACCGGATTTACCGCACCGAATTATTGCCGCTGGCCCTTGCAGAGATTCCCGATCCAGGCGCGCAGATTCGACCCGAGTATCACACGATTACCCGGATGGTCGGTTTAGGTTATCCGTCCCGGCTGGTGGCCAGTCCAGTTGGTCTGCATGACTTCGAGCAATACTATGTCGACTTGTATCGCAAGTCGGTCGTGCATGCAACAAAGCATCAGGAATTGTTGCCGGAGCTGATTGCACGCGGTGCCCGGCTAGCGCCCGCCGATCCCGATTTCCTGGTCATTCTGAAAGGTCTCTGGGATGGCCTTGTCACGGCGGATAGCGTGACGATCGACGCCCGACGGTATGACGATCAAGCTGCTGATGCTCTGCAATCGTTAGGTATTGCCGAGAAAGCGCCGATCATTGATAGTGCGGGGTTTGTAAGACGCTGTCCGGTTCTTTTTGATGAGATACAATCAGCTCATCCCGTGCCCGATTTCTCCGTGTGGGACCAGGTTCCCGCGTCTTCAGCACTCAGCGCCCCGACAGAAAGCCATCAGCACTCATGGTTTGAAAAGGCCCGCGGGCGTATGAAGCGACGCGGTCCGATTCGCGGTGGTATCGCGTCTCTTGGCGCATTACTTCGACTCGCCGGACAGCGACTGGAGCGGTGATTTTGCCGTCGTAACCCGTCGGATCTGGGGTCCGGGCAACTGCACCCTCGTGAGTTTACGGAAACCCCTTTTTTGTGGCGTTCGTGGTTTCCCGGACATCTGATCTCGAGATTGGCTGACCGGCTTCCCGCCACAGTTCTTGGTGTATTTTGTCGCCGTGAGTATTCTTGCCTCCTTGCTGCTCTTGGTAGCGGTGATCGCCTCCCGTCCAGCCTTGCCTATCATCCTTGAACGCATCAGCGCCTGATACAATGATCCATAAGACGATATCTGCAACTGTTCGGCACCCGGTGCCCGACCGCAAATTTCGATTGGCGCGGTGCTGGTCGAATCGCGAGTTGCGCCGGTTCGCGCCATTGTTTGTCGGCGCGGTGGTCAATGTTTCGGCCGGGACCGACGAGGACAAGGAAGGGGCCTACTATGCGGACTATTTTTCTGCTGCAGCGTCTTATGACCTGACAAATTACGCGCCCGGTTCTTTCCGCGGGTTTTCGGGTCGCCCGAACGAATATCTATTGGACCTGGAAGCCGGGGTTGGGGATGAACTCAGGCAGCGTTATGACGTGGCCTTCAACCACACGACGCTCGAGCATATCTTCGACGTCCCTCGTGCGTTCGCAAACTTGTGTGCGGTGACGAGAGATATATTGATTCTCGTGGTTCCATTCGCACAGGTCCAGCACGAGAACGATGCTTACCGCGATTATTGGCGCTTTACGCCGACCTGCATCAGGAGACTCTGCGAGCAGCACCAGTTGACCGTCATCTATGAGTCCGCAAACAGCGATTGCAACGCGGCGACCTACCTGTTTGTCGTCGCCAGCCGCAAACCGCAGGAGTGGATCAATAAGATTCCGGTCGGCCAGTCGCTGGAGCGTGTCGGGGACTGGATCGGCGACCGGTCCTGTCGGCTGCCTAACCTATGGGTCTGGCTGAGCAATTTCCTAGGCCTGAGGGTAAGATGAGTTCAGGGCCGTTCAGGGTTCAGGGCGCAATGGGCGCCACACCGTATCCAACTCAAGCGCAGGCCCGTCGGGAAGGCCCGGGTGGCACCGGTATCCGGCAGATGCTGCCTTTCCGATAGCCGGTCATGTGTCCGTTTGCTTCATGAAGCAGGCATAGGTTATTCCCAGACTGCCGACCGAGGTAAGTAGCCTGGCGTAGTCCGCTTCGTCACGCCTGTGTGATCGCCAGATTTCACGCAGTTGTTCCTCATCTACCAGTCCCGCTGCCACAGCAAAACCCTGCGCACGATGGAGGGCGGATGCAAACTCTTGTTTGGGCTGAAGTTGTCGTGTGGCGTCGATATGTTTTCTGGTGACGAGGGTCGCTGGCCCGTACCGTCCCTCAATGGTGCGGCGCAACCTCTTCAGCGGACCCCGCAACACTCCGCCAATCACGTCCCGGAGCGCGTCGGAACGGCTAGGCAACAATGCCTCCCGTAGCGACTTGCCGCGGTAGTTTGCGGTCGGCAGATCAATGTACCGCGAAAACGTATGGACAAACATGCGGTGATACGCGCTGCTGTCCAGGCGCATGGCCAATGGCAACTGGGCGATGAAATCGACGAAGCGATTATCCAGGAACGGAAGATGAAAACGAATCCGCCCCTGCGCCTTTTGTGTCGCTGTGGCGATAAACCGGCGCTGCCGACAGTGAAAGTCGAAATACTCACAGCGACCCACAACGGTTGACGGCAAGCCATCAAAACCAAGCGTCTCCCGGGCGAGCGGTCTCAGCAGATCCCGGTACTCGGAGTCGCGCAGCCCGAGGACCTTGGCGACCTGCCAGGGAGGGATTTCCGCCCACCGCCCCAGCAGCAAAAGGGCTAGTAGATAATCACTGTCGCTGGGACCGAAGTCGCCCGCGCTGATCATCCATGGTGCCAAATGTGCCCCGCCTAATGCCTCGCCCATGAAGCCAAGCGCGAAATCCCCGGAGAAATCGGTTGCGGATCGCCAATGACTGACAAAAAAATTGTCGACACAATCCATCATCCCATCTGAGTCAAAGCAGTTGGCTTCCCACTCCGAATAAACCGCGTCGCGGGCGCCGAATGGTAGGGCGCGGTGCTTGACGCCGGTGCTGCGGGCAACATGTGCGGCGATCTCAAAATCGAATGAACCGGGATACCCATAGGTGAGCGTCAGGATGTCCGTGCTCGACTTACACTGTAGTGCGGCGAACAGGATGGCCCGGGAATCCAGGCCGCCGCTGAGTGGAATCACGACTTTCGGACTGTCCCGAAGGCGGCGATCGACTGCCGCAAGCCACGACCGCCCCATTTGCTTTGCGGCGTCATTGATCTCGGCAGGCGTCGACCTGAACTCACTCGCTGGGCGATCCCGATCCAGTACCTCTTGCCAGGACCAGTAAGTGCGCCGCCGCGCCGCCGTGCCAGCGCGAAAGGTGGTGATGCAGCCAGGTGCGACCAGCGTGGTATTTGACAGGATGGTGCGTTCCGAGGCGATGTAGCGAAAGCTGAGAAGCTGTGTCGCCAATTCGAGATCGAGGTCCAGTGGAAAACCGAGGTCCCGGAAATAGTGCAGACGGGGGAAAAGGTGGAGGACTCCGTATGCTTCCCCGTAGAAGGCACGGACGGTTCCGTACCGATCGGAAATGACGTGCAACTCGTGGCTTCGCTTGTCGTAGATCGTGGCCAGAAAACTGGCATCCAGGCTGGCCAAGATGTCGAGCCGGTCTTGCTTCAAACAATCATAAATGAAGTCAAGTTCTCGTTCGGGGCCGGAAGTTGTCCCAACTCTTTCCCAGGGCGGGAACTCGTAGACGGTGCCGTAAAACTGCCCGACATAAGCATCGCAATCGTGCTGCCTTGAGCCGCGCATCTCGGGTGGCGGTGAGAACAGCGTAACCCGGGAGTCCGAGTACAGAGGATGAAGGCCGAGCAGGGCTGCGCGGTGGGGATGATTATTGTGCAAGACTGCGAACATAATGGCTCTAGTTCCGGATCTGGATCGCAGGCTCAACCGGCGCCAGAGCCCCGCCGGGACGAACGATCAGGTCCCCGACGTCCAAAATAACCGGGGCATATGCGATCACGGTGTGTTCCACCGTGAACGGACATGCATTTCGTACTACCGAGAGGATCTTCCCGCGTGTACCGGAAATCACAGACGCATTGATCAAGAAAGCGCCGGCATTCAGCGGATTTCGCGGAAATCGCAGTACCACCTCGCTGCCCCCGGGTGGTGCGCAATGCAGATCCTCCAGGATCTGAATTGCGTTGTTTTGCTCGCTGTCGCTGATAGTAATAAGGAGCCGCAACTGCTCAGATTCAGTGCGCTTTCCGATATCGCCGATTCCAATTGCGATTCCAAATTCCCGCCCGTGCTGCAGGATCTCGGTCCGCTTCCCCCTGTCGTCCTCGACGTGGATTGAGGTGATCGTAGAGCCGACCTGAATCCGACCCTGTTCCACGCTGTTCATGCTGTGGTACAGCGACACGATGCTCCCAAGGTCCGAGCCGGCCGCTCTATTCCGCCCTTGGTCCAGCAGCAGCATTTGCGTCGAGACCCGCGTTACCTGTGGTAGATTATGCGATACGAAGATCACGGATGCCCGCTCCAGAAGCTCATGCATCCGATTAAAGCACTTCGCGCGAAATCTCGCATCGCCCACCGCAAAGACTTCGTCGAGGATCAGTACATCCGGATTGAGGGTGGACGCAACGGCGAAGCCCAGTCGCACGACCATTCCTGAACTGAAGGTGGCCACTGGTGAGTCGATGAACTCCCCCAATTCGGCGAAGTCCACGATCTCATCGAGCCGGTCGTCAATCTCGCGTCGGGAAAGACCGAGCACCGACCCGTTGATATAGAGGTTCTCGCGGCCTGTCAAAATCGGATTGAATCCCGCGCCCAGCGCGATCAGTGCGCCGACCCGGCCGCGCATCCCGATGCGTCCTTGATCGGGCTTGATCAACCCCGTGAGCATCCGGAGCAGGGTTGTCTTGCCGGCACCGTTGTGACCGATCAACCCGAGGCATTCGCCTCGCTTGAGTTCAAAGCTCAAGTCCTTGATCGCCCAGAACTCGTCCGGCCGCAACTCCCCATTGCCCCCGTGGCGACGGCCCCGCAGCTCCTCCCCGAGGTCTTGGAGCCCGTACCAGAGGGAGCGCTTTAGACTGCGGCAGAATTTCTTGCCGACGCCCTCGACTGTAACTAGCGTGTCGGACATACAAATCAGGGTCTCATGCGCTTGGACGGAGCGGGGCACGCCACTCGGCACTGCCGCAGCGTACTAGCCAAGGTACCACGGGACCCGTCGCCGAAACTCAGGCACGGACCCGGAAATGTTAAGTATATCTGCTGTCTCTTGGGACCCGACGAAGCACGGACGGAGACGACAAACTCCGTTGACACCTAAGGACGGATGACCAGCCTCGGTGAAGGTTACGCGAACGACGCGTCGGCGACAAGACAGGACGCGGGTCGGTGCCCCAGTCGATCGGCTGGATCATCATCTTGCGGTTTACAGGGGACGCTGGGGCTCGGTCAAGACTTCGGGTGCCGTCTAGGGGCGTTGCCCCGCGGCTGCACTGTCGTCCAGGTGCGACAATGTGGGGCATCGGCTCCAACCCACCGCGCTGTTTGCCGAGCAGCCGGCCCCCTGATAATCTAGTCACGAGCGCATGGGCGGCGGCGTGATCGCGCTTGGCTTCAACCTGGTGGAGAGTCGGCGGCCTGGGTGGGAACATCTCCTGCGACCTACCATCGCTAGCGTATTTGGCGCTCTATTATGAAGATGAACGAGTTGCGGGAAATGTTACGGTGTCGCATGCCCTGGTTGACCTGGGTCTTCGCGGCCATGGTCTGCCTTGTGCTTTCGTATCACGCGCATACCAATATCAGCGGTTACCCGACTGACGGGGATGGTAGACATAACCTAATGATGGCATATAATCTATATGCTAACGGGTCCCTGTCCCTGGACGCGCATGCGCCGTTTAGGCCGACGGCTATGCGGGAGCCGCTGCCCCCCATGGTCACTGCCCTGTTTATGGCGCTGGTTCCGGATCTGGGGCGTCAACTCGCCCTTGTCGGCATCTCGTCAAGTGATGGCATAGTGCATGGCGAGGCGGCCCGGCTCGTCAAGCAGATTAATGTTATATGGATCTTCGCTGGCCTGATCGGCTGTTGGGTCTTGAGCTGTATGGTTGGCCGCAGTCATCGTGCGGCCCTGCTCGTGGTGCTGGCGGCCTATCTGTTCTTTTTCAGTGTGCGAACTTCGAGTGATCCGCTGAATATCCAGGCATTTAACGACTCTCTCTACACGGAGGTCCCCGCTTCGGTACTCATGTTATGGACTGCGGTGTCGATGGTGTGGCTTGTCCGCAGCAGTCGCCTCCTGCCGGCCGCATTGTCGGGACTCTTGCTCGGGATGCTGACCTTGACCAAGGCTGCTTTCGTTTTTGTGTTTGCCGGTTTAATGCCATTCTTGATAGCCTACTACGTCTTGGTACGCCATGATTTGAAGGCCGCAGCCCGCTTTTTGGCCATCACCATGTTCTGTGCAGGCTTTGCCATCCCGGTCGGGTCCTGGGTGGTGAGAAACAAGGTGCAACTGGATAGTTTTGGGATTACTCAGCGCAGCGGTCTGGTATTGCTCATTCGCGCGTTTAAGAACGAAATGACCCCGGATGAGAAGATTGGCGCCTATTGGTATTGGGGGCCGCGCCTGTACCAACGATTGGTGCGGGGCACCCCCTACGGTGCGGATAGCGTGGATTTCGTCGTTGGCGGCAGGTATGAGCGGGTCAATCGGTACCGGCTGGGAGGCGACAAGGAGGCGGCCCAAGCCGGGAAGACCGAAGCGGCCGTGTCATTTTATTGGCATGCGCGGGCTTGGAAGTACTTTCTGATTCAGCAACTCGAGGCCCAAGGGCAAGCGGATCAACAGCAGGCAGCGGACCTGTTGTTGCAGCGCAAGGCGATGCAGATGATCGTCGATTCACCGGGCAGACATCTGGCGTTGACCCCGCTCTTTCTGTGGCGCGGAATCTGGTGTTTCCGGGAGGACGCTCTGCCATTTGATCCGGGCGGTTATCGAAGCTACATTGTAAATCTCATTAACGCCGTTGCTTACTGCTCGATTTTTGTCGTCTTTGTGGTCGGTCTGGCGCGTCGTAGATATGATTTGGTCGCCATGACCGTGGTGTCGGTGGGAATGATTGCACTCTATGGCCTTGTTTCCCATGGTGTTCCCAGATACTCCGCGCCGGCGATCCCGATAATGTTGGTCTCGCTCTTGGTCGTTATCCGCGGGGCGATTGGTCCTATCCGCGCGGCGATTGGCCGTCGTTTGACGATACGGCGGACGTGCGCCTAGATGCAGCAAAGGCAGCTGTGCTCCGTCCTTGAAGTCAGGGTCTTGGCGCGGCGCCGATAGGGCAGGTTCTGATATCTATGATCTTTCTCTTATTTGCCAGATACATTATATGCTGCAGAATTAATGGTTAGTCGTGATAACTCATTAGGTCACTATGATGCCGCCTTATCTCTTGGGCGGGGTTACGGGGCTTGGACCTGTAAGCCCTTTCGCTTGACAGTGTGGGCAATCAAACTGCCGATCAAGAAAAAGAGTAAGTCCCCGGCCAGGGTGGCGATTCGCGCCAGCAGTACCGTGAGGGTCAAGTCTGCTTCACTCATCAGACCGTTCAGCAGAAACAAGAGCACGAGCTCCCGAACGCCGATGCCGGCCGGTGCGCCCGGGGTCGCGAGGCCGCAAAGCCAGGCGATGACATAGGAGCCGCACACGGGAAGCCACGGCAAGCCAGTGCGGTTGTGCTCGCCCGAGACGAGTGTGACAAGGGCGACGAATATGAGTCCGGAAATGGCCAGAAATCCCGTGTGCAAGACAAAGGCGCGGGCGACCGACGGTCCGATCAGTCGACGAGCAAGAATTGCCGTTAGGCTCACCAACGCAAAGTAGCCTCCGACGCTGAACGCGACCGATACCGTTGGTTCGATCAGCGGCAGCGCCAATAACCCGAAGGGCACGGCAGCGGCAGCGATCATACCGAGTTCCCATACCGCTGATTTGGCCAAGATCCAGCCGGTGAGTCCCGTCGCTATCCCCAGCGCCTGCCTCCCGGCGAGATGCGCAATGTTACCCGGAACATATTTGGCAAGTTGTGATACACCATAGATCCAAACCGCCATGGTGGGGCGAATAATGGTTCCGAAGTGGCACAACAGGTTTCGCCAGGCGAGGGCGAGCAGTAGACCTGCCAGCCCGTACGCCAGGCCGAGTCCGAAGACGAAAAGCGGCTCTCTGGGATCTCCGTAGGGAGAAGATTCTTTTAAAAACATCATGATAGATCTGTTACACAAAAAGAAAGTTGCTTTACGGTAACGCCCGAAAGCAGCGTAACTCACTGATCTTCTATGCGTA
>Ga0247840_10012028_pt1 | contig 10378 bp, 2 predicted proteins | sample LaCruzMarch2015__FD_192404 | JGI IMG/M metagenome (GOLD analysis project Ga0247840, IMG submission 192404) | Freshwater microbial communities from meromictic Lake La Cruz, Castile-La Mancha, Spain - LaCruzMarch2015_17m | ecosystem: Environmental > Aquatic > Freshwater > Lake | place: Spain...
TGGCGAAACAGGCCTTACCAATTTATGTAAATATCGAGGGTGTTATTAGTCAAAATGATAAATATTGTCTTTTAACTTTGACAGATATTACAGAAAGAAAACTGGCAGAAATAACATTATTGAAAGAAAAGGAACTTGCCAATGAAAGCGAAGAGAAATTTCGGGCTATGTACAACAACGCACCACTCTCATATCAATCGTTGGATGAAAATGGCTGTTTTATTGATATTAACCCGATGTGGTTAAAAACACTTGGCTACGAAATAGATGAAGTGATTGGCAAATGGTATGGTGATTTTTTGCATCCCGATTACGTTGAACATTTCAGAATTAACTTTCCGGCTTTTAAGAAACGCGGTTATGTTTCCGATGTTCAATTTAAACTGAGAAGAAAAGATAATACATACATTTATGTGTCGTTTGAAGGCTGTGTTGGCTACACTCCCGAAGGAAAATTCAAACAAACTTATTGCGTTTTTAAAGATATTACAGAGCAAAAAGCGATTGAAATTGCTTTAATAAATGCCAAACAAAAAGCCGAAGAAAGTGAAGCACGTTATCGTTTGATTGCAGATAATACATCAGATAGTATTTGGGTAATGGATGCTGAATTGCGTTTTACTTACTTATCACCTTCGACAGAAAAACTTTTTGGATATACGCTAAAAGAATGGGAAACACTTGATTGGAATACTTTTTTAAAACCTGATTATGTAGAAACGATTCATAAGGTATTTGATGGCTTTAAATCAGGGAAACAAGAAAGCGTAAACCTCTTATCAGTTATTGTACGGCATAAAAACGGAACCGAAATGTGGATTGAGTTTTCGGCTTGCCCACTTTTTGATGAAAATAAAGTATTTAAAAGTGCAGTAGGAATTACCCGCGATATTACCGAACGCAAACAAGCAGAGCTTCAAATTAAACATCAGAATGAAGAACTTCAAAAACTCAATGCTACCAAAGACAAGTTCTTCTCCATCATTGTCCACGATTTAAAAAGCCCGTTCAATTCGATTATGGGTTTTTGTGAACTACTTGTTGAACAAATCAACGAAAAGCGCTACAACGAAATAGAGAAATACGCCGGAATTATCCGGCAATCATCACAAAAGGCTTTTAATTTACTGATGAACCTCATGGTTTGGTCGCGCTCCCAAAGCGGCAGAATGGAGTTCAATCCGGTGCAATTCGATTTAATGGAATCCATTCTCGAAATTACAGCGATGTTCGATGACATTGCCGGGCAAAAAGGAATAGTAATTAAAAGAGAATTACCAGCAATAGTTACTGCTTTTGCCGATCAGTCTATGATAAACACTGTGCTGAGAAACCTGATTTCGAATGCAATTAAATTTACCAATCCCGGAGGTGAGATCATCCTGACGGTTATTGAGGAAAAAAACAAACTGACGGTCTCGGTTAAAGATAACGGAATCGGAATTCCGAATAACAGTATTGACAAACTTTTCCGAATTGATGAAAACTACTCTACGCGCGGCACTGCCAGCGAAACAGGAACCGGATTGGGTTTGATACTTTGTAAAGAGTTTGTTGAAAAGCATAATGGAGAAATCTGGGTTGAAAGCGAACAAGGTAAAGGCTCCTCATTTTATTTCACCCTGCCATATAATGCTAAATAGTGCAGAGAAACCATTAACTGTTAACTTACAACTGAAGAAATTATGAAAAATATGAAAAAGCAAAACGAAAACTTAACCGATGCTGCATTGCTACGCCAAAAGGCAGAAGAATTATTGCAATGTAAAGACAAGGCATGCCTTGTCTCTACAGATGCAACATCTGAAGCAGACATGCTGAAACTGATTCACGAATTGCAAGTGCATCAGATTGAGCTCGAAATGCAAAAGGAAGAACTTGTAATTGCAAAAGAAAAGGCTGAGCTGGCAGAAGAAAAATATACCGAACTCTACGATTTTGCGCCTTCAGGTTACATTGCACTTTCAAAAGAAGGTGAAATTCTGGAACTGAATTTCGCTGCTGCGCGCATGCTTGGAAAGGAGCGTTCAAAACTAATCGAAAATCGATTTGTTTTTTTTGTATCCATTGACACTCAAACTACTTTTAATCTTTTTTTACACAAAGTTTTTACCGGTAAAGTAAAACAAACCTGCGAAGTAATTATTTCAACCGATGGCCACCTTCCAATTTATGTAAATATCGATGGCATTGTTAGTCGGAATAATGAATTATGTCTGGTAACTATAACCGATATCACCGAACGCAAGCTTTTAGAAGAAGGAATTCGGGAAAAACACGAAAGATTCAAAGTTTTAACAGAGGTTTCCCTTTCCGGGATTTGGACTACCGACCCCTTCGGCAATAACACCTACGTAAGCCCCCGATGGAGCCAAATTACCGGCATTTCGCCCGATGAAGCAAAAGGCAATGGATGGTCAAAGGGATTGCATCCTGCCGACAGGGAACTAATTATGAACGACTGGAAACTAATTGGACCCAATGAAAATCCAAAAACTTATGACTTCAGGTTTATCAGACCCGATGGAAGTATAGTATGGGTTCTTTCGCAAGCTACTGTTGTAAAAGACAGTGATGGCAAAATTATCGAATGGATCGGCACTATTACTGATATCACCGAACGCAAACATGCAGAAGAAGAAATTAAAAAAGCAGAGCTGCACTTTCAGGCACTAATCGAAAAAGCCCCTGATGGAATTGCTCTTATTGACATTGAAGGGAAGTTAAAATACATTAGTCCTGCTGCATCGAAAATGTTCGGTTATAATTTACCTGATGTAGTTTCCAATAATCCTGTTGAGTTTATTCATCCCGATGATTTACAAATGGTAGTATCCGAATTGGATAAAATATATAGAAATCCTTCTTATGTGCCCACCCTTGAATATCGCTTTATTGACCAACTTGGCCAATGGCATTGGGTAGAAACCACTTTCAGCAATTTGCTGGCATTTCCGAGTGTTGAGTCAATCGTTTTAAATTTCCGCGAAATCACCGAACGTAAATTAATGGAAGATACCCAGGTCTTCCTGTTGCAAATCAGTAATCCCGGTTCCGACGAAAATTTCTTCGAATCGCTGGCAAAATACCTTTCCCAATGCCTTGATATGGAGTATGTCTGTATCGATATACTTGAGGGTGACAGTCTGACTGCAAAAACACTTGCCATTTACAACGAAGGAAATTTTGACCCGAACGTATCCTATGCACTGAAAGATACACCCTGTGGAGAAGTGGTAGGAAATCACATTTGCTGCTACCCTCAACAAGTCCGCAGTTTATTTCCAAACGATCCGGCACTTGAAGATATAAAGGCCGAAAGTTATATTGGCACCACCCTTTGGAGTTTTGATGGTCAGCCCATCGGACTTATCGCCCTTATTGGTCAGAAGCCTTTGCAAAATGAGGAATTGGCAGCTTCATTGCTCAAACTGGTTTCAATGCGGGCTGCGGGTAAACTGGAAGCAACACTGGCTGAAGAAAAGTTAAGGGAGAGCGAAGAAAAATTCCGGGTTTTAATAGAATCTACCTCAGTTGGCATTTACCTTACCGATTTACATGGGAAATGTACTTATGTAAATCCCAAATGGTGCGAAATGGCACAACTATCCTATAATCAAGCTTTAAATGAAGGTTTTGCAAATGGGATTTATGAGGAAGACCGGGAGAAATTTTTTGAAAACTGGCAGAAAATGATTGACTCTGATGGAAACTGGGGCTTCGAATATCGTTTTGGAACCCCCGGTAAAATATCGTGGGCGTATGGAACGATAAAAAGTTATAAAAATGATTCCGGCCAAATTGTAGGTTATATTGGCTCCAATGTCGATATCACAGGGCGGAAACAATCGGAAGCAATCATCAGTGATATTATTGAAAAAAATCCAATGTCAATTCAGATACTGGATATGGAAGGTTATCCGATTCAGCTAAATCCGGCACATACCAAACTTTTTAGAGCGGTGCCACCTGCTAACTATTCAATTTTCAAAGACTTGCAATTATTAACCCTCGGATTCGGCGAATTGTTCGAACGGATTAAAAAAGGAGAAGTTGTTTTTTTCCCCGATTCCTATTACAATGTTCATGATGTCAACCCATCATTCCCTGATTCGCCGGTATGGGTTAAAGCACTGGGTTTCACACTAAGTGATATTAGCGGAAATCCAAATAAAATAGTTTTGATGCATGAAAACATTACCGAACGTAAAATTGCCGAGCACGAATTAATTAAGGCCAAAGAACATGCCGAAGAAAGCGACCGCCTCAAATCAGCTTTTCTTGCCAACATGAGCCACGAAATACGCACACCGATGAATGGCATCCTTGGTTTTGCCGACCTTCTTAAGGAACCTGGGTTAACCGGCGATGTGCAGCAGAAATTCATTGGTATTATTGAAAAAAGCGGGAAGCGGATGCTCAATATTATCAACGATATTGTTGATATTTCGAAAATTGAGGCCGGACTGATGAAACTCGATATCAACGAATCGAATGTAAATGTGCAAATCGAATACATCTATACTTTTTTCAAGCCCGAAGTGGAAGCCAAAGGTATGAAACTCTCCTTTAGAAATTCCCTGACAACAAAGGAGGCGTTTATCAAAACCGACCGCGAAAAACTCTATGCCATTCTTACCAACCTGGTGAAAAACGCCATAAAATACAGTAAAGAAGGTGAAATAGAAATTGGGTACGACCTGGTTGTAGAGACGCAATGCATTGCGTCTCTACTGCAATTTTATGTAAAAGACACCGGAATCGGTATTCCAAAAAACAGGCAGGAAGCCATATTTGAGCGTTTTATTCAGGCTGATATTGCTGATAAAATGGCCCGGCAGGGTGCTGGTTTGGGCCTGACCATATCAAAATCATACATTGAAATGCTTGGTGGAAAAATCTGGGTCGAAAGCGATGAAGGTGTTGGCTCAACATTTTATTTCACGTTACCCTACCATGCCGAACCGGTAAAAGAAACCGCTGACTGGCAAACCATACCTTCAGAAAAAAACGAAACTGTCAGAAAACTAAAAATTCTGATTGCAGAAGATGATGAAGTATCGGAAATGTTGATTGACAGTTACATTAAAATGTATAGTAAAGAAATTCTGAAAGCAGGAACAGGAATTGAGGCCGTTGAAATTTGCCGTAATAATCCTGATATTGACCTGATACTGATGGATATCAGGATGCCCAACATGGGCGGATACGAAGCCACACATCAAATTCGCCAATTTAACAAAGACGTTGTTATTATAGCCCAAACCGCTTATGGACTAATTGGCGACAGAGAAAAAGCAATAGAAGCAGGCTGCAACGATTATATATCAAAACCCATCAAAAAGTCGGAATTGTTGAGATTGCTGCAAGTAAACCTGAAATAGATGAAACGAGCATTACAAAATTTTTTCATACAACTTGTCCCGGTTTACCGGGAGATAAATCATTATAAGCGAGTTACCCGCCAGAATGATTTTGTCGGGCTGGCATCGAATACCTTTACAAATTAACAAGTATAATGAGATGAAAAAGCAAAACGAAAAATTAACCAATGCGGCATTGCTTCGCCAAAGGGCAGAAGAATTATTGCAACGTAAAGACAAGGCATGCCTTGTCTCTACAGATGCAACATCAGAAGCAGACATACTGAAACTGATTCACGAATTGGAAGTGCATCAGATTGAACTCGAAATGCAAAACGAAGAACTCGTTATTGCAAAAGAAAAGGCTGAGCTGGCAGAAGAAAAATATACCGAACTCTACGATTTTGCTCCTTCTGGTTACATTGCACTTTCCAGGGTGGGTGAAATTCTGGAACTGAATTTCGCTGCCGCCAACATGCTTGGAAAAGAACGTACAAAACTGATAAAAAAACGATTTGATTTTTTTGTTTCGATTGACACACAAACGACATTTAATCTTTTTTTACCCGATGTTTTTACAAGCAAAGTAAAACAAACCTGCGAAGTAATCATAGCAACCGAAGGCAAACTGCCAATTTATGTAAATATCGATGGCATTGTTAATCAGAATAGTGAATTGTGTCTTTTGACTTTGATTGATATTACAGAAAGAAAAAGTGCTGAAAGAAATTTATTTGAAGAAAAAGAACATGTTGAAGTAAGCGAAACAAAATTCAGGACTTTATCGGAAAATTCCCCTGGAATCATATACAGGATTCTACTTAATCCCTCATTTAAATTTGAATATGTAAGTCCGGCAGTAACTAAAATTACAGGTTATACACCCGAAGATCATTATGCAGACCCTGACTTAGGCTTCAAACTGGTACATCCCGACGACCGGATTATCCTTGAAAATTCAACACATAAAACCCAGGGTGAACCAGTTATTTTGCGCTGGGTAAAAAAAGACGGAAAGATAATCTGGACTGAACAGCGAAATGTTTTAATATTTGAAACCGCAGGCAATCCATTTGCTATTGAAGGAATTGCGACAGACATAACAATGCAAAAAGAGGCAGAAGAAGCTTTGCGCATGAACGAAGAGCTGCTGAATGCCAGCCAGCGCCTGAGCAAGACCGGCGGCTGGGAGTGGAACGTTGAAACACAAACCATGTACTGGACAGAAGAAACTTACAGGATACACGACCTTACTCCTGATGAGATTAAGCAGGGTGGTAACGAGTACATCAAATTAAGCTCAGAATGCTATCGTCCGGAGGATCGCCAGCTAATACTGGCTGCCTTCCAGCGTTGCCAGGAAGAAGGGCAACCCTATGATTTAGAGTTCCCTTTCACCTCTGTAAAAGGGCGTCAGCTTTGGATCCGGACATCAGCACAGCCAGTGATTGAGAACGGTAAAACCATCAGGATTATTGGCAACCTAATTGATATCACCGAACGCAAACATGCAGAAGAAGAAATAAAAAAAGCAAAGCTGCACTATCAGGCACTAATCGAAAAAGCCCCTGATGGAATTGCTCTTATTGATGTTGAAGGGAAGTTAAAATACATAAGTCCTGCCGCGTCGAAAATGTTTGGTTATAATTTACCTGATGTATTTTCCAATAATCCCGTTGAGTTTATTCATCCCGATGATTTACAAATGGTAGTATCCGAATTGGATAAACTATATAGAAATCCTTCTTATGTTCCCACCCTTGAATATCGCTTTATTGACCAACTTGGCCAATGGCATTGGGTAGAAACCACTTTCAGCAATTTGTTGGCTAATCCGAGTGTTGAATCCATTGTATTAAATTTTAGAGATATAACTGAACGTAAAAAGAGCGGGCAGACTTTACGACTGAGTGAAGAAAAATTTCGTAAAGCCTTTTTTACCAGCCCCGATTCAATAAACATTAACCGCCTTTACGATGGAATGTATATCTCAATTAACAAAGGGTTTACCCAAATTATGGGATACACCGAAGATGATGTTCATGGGAAAACTTCCCTTGATTTAAATATATGGGTAAATACTGACGACCGCAAAAAAATGATTGATGAGCTAAAATCAAAAGGCTACATCGAAAATCACGAGATTAAGTTTCGGAAAAAAGATGGCTCTCTGGTTGATGGACAAATGTCAGCAAGCATTATTGAACTCGAAGGTGTGCCTCACATACTAAGTGTCACCCGCGACATTACCGAACGCAAACAGAATGAGGAAAAACTGATTAAAAGCGAAGAACGCTATGCTCTTGTAATCGAGGCTTCTGAACAGGGAATTTGGGATTGGAATGTTGAAACCAGCGAAATTTTCTATTCTGAGCAATGGAAAAAACAAATTGGATATAACAATGATGAGTTAAAAAACGAATACAGTACATGGTCTGAACATCTTCACCCCGATGAAAGGGAATTCTGCCATAATGCTGTTATTTCATATCTAAACAATCCTGTTGAGCATTTTATCACTGATTTCAGATTTCGACATAAAGATGGATCTTATCGTTGGATACACAATAAAGCAGCATCACTAAAAAACAAGGAAGGCAAGGTTATTCGTCTTTTTGGCACACACACAGATGTAACAGAGAGCAAACTTAACGAAGCAATTTTTAAGGATATTATTGAAAAAAATCCAATGTCGATTCAGATACTGAATATGGAAGGTTATTCAATTCAGGTCAATTCGGCACATACCAAACTTTTCGGTGTAGAAATACCTCCCGACTATTCAGTATTAAAAGACCCACAATTATTGGCACTCGGATTTGATAAATTATTTGAACGGATTAAAAAAGGAGAAGTTGTTTTTTTCCCCGATTCCTGTTATAACGTTCATGATGTCAATCCATCCTTTCCTGATTCTCCGATATGGGTTAAAGCGCTGGGATTCACTTTAAATGATATTAGCGGAAACCCCAATAAAATAGTTTTAATGCATGAAAACATTACTGAACGCAAAAATGTAGAAGCATTGTTAAACGATATTATTGAAAATAATCCGATTTCAATTCAGGTCGTTGATAAAGAAGGGCAAACGCTTAGGGTAAATCCTGCATTTATTGAACTCTTTGGTACTGTTCCTCCTCCGGGGTTTTCAATTTTTGAAGATTTAAAAAGGAAAAGCACTGAATTGGAAAATTTAGTTTCCCGGGTTATAAATGGGGAGATGATTCATTTACCTGATATTTATTTCAATGCACATGATTCCGTTGCTGAAGCACCTGATATTCCTCGCTGGATTCGTGCATTGATATTCCCTTTAAAAGATAGCACAGGTAAGCCTGAACGTTTTGTTTTGATGCATGAAAACATTACCGAACGTAAAATTGCAGAGCAGGAACTCGTCATCGCCAAAGAGAAAGCCGAAGAAAATGAAGCCAAATACAAACAAATATTTGACAACACTTTCGACATTATGGCCATTTACGAAGTTACTGAAGACAGACGATATAAAGTACTGACATTCAATGCAGCAGAGGCGAAACTGCTTGGACCTGTTGAAATTTATCAAGACAGGTTTATTGATGATTGCATACCCCCTGAATTATACAATGAATTTAAACAACATTATGAACATTGTATTGAAACAGAAAAATTGATTGCTTATGAAGAAAATATAAATTTTCAGCATATTAATAAAACTTTTAATACCCAATTAATACCCCTTAAAAACAATGAAGGAAGAGTTTATCGAATTATTGTTATTTCGCGCGACATAACAGATAATAGAATTTTGCAAACTCAATTGATAAATCAAAATGAAAAACTTAAATCACTCAACTTTGATTTAACAGTGTCTAAAGAAAAGGCAGAAGAAAGCGACCGCCTTAAATCTGCATTCCTTGCCAATATGAGCCATGAAATACGTACACCGATGAACGGTATTTTAGGCTTTTCAGAATTACTGAAAGAACCCGGGCTTTCCGGCGACAAGCAACAAGAGTACATCAGGATTATTGAAAAAAGTGGTGCCCGTATGCTCAATATTATCAACGATATTGTTGATATTTCGAAAATTGAGGCCGGACTGATGAAACTCAATATCAACGAATCGAATGTAAATGAGCAAATCGAATACATTTATACTTTTTTCAAGCCCGAAGTGGAAGCCAAAGGAATGAAACTCTCCTTCAGAAATACCCTGCCGGCAAAAGAGGCATTTATCAAAACCGACCGCGAAAAACTATACGCCATTCTTACCAATCTGGTGAAAAACGCCATAAAATACACAAAGGAAGGAACCATTGAATTTGGGTACGACCTGGTTGTAGAGACGCAATGCATTGCGTCTCTACAATTTTTCATAAAAGACACAGGAATCGGTATTCCAAAAAACAGACAGGAAGCCATATTTGAGCGTTTTATTCAAGCCGATATTGAAGATAAAATGGCATACCAGGGTGCTGGGTTGGGCCTGACCATTACAAAATCGTACATTGAAATGCTTGGTGGCAAAATCTGGGTCGAAAGCGAAGAAGGTATTGGCTCAACATTTTATTTCACCCTACCATACAATGCCGAACCGGTAAATGAAACCGCTGAATGGCAAAGTGCGCCTTCAGAAAAAAACGAAACTATCAGAAAACTAAAAATTCTGATTGCCGAAGATGATGAAGTATCGGAAATGTTGATTGACAATCACATCAAAATGTTTGGTAAAGAAATTTTAAAGGCTCGAACAGGGGTTGAAGCTGTTGAAATTTGCCGTAACAATCCTGATATTGACCTGATAATGATGGATATCCGGATGCCCAAAATGGGCGGATACGAAGCCACAAGGCAAATCCGGCAATTTAACCGGGAGGTTGTCATTATTGCACAAACAGCTCATGGACTTTTGGGCGACAGAGAAAAAGCAATCAAAGCGGGCTGTAACGATTATTTATCAAAACCCATCAAAAAGTCTGAATTGTTGAGATTACTACAAGTAAACCTAAAGGGCATCTCTAAAAACTAAATAA
>Ga0247840_10012029_pt1 | contig 10376 bp, 7 predicted proteins | sample LaCruzMarch2015__FD_192404 | JGI IMG/M metagenome (GOLD analysis project Ga0247840, IMG submission 192404) | Freshwater microbial communities from meromictic Lake La Cruz, Castile-La Mancha, Spain - LaCruzMarch2015_17m | ecosystem: Environmental > Aquatic > Freshwater > Lake | place: Spain...
GACATGGTATCTATAATTTAGCAATTCTACGCCTTAACAGCAAGGTATAAGTGCTAAAACAGGCCGGTGTTTTTGGGTATTATCTCGAGTTTTCAATACCTTGATTTCTCCTGATGAAAATAAATGTTCACTGCTACTTAAAAATAAAAATATTGAAATATCCTTCCTCAATCGACATTATCCTAAGTTTTCAATAAAACTAACAGCCTAAAAATGAAAAGGCCCTCGATGCAGACGCATCTGCATAAAGGTCCCTTTCTTCGTGTAAGTACATTATATAAAAACTAGATTTGTTGTCAATCGAAAAAAATAATACCTCCACAAAAATAAAGCTTTGTAAATCCCTATTTATAGGGTATGCTATAGGACTGTCGCTATAGGTAAGCCCTAAGCACTGCAACAAATTGGCTGTGGCAAGTATTATATGGCTCAAAATGAAACTATTATTAGATTTGATAATGTATCCTTCGATTACGGATACAACAAGCCTATTCTTGAAGAGGCTTGTTTTTCTGTTGCTCGGGGATCCAAGATTACTTTCATGGGGCAAAACGGCGCAGGAAAAAGTACAATCTTTAAGCTAATTACCGGGGAGTTTACTACAGAGTCAGGCGATGTTCATATCGGTCACGGGCTGACAATCGCCATCGCCAAGCAGGTTATTCCAAAGCCTGATTTGAAGCTGACCGTGCTTCAATTTTTTGAGAAATGTTTTGACAAAAAAGTTTACGATATAGATCCTAAAATTGATGCAATACTTAATGTTGTTAATCTCCATGCTCCACATGATAGAATCATAGGGTCGTTTTCTGGTGGACAGCAGGCAAGACTCTTACTTGCCTCTGCTCTAATTCAAGATCCAGATATTTTACTATTGGATGAGCCAACAAACAATTTAGATAAAGAAGGAATTGCGCATCTTACAGATTTCATCGTCAATTATAGAAAGACGGTTATTGTAATTTCTCACGATGCTGATTTTTTAAACTCATTTACCGATGGTGTTTTGTACCTAGATATTTTTACAAGAAAAGTTGAACAATATGTTGGTGACTATTTTAGTTTGCTAAAAGAAATTAAAGCGAGAATTGAAAAGGAAAATAGAAAGAATGCGATGCTTGCTAAGGAGATTCAGGAGAATAAGGATAAGGCAAACTTCTTTGCAAACAAAGGAGGGCAAATGCGTCTTGTCGCAAAGCGTATGCGCGATAGAGCAGAAGAGCTTGAGGAAGAGAAGGTTGATATTAGAAGAGAGGATAAAACTATTAGGTCTTTTATAATTCCATCGCAGCCAAATATCGTTGGAGAAATTTTGCATATCAATGCATTTAAAACTTTTAATTCAAAAACTCACAAAGCTGTTGAGAGAAAAGCTAATATTTCACTGAAGAGAAAAACTCACTTGCTCTTGGTTGGTCCAAATGGAATAGGGAAGAGTACGTTACTTGAATCTCTTGCGTCAACAAAAAACCCAGACGCTGTGATAGCCCCAGGAATTAGGGTTGGATATTATAGACAAGACTTCTCTACTTTGAATTTTGAAGATACTGTTTATGAATCTTTGATGGGTGTGATGGAGAAAAAACACGAAGAAACACTTCGCTCTATTGCGGCTGGTTTTTTGATAACGGGTGAGATAATGAAGACAAAGATTGAAGCATTATCTGAGGGACAGAAAGGGTTGGTTGCTTTTGCAAGACTTGTAATTCAAGAGCCTGGACTTTTAATATTGGATGAGCCAACAAATCACATTAACTTTAGACACCTTCCTGTGATTGCAGAAGCTTTGGATAGGTACGAAGGAGCGATGATTCTAGTCTCTCACGTTCCAGAATTTGTGAAGCAAATAAGGGTGGATGAGGTGCTGAATTTGGAGAAGTAGCTATATTTTCGCTCGAAAATGATCGTAAATCAATAAAAGTGCTAATTTAAAGCCTTTTTATAATACAAAGCTTGACATACTGTAAATATAATGCTACTATCATATACGGCTTAGTTCAACTTTACCGCACCATGGTGGTGCTGTGAGTTATTGACAAAGCAGCTTCAAACCAACCAGACAACAACCAAACAGAATCCAGAATCATGAAAAAACAAATCAGAATCGCATTCATCATCACCACCCTCCTCGCCGCCCTTACATTCACCCTTGCGGGTGAGATCAGGGACGTTGTCTTCAGTCGCCTTTTGCGTCTCACGGCACAAGAGGTGATCAGCCCAAAGTTTATAGCTGAGGCTTTCAAGTCTGGGCCCGACTACGGCTCCGACAAAGTGAGTTTTCACAATGGGTATCATCAGGCTCGTAGTACGACTTACGATTTAACTTTTTGGGGAGAAGGACATTCGGACGTTGATCATTCAACCTACGATAGTTACTATTCACTCCGGACAGTAATGGTCGCAAGCATGAAGCGTCAACTTCACAGTGGCACGACCTTGGTGGACATCTATAAGTCCCGCCGTCAGGACTTTATAAAATTCCTCGGAGAGGAGAAACCACGGTTTCGTCAGGCTCTTTTGAATTCTGTCGACGAAGCCATCAAGGTCTTCGGTGACGTGAAAAAGCCAGAATTTCGTAAGGAACTCCAAGATCTTGCTCTTAGTGAAAGTCGTACTAGTTACGGCTTTAACAACGACAAGGTTGAGGAAATGCTTGCTAAACACGTCAAGGCAGAGGATATCGTTAGGCAGATTCAGCGGCAACAAAAAGAAGACTTTGGCCTCAAGTCTGTGGTCCCAGCTGAAAAGACTCGGGATCGCGATCTTGAAAAGTTTGCACTCCGCCGTTACTATGAAGGCGGGGAGAAGCTAGTCAATAAGTACATTGAACTTACCCGTCTCGTACGGGAGGATGTCAAAGGTACTATAACATCTACGCCGTGAAATTCGGCGCAACTTAACCAAGGACCCTCGCTCAAGTAAGCTCACGAAGCTGAAAGAGCGAGGCCTTTTATTTTTTAAAATTTTTAATTCAACTCCTTCACTGTATCTATAATAATGGAAGGTGTTCCGTTTCTGTTGGAAGTCTTTCCTTTTACAATAACGCACTTTTCTTGTTTTAAACTATTCTTGAGTAGCTCATAAGTTTTTGGAAATACTACAGCTTCAATTGTTCCCGAGAAATCTGCGAGTCTAAGGAACATCATCTTTATTGTCGGATCTTTTTTGGTGGCAATCTCTTTTGCTTCTTCAATTATTCCAGCAATAATAACTGGAGTGCCTTCATCATCAAACTTCTTTTTATTTTTATCATAAGGCTGTTTATTGCCACTCCACCCACTTCCCTTGTTTGCACTTTGAGATTTCTTTGCTTTTTCTTCTGCTAATCTTTCCTTTTCTGCTTTCTCAGCCTTGAATGCATCGCTCATCATTGCGTCCAATTGTTCCTGTGCACTCATCGCTTCTTTCTTTAGACGCTCTTTTTCTTCTTCCTCAGAAATAATCTCCAATACTTTTGCGATATTCATTTCACGCTTCTCAAGTATTGCTTTGTACTTATCAAGCGGGTGACCAGAAAGATATAATCCAAGAAGCTCTTTTTCCCATGCAAGTTTTTCAGTTTGTGTGGCGTGACCTAGTTCTTGAAGTTTAAGATGTGGTCCGTATCCGCCAATTTTGTTTGCTAATCCTGACGCTTCTAGCGTATCTTTTGCTTCCATTTCAAACATTGAAAACAATGACTCTTGATTTTCTGGGCGAGCTTGTTGTTCCTTGTTGTATTCCAATAGATCCTGCGTGTTTGCAATCATTACACCGCGGTCGCCAAATGCATCCATCGCACCAGATTTAACCAAAGCTTCTAGTGATTTTTTGTTTAAATTTTTATCTTTTATCCTATTTAGAAAATCTTCAAGAGTTTTAAATTTTCCACCTTTCTTTCGCTCTTCAATGATGACGTTAGCAATCCCTTCGCCAAAGTTTTTAATACTATAAAGTCCAAAACGGATTGAATCAGGAATCTGTTCTCCTTTTTCATCCATTCCATTTCCTTTAATAACAGTAAAGTTTCCAAAACTCTCATTCACGTCTGGCGGAAGAGTTGGGATATTCATTCTTTTACATTCAGCAACAAACGATGCGATTTCATCAACATCACCATGCGCACCTGTAAGAATCGCGGCCATGTAAATTGCAGGGAAGTTGGCCTTCATATAGGCGGTTTGATAGGCGAGGCGTCCATAACTGGCGGCGTGAGCTTTGTTGAATCCGTAAGCTTGGAAAGGTTCAAATAGTTTCCATAATTTATCCGCGAATGCTTTTGTCTGACCACGCTTGATAATACCTTCAGTCAATTTAATTCTCTGATTGGCCATTTCCTCTCTATTCTTCTTTCCAACAGCTTTTCTAAATTTATCCGCTTCAAGCCAAGAGTATCCAGCAAGCTCAATCGCAGAGAATAGGAGGTCGTCCTGATATACAATCAGTCCGAATGATTCTTTCAAATATTTCTCCATTCTGGGATCTTCATATTTTGTGAGACGAGGATCATTTTTTCTTCTAATATATTCTGGAATTGTTTCCATCGGTCCAGGACGATACAGGGCAACCATGGCGTTGATATCGTGAATCGACGTAGGTTTTAGTTCTTTCAAAAATCTTGTCATCCCAGATCCGTTTAATTGGAATAGTCCGTTTGTCTCACCTCTAGCAAGCATGTCGAAAGCCTTCTGATCATTAAGTGGAATATTATCGAGATCAACTTTTACTCCTTCAATTTTTTCCGCCAAGATAATCGCATCCGCCAACTGCGAAAGGTTTTTAATTCCAAGGAAGTCAAACTTCATAAGTCCCGCGTTGTTTTCATCAACGGAGCGCATGTCGTATTGGGTGATAATTCTATCGCCCCCCTTTGGATCTAACTGCAATGGAACAACGTCAGTTAAAGTAATAGGGGAAACCACAACTCCTGCGGCATGAACAGAAATGTGACGAGCGTTTCCTTCAATCTTTTGGGCCATGTCAATGATTGTTCTAACTTCAGAATCATTCTTGTATAATTCCGCAAGCTCTGGAGTCTCAAGCATTGCGCGTTCAATTGTCATTGCAAATCCCTGCTGGCCCATCGGAATTAATTTTGAAATCTTATCTCCCAATGTATATGGGTATCCAAGAGCGCGAGCAACATCTTTAACCGCACCTCTGGCCATCATGGTTCCAAAAGTTCCAATTTGTGCAACTTTATCAGCTCCGTATTTCTCACGTGTGTATCCAATCATTTGGTCGCGTCTGTTATCGGCGAAGTCCATGTCAATGTCCGGCGCAGAAGGTCTCTCTGGGTTTAGGAATCTTTCAAACGGTAATTTGTATTCAAGCGGATTCACGTTTGTAATTCCAGTTAAATACGTAGTAATAGAACCAGCAACGGAACCTCTAATGTTTGTTAGAATTCCGTTGTTGTGAGCGTATCTAAGAAGGTCCGCCACCACCAAGAAATATGCAGAATATCCTTTTGTTTTAATGACGGAGAGTTCAAATTCAATTCTCTCTTTTGCTTCATCGGTCATTTCAAGCTTTCTTCTCTCAACTCCGGCATATGTTAGAAAACTTAGTTCATCATCCGCAGTTCTTCCAGATTCAACAACATATTCAGGGAAGAGCCATTTTCCAAGTGTAATTTCTAGATTACATTTGTCCATTATAACTTTACAATTCTCTATTGCGTCAGGTTCGTTTTTGAAAAGTTCATCCGCTTCCTCTTGATTGATGAAAGAGAAGTCTGCATCATCGTCTCTGTTTCTTTCGCCAAATTGATCAGCAATTTTCATCAACACATCACGAGTCTTGCTATCTTCCTTTTTTATATAATAAGTATCATGAGCAGCAACGAGAGGAATGTTTTCAGCTCTTGCAAATTCAATGAGCTGGCGCATCTTTTCTTCGTGACCCTCAATTTCTTCGTGATGAGTTATTTCAACATAGAAATCCTCGCCAAAGTTTTTCTTATAAAAATCTGCGGTTTCTTTTGCGTGTTCGCTATTGTGCCCTACGAGTGCCTGAGGGAGTTCACCGCTGAAGGATGGCATGATACAGAGGAGGCCTTCTTTGTGTTTTTCAATTAACTCCCTATCAATGCGGGGCTTGTAATAGAAACCTTCAAAGTTGGCGGCGGTGACAAGTCTTATTAAACTTTTATATCCCTCTTGATCTTTTGCCAGAAGAATAAGGCGGCTTCTTCTGTTATCAATCCTTGGCTCCTTATCATGTCTTGTTCTTGCGGCAACAAAGAAGTCCACACCAATGATTGGCTTTATGTTGGCGTCTTTACACTTTTTAAAAAACTCAATAACGCCGTACATGTTTCCGGCGTCAGTTAGCGCAACCGCAGGCATGTTGTTTTGAACAGCTGCTTTGATTAGATCTTTAATTTTAGGTACTGCCTGAAGAAGACTGAAGTGGGAGTGATTGTGAAGATGAATGAATGGGTGCTTGGGTGTTGTGTCTGTCTCTGTTGTTGTTTCGATTTTTATGTCGGCCATATTTTTGTTTTTTTGTTGGCGTCGGTCGGGGCGAAGGCTTAAGCCTTCGCTCTTTTGGTAGGGCGCTTATAATTTATTAATCTAGTTTCGGTTTGACCCCAAAACCCGGTTTTGTGTTTTTAAAGATATCGCAGTACCATATACAATGATTGCGTCCTTCGCACGTAAATGTATGTAGTATCCTATGTAGTATAAGCCCTTATGTCTAAAATCCAAAATCTTAAAAAACCCATAAAAAATAGTCCAAAAATGAAGGATTTTTGGCTTGTTGGAATTGATGAAGTTGGAAGGGGTCCGCTTGCTGGTCCGGTTACGGTCTGTGCGTTTGGGGTAAAGGCGACTGATTCTGAATTTAGAAAAAGTTTTTCTAAAAAATATCCAAATTTAAAATTGAATGATTCTAAGCAATTATCAGAAAAAAAGAGGGAGGAGATTGCTTCGGCGCTACGGAAAGACAAAAATAGATTCTTTATAAAAAGTAAAAGCGCAAAAGATATAGATAAGTTTGGAATTAGTGTTTGTATTCATAAATTAATAGAAAGTCTATTGAAAGAATTTATAAAATCTTTACACGTATCAGGTGAGAAAATTTCAGAAGACCAAATTCATGTACTGTTAGATGGTGGGTTGAAAGCTCCACCACAATTTAAAAATCAAGAAACTCACACTAAGGGTGATGCAAAATTTGCTGTAATTTCATGTGCTTCAATTTTGGCGAAGGTTCACAGAGATTCGCATATGAGTAAATTGGCTGGTAAAAATAAGGAGTTGGCTCCGTATTGTTTTGAGATTCATAAAGGGTATGGGACAAAAAGGCATATTGAGGCAGTAAAAAGATATGGACTATCAGAGGAGCACAGAAGAACTTTTTGTCGGAATATTAAATGAGATTAGGTATGTTATAATTGAATTGTTAATATTCAATTTATAAAATAATACCCAACCAACATGAACGGTCCAGCTATGTTTGAATCCCCGGCTCCGCAAGAAGTTATACAGCATCCTAAAGCTTTAGAGCGGGCGAGACATATTTTAGAAAGAGATAGGATAGACCCAAACTCTTTTAGAGATTTGTATGATAATAGTCAGATAGATTCTGATAATGCTTTTGTTGCTGAAAGACAACAAAGAATTGACGCTGAATGTTTTCGCAGTCAAGAACATCGTATAATGAAAGAAATGGCGGATATTTTTGAAGTCATTATGTATCAGGTGGCAGAACAAGCAGATTGGTTTGGTAGAAACGCGACAATATCCCTTCCGAGTTTATATGATGACTACAGAAATCATGTAGATAGTTTAATTGAAATAGATCAACATGATGGAATTTCCATTTCAGCCATTTCTTTAGATGTCACTTTTAAAAAAAGTATTGGATCAAAACTCAGAGAAATTATTGATAAACTTCAGCAGGGTCAATTAACAAAAGTTAAATATTATGAATCTGAAAAGGCCAGTTTTAGGGGAGAAAAAACGGGTGTGCCACATTTTGTAGTTGGAGTAAGTTTTGATACATTATCTGAACTCACCAACCTTTTTGCTGAGGGCAAAAATAGTTTACTTGCTGGACATCAAGTACAATTTCAAATACTAGATGAAATAATTTTACAGGCAGAATGTTTTGCTGAAATCGGCAAAAAAAATGGAAATACAAATGTTGAAGATGCTTATGGTAGGGTTGCTAGAATTTTTAGAGGAATTTATGAAGAAAGGTCTAAGGTTATCACAGATAAGGGAACAAGAGACCATTTTTTTGAACGTCTACAGGATGATCTGCGAGGGATAGAGTTAGAGAGGTTTTAGATTTAAAATTGCAAAATCAACGTAGTATTTCCAAAATTACATCAAAAACGATATTGTAATACTAGAATTAACATTAAAATCGGTAACGTAATACCATTATTAACATTTAAAATGGTATTGGGCTATCAATTTCCTTAAAATTTTTGATAAACTGGTGTTAACCATCGTGCCCAAACTGGGGTAATGACAGCCTTAAGCGTTGGTGGTAGTATGGTTCTATATTATGCTAAAACATATCAAGCAGGGTATTGTTATTATAAAGACCGCATGGTTAAGAAACCTTAATTATCGCTTCACTATAATCATGTATCGTGTTGGAGAAATAACGGAGCTTTTGGTTTTGATATTGATGTGGACAGCAATATATTCTGGTGGTGCGGGTGTGATAAAGGGTTTTACATTGAATGAAATGGTAACATATGTTCTTATTGGTAACTTATGTTCACTTGCCGTGAGAAACTTTCTGCCGGCTTATGTTTCCAGGGACATTGTCGAGGGAAGATTGTCTATGTTTCTAGTTAGGCCTATTCCTTATATAAAGTACATATTCTTCAATGAATTGGGCCGTTCGTTCTTGGCTACACTAATGTCTTTATTGACTCAGATTATAGTAATTCTATTTTTCCTAGATAAATTTGTATTCAATGGAAACATAGTTTATATATTATTAATTATTGCAATGATCTTCCTTGCTTTCGTAATTGAATTGCTTATCGGCTTTTTGATTGGGACAATTGCATTCTGGACAGATGAAACTGAAGCGTTGCAGGTTACTATCGATAGAATTAAAAGATTTTTCTCGGGAGGCTATTTCCCACTAAGTCTTTTACCAATGACCCTGGCGACCGCGAGTATATATTTACCATTTGCATATTCATTCTATTTTCCCGCGCAACCTTACCTTAAAAAAATCAGTGTACACGATGGTTTAATTGGTCTCGGTGTTCAGGTAATTTGGATAATTATTTTATCTGGTATTTTGCACCTTGTTTGGAAAAAGGGTTTAAAAAAATATGAAGCAAGTGGTTCGTAAAAAAATAAATATAAATAAAAAATGAGCATAATTGAAGTAAAAAATTTATCAAAAAGATTTGAATTCTACCGTAAACAAGCAGGACTTTTTGGTACAATTAAATCTTTGTTTTATCGCAAAAAGTCATATAAAGATGCGGTTGATAATATTTCATTTAAAATAGAAGAGGGTGAAATAGTTGGCTTTCTTGGTCCGAATGGTGCTGGTAAGACAACAACATTAAAGATGTTATCAGGTATTTTGTACCCAAGCGCTGGTCAAGTGAGTGTGCTTGGGTATAATCCGCAGAAAAGACAAAAAGACTTTAAGAAAAAGTTTGGAATTGTAATGGGTCAAAAGGATCAGCTGGCTCGTTTGATAACTCCAATGGATAACTTCACGCTGTTTAAGGCATTTAGTGAAATCAGTGATGATGATTTTAGATCAATTATTGATGAACTTACAAAATTACTCGGAATTGAAGATGTCTTAGACGTTCAAGTTAAAAAACTATCGCTCGGTCAGCGTATGAAATGTGAATTGGTGGCATCGTTATTGCATAGTCCGAAAGTACTGTTTTTAGATGAGCCAACAATCGGGCTTGATGTTGTTGCACAGAAGAATGTCAGAGATTTTATTAAAAAATATAATCACCTGAAGAAAACAACTATAATTCTTACATCCCATTACATGGATGACATCAAAGAGTTGTGCGATAGGGTCATTATCATCAATTTTGGAAAAATAATTTACGATGGAAAATTGGCACACCTAATCTCAACATATGCAACAGACAAGATAATCAGGATTACATCTATTGAGCCAATTAGGCGGGAAGACCTGGAGAGGTTTGGTGTAATTGAAGATTATCAAGGTATTAGGGCGTCCATTAGGGTCGAAAGAGAATCAGTCAAAAGAATAGCCTCAGAAATCATTTCTTCAGATTTAATGATAGATGATATTTTAATCGACGAAATGCCGATAGACGACATAATCAGGGTTATTTTTTTGGAGACTAATGGTGATAGTAAATAAGCTCCCATTAAATTATAAATATGTGCTAACATACTAATCATTAATACATA
>Ga0247840_10012038_pt1 | contig 10370 bp, 14 predicted proteins | sample LaCruzMarch2015__FD_192404 | JGI IMG/M metagenome (GOLD analysis project Ga0247840, IMG submission 192404) | Freshwater microbial communities from meromictic Lake La Cruz, Castile-La Mancha, Spain - LaCruzMarch2015_17m | ecosystem: Environmental > Aquatic > Freshwater > Lake | place: Spain...
TCGAATTCCTCGGAATTCCATTTAAGAAATAAATAATTTGTTTCCAAAAAACCCTTAGAAATAAGGGTTTTTTTTGTTTGATATATTTATTGTGTAAAACATTCTTGTTTGTTACAATTGATTATATGAAAAAATTATTATTTGTTTTTGCATTAGGTTTAATAAGTTTATCATTGTCATTATTATTTAAATCAACTGTTTTAGCAGAGAGTTTACAATTAGATTCATATAACGGAACTCTTCCAGATATTGAAGTTGTTGAAAAATCGATGTATTTTCACAAGGGTTGGAATTTAGTGCATGGACTTGCTGGAAAAGAATGGATTACAGGTGGAACTGGTATTAATCAAGATAATATAAAAGCTATATTTGGTATGAATTTAGTAAATAAAAAATATGTTAGATTCTATCCTTCTGCAGAAAAAGAACAAGTAACTGATATACGATATATTCCAGAGATGACTTACTGGGTGTATTCAAACAATGACGGTACTCTCTTTTATAAATCATCCAAAATTGATATTTTAAAATTTACTTGGCAAGCTGGGTGGAATATAATCGCTGTTGCTCCTGAATTTATGGGGAAATCTCTTAATGAAATAAAGGGTAGTTGTAATTTCGAAAAAGCATATTGGTGGTCACCAAGAGAACAAATTTATGTTGATGTTAAATCTAATTTAAAAGAAATAACTAAAGATAACACCAATATAGGAACTGGATTAATATTAAAAATGACAAATGAATGTAAGTTAAATGTTTCAGGATTAAATACTATTGTTCCACCTCCACAATTACCAAATTAATTATATAAAAAAATGAAAAATAAAATAATCATCCTAATTATAGGAATAATCATAATAGTTGGAATATATTTTATATATTCGACAAAGAATAATGTCTCAAAAAATCAAGTTAATGAGAATACTACAGAACAAATACCTGAACCACCACAATTACCAGAATAGAAATTTATAAAATCACCCCTTAGGGTGATTTTATTTTATAGTATATTTACAAAATCATCTCTGGAAAATTAAATTATTTGAAGAATAAAAGTATTTTTGTAAATAGTGATTTATTTTTTAGTATAAAAAATACTCTCATATGGGAGTATTTTTGTTTTGGTTGTGATATTATGTTTGTATTATCATAAATATAATATTTAATGAAAAAGTCTCATTTATTACTTGTGCATTCTTTCCCTACCAATAGTATTTTGCTTAATGGATTGGAGGAATTTATGTCAGATTATTTTATTGTTCATTTTATTGATTTGCCGGGTTTTAAACAAGGTATTGATCCTCTGGAAGGGAGTATTACTTTGAAAAAGTTCTCAAAGTATTTAGATGAAAAAATAGCTGAATTGCAAATTGATGAATATATAGTCGGAGGGGTTTCATTTGGTTTTCTCGTTGTAAGTAATGCTAAATTAGATAAACGATGTAGGGCGATATTGGCGATGGAACCATTTATAAATACAAAATGTTTGAATATATCATTCTGGGATCAAAAGAAATATATTTTCATCACAATAATATTGAAATTGATTAGTTTTTTTAATTATGAAAGAAAAATATGGGAATCAGATTGGTTTAATAGATATTTACAAAAAGAATCAGATTACCCCAAATCAAGAGTCGATACAATTATCGAGCATATTGATTCTAGGACTTTTTTTGCAGTTTTAAAATTATTAATGAATTATAAAAAGAATCCAACATTTCACAACTTGCCATATTTCTTGATTGGTAATTTTGCAGACCAGACTATAAATTTCAATCGAGTTGTGGAGGTTTTTGTAAAAAATATAAATGAATTACATATAGCATCGGAGCCCATAGACCATTATCCAAAAAATCTTACAAAAGAATATTTTAAAAGTCGTATTCCTAAAGAGCATATTTCTCGAATAATTGCTTGTATGGAAAATTAATTGTAATAATCCCCCAGATAGTGGTTAAACCATTATCTGGGGGATTTAGACTTAGGAATAAGATTATATGTTTTATTTGGATGTACTATATTTTTTATCTAAAATTTCTACCAAGCTTCCCTCTTTAAGGATATCATAAACTTCTTGAACTTCGTCATTTTTCATTCTTATGCAACCATGAGATGCAGGTTCTCCTATAAGACCTTCTTCTGGTGTACCATGTATGTATATATATCTTCCGTGTGAGTTACGATTCATTTCCTCTTGTCCGGATAACCACATTATTCTAGTGGTAACACTATCATCTGGAACATCAATTTTTTCTTTTAATATTTGTGCTGTATCTTTTGTGGGGATTCTACTTTTAAAAATTTTACCTATTTCTTGATTATCACCAATTTTTTCTTTTATTCTGTGTGTTCCATATGGAGTTTTATTACTATTTGGTTCAAAACCTAAACCAGTCTTACTAGTGGAGACAGAATATGATTTTAGAATTTTATCACCCTGTATTAAATGCAGATATTGTTTTGATGGATCTATTATGATAGCTTTTTCATCTGGTTTTAAATTAAATTTATTTTTTAATTTTTCAACACCATATCGAATATCATTCCAAAATTCTTCACGGTTGGTTTTTGATTCAATTCCATTTGCATAAACATTACTAGGAGTAGTTGCAATTGCCGCAGCTCCTACTCCCAACAATTTTAAAAAATTTCTTCTGTCTAAGCTCATAAATATATTATACATATAAATATATTTATAGTCTAGATGTTGTTCAGTTAACCTTTGTTACCTTATATGGTTAACTGAACATTTTGTTGACAAGGAAACTCTATTCTGCTAGGATAAGGGTCATGTGAGATAGATCCGTTATTCTCCTTAAGCGCTCGAATAAAGCTTTTAAGAAAAAGAATGAGATATCTACTCACTACTAGGAGAATTATCTTCTAGAAGAATATCAATATGGCAAAAACATCAGTTATAGCAAGACATAAAAAGAAGTCCAAATTTAGCACTCGAGAAACAAATCGATGTTTTCGTTGTGGCCGAGGTCATGCTTATATGAGAGATTTTGGTGTTTGCCGTATCTGTTTTAGAGAATTAGCAAATGAGGGAATGCTCCCAGGTGTTCGTAAGTCAAGTTGGTAATTAATTTAAATATATGGATCAAATCGCAAACATGATAAATATGATAAAGAATGCAAACCGTGTTGGACATGAGTCTATTGCTGTTCCTTATTCCAAGGTCAAGCACGCTATTGCAGAATGCCTAGTAAAAGAAGGCTTTTTGAAGGGAGCTTCCAAGAAGGCTAAAAAAGGAATTCCTGTCCTAGAAGTTGAATTGGCTTATGTAGATGGAGCACCAAAAGTAAATGGAGTAGATAGAGTTTCAAAATTATCTCGCCGAGTTTATGCTGGTGTCAAAAGTATCAAATCGACTAGGAGTGGTTATGGTTCAACAATCATGACGACACCAAAAGGGATTTTGACAGACAAGCAAGCACGAAAAGAAATGGTAGGAGGAGAAGTTTTGTTTAAGATTTGGTAATAAAAATAATAACAATATAAATTATATGAGTAGAGTAGGAAAACAAACAGTTATAGTTCCAAAAGGCACCGAAGTAAAACTCGCTGGTACTGTTTTTTCTGCAAAAGGACCAAAAGGAATTTTGACTCGTGATTTTTCTGGTAATGTATCTATAAAAATAGAAGGAGAAAATATTACTTTTGTTCCAGCTAAGTCAGACCCCAAAACAAATGCTCTCTGGGGGACTTATGCTTCTCATGTAAAGAATATGATCATAGGAGTAAACGAAGGTTATGTTAAAAAGCTTATTTTGGAAGGAGTTGGATTTAAATCAGAAGTTGCTGGAGATACTCTCAATTTTTCTTTAGGTTTTTCTCATCCTGTTAAAATAAAAATCCCAGCCGGCTTAACAATAACAGCAGAAAAAAACAATATAACCATAACAGGTATAGACAAAGAATTAGTTGGCCAATTTACAGCGTCTCTACGTTCACTCAAGAAACCAGAACCATATAAGGGTAAAGGTTTCCGTTATAGTGATGAAGTTATCAGACGTAAGCAAGGCAAAAAGGCGGCATAGTTAATTAAGAATTACGAATTTAAATAATATGAATAAAAAAGCAGAAAAAAGAATAAGATTAAAGAAGAAAATCCGCACGAAAGTTTTTGGATCTTCTTCCCGTCCACGTCTTTCTGTTTTTCGTTCAAATGAATACATCTATGCTCAGATTATAAATGATGAGACAGGCAAGACCCTCATTTCACTTTCTGATTTAAAATCTAAAACTGGTACAAAAACAGAACGAGCAACAAGTATCGGAGGCGAATTAGCAAAACTTGCAATTACCAAAGGAATCAAATCATGTGTTTTTGATCGTAACGGTTTTAAATACATTGGTCGGGTCAAAGCTCTAGCCGATGGAGCACGAAGTGGAGGTCTTTTATTTTAATAATATATGGATACATCAAAACCAAAACAAAATACAAATAGTTCAGATAATCGATCCGCAAATCGCTCTGGTAATAGACGAACTGGTGGAGGTGGAGGAGGGGAAAGAAAGTCTCGCACATTTTTCGAGCGCCCAAAGCCAGAATTTGATCAAAAAATAGTATCTATTCGTCGTGTTACTCGTGTCGTCAAGGGTGGCCGTCGTATGACTTTTGCTGTGGCTATGGCTATTGGTGACAAGAAAGGCTCTATTGGGCTTGGGACAGGAAAAGGTGGAGATACAGCAATCGCTATAAATAAATCAATCCGCCAAGCCAAGAAGAATATGTTCAAAATAAAGACTACCAAAGAAATGTCTATCCCTCATGAAATATCTGATAAATTTGCAAGCTCAAGATTGACTATGATGCCTAACCGAGGTAAAGGTTTGGTTGCTGGTAGTACCGTTCGTGATATGCTTATACTTGCTGGATTAAAAAACATTACCGCTAAACTTAATTCCGGAAGTAAAAACAAATTAAACAATGCTCGCGTTGCTTATAAAACACTTTATCAATTAAAGACCAAAGTAGTAATGCCAGCCAAGGGTGCATCTTTTGTAGTTGATCCAACAGTAGAAGATAATAAAGATAAGGAAATTAGAAAGGCAAAAGAATTAAATTAAATTTATGCAATTAAATACATTAAAAAGAAAAAATCCAAATAAAAAAGCACGATTAGTTGGCCGTGGTGGTACTCGTGGAAAGACTTCAGGCCGTGGAGGCAAGGGTCAGACAGCCCGAGCAGGTAACAAGCGTCGTCCAGAAATTCGTGATATTATAAAGAAGTTACCAAAACTTCGTGGTTATCGTTTTAGTTCACATGTCATTCCTTTTACTGTTGTGAATGTCGGTGCTTTAAATGTTTATAAGGTGGGAGAAATTGTAAATGGAGAATCTCTATTTTCTAAAAATTTAATTCGAAAAGTAGGTGGAGTTGTTCCAAAAATTAAGATTTTAGGAACAGGAGAGGTAAGCGTCAAACTTTCAGTTGAAAATTGTGTTGTATCAAAAAGTGCTCGTCTAAAAATAGAAAAAGCGGGTGGTAGTATTAAATAAATTAAATTATGGATAATCTTTTAAACAAGTTGAAAAAATTGGTTACTGACAAAACACTCAGAAATCGCATCTTGTTTATACTTGGTGCTCTGCTTGTTTTTCGTTTGCTTTCAGTTATTCCAATACCGGGAGTAGACCCACTAAAACTTCAGTCTTTCCTAACCAACAATCAATTTGTCGGTGTTTTGAATATTTTTTCTGGTGGAGGACTTTCAACTCTTTCGATTATGATGCTCGGAGTTGGTCCATACATTACTGCTTCGATTATAATGCAACTTTTGACTATTATGTCTCCTAAATTAAAGGCGATGTATCAGGAGGATGGTGAGATAGGAAGAAAAAAATTTACAAATCTAAGCAGAATGATTACTGTTCCATTAGCTGTCGTACAGGGTTTTGCTTTTATAATTTTATTGAAGCGCCAAGGGATTATCGTAGATATGTCTGTCATTAGTATGATTACAAACATTTCTGTTATTGTGGCTGGTTCTATCCTTATAATGTGGATAGGAGAGCTTATTTCAGAATTTGGTATTGGTAATGGAGTTTCTTTTATTATTTTTGCTGGAATCGTAGCTAGTATCCCAAGACAAGTCACTCAATTTGTTTTTAATTTTAATCCTGCTGAAATTCCACTATATCTATTATTTTTAGCTATTGGTATTTTGATTATTGCAGGAGTTGTGGTTATATCTGAAGCTGAAAGACCTGTCCCTGTAACTTATGCCAAACAAGTTCGAGGAGATCATGTGTCCGGTGGGACACAGACATACCTACCAATCAGAGTCAATCAGTCTGGAGTTATGCCTATAATCTTTGCTCTTTCAATTTTACTTTTTCCTCAGCTTATCGGTAATGCTTTAAAAGGTATGGATAGTAATTTTTTGAAGTCAATTTCTGATGGCTTGCTTTGGTTCGTAGCAAATCAATGGCTTTATTCTTTTGTTTACTTTGTTTTTGTTTTCTTGTTTACTTATTTCTATACAGCAGTTACTTTTGATCCAAATCAGATATCTATAAATTTACAGAAAAATGGAGCTTTTGTTCCAGGAATAAGACCCGGTGAAGCAACTCGTGATTACTTAACTAAAATCCTTAGTCGCATAACTACTATGGGTGCTGTATTTCTAGGTATTATTGCCGTTCTCCCACTTATTATTCAAGCTATTACAAAGAATTCCACTTTTGCTATTGGTGGTACCGCTCTCCTAATTGTTGTTTCTGTTGTTCTTGATTTAATCAAAAAGGTAGATGCTCAATTATCAATGAGAGAATATTAAAATTAATTACGAATTACGAATGCTTAATTACTAATTAACAAAAAATCACAAATTTTATAATTTGTGATTTTTTGTTATAATATACATATATGAATAAAATTTACACATTTGTTTTTTTTGGGATTGTTGGTTCAGGTAAGGGGACACAAGTTAAACTTCTTGAGCAATATTTAAAAGATAAAGGTTTATCTAATGATGTTGTCTCTACTTCTACAGGTGAAGAGTTCAGAAAGATTATTTCTAGCGGGAGTTATACAGGACAATTAGTAAAGACAATAATAGAAAAAGGAGAACTTCAGCCTGATTTTTTAACAATAAGTCTTTTTACTAATATCCTTGCTTCAGGAATGAATGAAAACACTTCTTTTATGGCAGATGGCTATCCGAGAACAATTGAGCAATCTCTTGCTTTCGAGAGTGCAATGAAATTTTATAATCGCAAAGATGTTCATATTATTTATATAGAATTATCTACAGAAGAAGCTGTAAAGAGAATGAAATTGAGAGGCCGAACTGATGATAATGATGAAGGAATAGCTAACAGGCTTGAGGTTTATAAAAATGATGTCATTCCAGCTATGAATTATTTTAACGGAAAAGAAGGTTATACAATGCATACGATAAATGGTGAGCAATCAATAGATGATGTTTTTAAAGATCTTATTAAATCTCTTAATTTATAAAATATAATGCCAAGCAAAAATTACATTGTTTTATCATTAGGTGGATCTATAATTGTCCCTCAAGGTATAGATACAGAATTTTTAAAAAAATTTATTCCTTTTATTAGAGAATATGTAGAGAAAGGTTATTCTTTTGTTATTATAACTGGTGGCGGAAAAACTTGTCGCTTGTATAATGATGCATTAGAGCAAATAGCTAATCCAACAAATGATGAACTTGATTGGCTTGGAATATTTGTTACTCGATTAAATGCTGAATTAATAAAATTATCTTTTGGAGATCTTGCTTATGAAAATATTTTATTAGATCCTGATGTTATTCCTCATACAGACAAGCCAGTAATCATAGGAGGTGGTTGGAAGCCAGGTAATAGTAGTGATCTCGCGGCTGTTCATTCTGCTGTCAAGGTAGGGGCAGATAAACTGATAAATTTGTCAAATATTGATTTTGTGCACGATAAAGATCCAAAGATTTTTCCCGATGCAAAGAAAATTATAAAAAGTTCATGGAAAGAGTTTAGAGCCATTTTGCCAGATGTTTGGACACCGGGGATAAATGTTCCCTTTGATCCAGTTGCTGCAAAAGAAGCTGAAGAAGCACATTTGGAAGTGGTTGTTATGAATGGTAGAAATCTAGAGAATCTTCGTAATTATTTAGATGGAAAAGAATTTATCGGTTCAGTGATAAAATAAATTATGGGGATTATAATAAAAACAAAAGAAGAAATAGAAATTTTACGTGAGGGGGGTAAGCGTCTTGCAAGAGTTATGCAAGAGGTAATAAAGAAAGTTAAACCCGGTATTTCTACACAGGAATTAAATGACTATGCTGAAAAATTAATTAGAGATAATGGAGATACACCTGCTTTTTTGGATTATAAACCAGAAGGAATAAAAAAGGGCTATCCTGCCAGTTTGTGTACTTCGGTCAATAATGAAATAGTGCATTGCGTCCCAAGTAAAAATAAAATTCTCAAAGAGGGAGATATTATTTCTCTTGATCTTGGCTTGAATCACAAAGGACTTTTTACAGATCATGCGATCACTGTCGGAGTAGGCAAAATTTCAAAGAAAGATCAACAGCTCTTGGACGACACGAGAAAAGCTCTTGAGATAGGTATTTGGGCTGCTCGTGGCGGAGATACAGTCGGGGACATAGGTCATGCGATAGAATCTTTCGTTAATAGGAAATACGGTATTGTTCGTGAGCTTGCAGGACATGGAGTCGGCAAAAAAGTCCACGAGGACCCTTATATACCGAATTATGGTAAAAAAGGCCAAGGTCAGAAACTAATTCCCGGGATGGTGGTGGCACTAGAGCCAATGTTAAATATTGGAGGTGGTGCTATTGTAAATGATGATGAATATACAATTAAAACAGCCGATGGCTCTCGTAGTGCGCATTTTGAACATACAATTTTGATAACAGAAGTAGAAGCGGAAATACTAACAACGATATAAAAACTTCAGAGAAAATAGCTCTTTTCAAAATACACGCATAAAATCCTGCTGGATTTTTGCTCTGCTCGGCCCAGTCGGCCTGTGCAAGTTATTTCTCAAAGACTATTTTCTATTACATTTTTGTTTAAGACTATTTTTAGTTTCTTTTTGTTTGTGTGATATAATATTATTTATGGAAAATCTTAATTTTGGAAATGCTCAAAAGTTTAAAAATCCAGAAGAGGAGCTGGCTTTTTTGCGCGCTCATTTAGCAGAAAAGGAAAAGGCTTTACAGGATCAAGGCAAGGAAGTTTCTAAAGAGCAAATTGCAAATTCTATAGTGGCCGAATATAAAAAATACGAACCCGAAGAGGTCATGCACAAAAAAGCATTAATAGAAAACAAACAGCTAGAAAAATTGGTTTTACGATTACATCCCGAATCGCATGATAATAAAATGGAAGAATTGCTTGGAGTCCTGCTCGACAAGGGTATATCCAATGCTTTGTCGGTTGTGGCTAAACTCAACAATCCTCACTTGGATGATGATTTCCATCGTTTCTTGGTCCAATATTTATATAGCACTCACAAGATCCCCGGCCTCAAAGAAAAATCTCCATTGTTTAAATCACTTGACATGAAACTTTTTGAGATAACCTTGCCAGACGGAGATGATGATGAGGCTCATAAAAAAGGTTTAAAAGAATTACTTTCCGCTATGGAACAATTCTATGCGGGAATGCATTCAATAGGAGAAGGCAGAGAAAATATAAATAAAAATCACTTTACATTAGAGATTGCTCTTTCTGAAGGGAGTGATAGTTTTGTTTTTTATACTGCAGTGCCTAGTCACAAGGCAGAATTATTTGAGAAGCAATTGCTCGGTGTTCACTTGACTGCCAAAGTCACAGAGATTCCTGATGATTATAATATTTTCAAAGAGGGCTCTTTCGTAAAAGCTTCGTATGCTACATTATCTAGTTATGTGGTTTATCCCATAAAGACCTATGATTCTATAGATCATGATCCCCTAAATATAATGCTCAATATTCTAACTAAACTAAAGAAAAGTGGAGAAGGTGCTGCAATCCAATTTACTATTTGCCCCGAAAATGATGAAATTATAGAAAAGTTTCATACGACCCTTACCGATCTAAAGGATGGCATATCAATCAAAGATGCTGGAAATACAGCTAGGAAATTTGTTAAAGAGCTTGGATCTGTCGCTATGGGTTTTTTCTCTAATGGCAAAGAAGAGAAAAAAGAAAAGAAAGTAAATGAAAAAGCTGTCGAATATCTGACAGAAAAAATGAAAAGCACTATTATGGCCACAAATATTCGCATAGTTACTTCAGCAGAAGATGAAAAGAGGGCCGAGCAAATTCTTTCTGATATCGAATCATCTTTTAATCAATTCACCGAAGCCGGTCGCAATGGTTTTAATTTTAGTCATC
>Ga0247840_10012042_pt1 | contig 10367 bp, 7 predicted proteins | sample LaCruzMarch2015__FD_192404 | JGI IMG/M metagenome (GOLD analysis project Ga0247840, IMG submission 192404) | Freshwater microbial communities from meromictic Lake La Cruz, Castile-La Mancha, Spain - LaCruzMarch2015_17m | ecosystem: Environmental > Aquatic > Freshwater > Lake | place: Spain...
AGCGGCAGCGTTCCGTTCGTGCTGCTGACCTACGTCAACACCGTGCTGGCCTTCGGGCCCGCGCGCTTCTTCGCGCGCGCCGCCGCCTCGGGCGTGGAAGCGCTGGTGATCCCCGATCTGCCCCTGGACGAAGCCGCCGGAGACGCGGCGGCTCTCGCCGCCGAGGCCGGCGGCCTCACGGCGCTGGCCGCCGCCCACGGCGTCTCGCTGGTCCCGTTGGCCACGCCGACCAGCACCGACGCACGCCTCGACATGGTCGCCGAGGCGGCGACGAGCTTCATCTACTGCGTCGCCGTCACCGGCGTCACAGGGGCGCGGCGAGAGGTGGGGGCGGACCTGCCCGACCTCGTCGGGCGCCTCCGCGCGCACACAGAGGCGCCGCTCGCCGTGGGCTTCGGCATCTCCACGCCGGAGCAGGCGGCCCGCGTGGCGGGCCTCGCCGACGGCGTCATCATCGGCAGCGCGCTCATCGACCTGATCGCGCGCAGCGCCGACGCCGGCTCCGCCTGCCGGGCGGTCGGCGACCTCCTGCGCGCCGCGAGCGCGGCGATCGCCGGGGGCTGAGCCGCTCTCCGCGTCCCACGGGCGCTCAAGGTCCACCGGGGCCCACTCCGGCAGTCTCTGGATCAGCCTCCCGTGCTTCCAGCGCCCGAACGTGCCGTGGACAAACGCGGCACACGACCATCCCCGTCACTCAGGCGCCGGTGAGCCACGAATGGGGCGCCCGGCGAGTGCGCGGCGGGCGGCGCTCCCGGCGAGCGACTCTCCCGCCCGGCAGTTCTCCCGGCGGGCAGCTCTCCCGGCGGGCAACTCTCGCGGCGGGCAGCTCTCCCGGCGGGCAGCTCTCGCGGCCGGCAGCGCCCCGCGAGGCCGACGCTGACCCTGTGGAGAAGGCCGCATCCTCAACTTGCTCGCCATGCACGGCCGTCCGCAGGCTCGCTCGCCGGGGGAAGACAGGGAAAGGCCGATTCCCGCGGGGAAGACCGCTTTTCCTCCCTCATCTTCACCAGCCGCGGGTGGCTTGCCCGCACGCGGCGCATCGCGCTTCAGGCGGCGCCGCTCCGGCGGCCGCGGCCTGATCTTCCGTCGGGCGCCGAAGGCCGTGCGCGTGGTCGCCGCCCCCGGCATAGGTGCTGTGTGACCGAATTCCGTTGGCGGTACCACTGACGGTACTTCCAACGGTAGCGTTGGAAGCACCGTCAACGGATTCGGCCGCTTTCGACCATGCCCCCGCCGACGGGCCGCGTCCGCGGAGCGCCAACGTCAACCTTGACGCCACCGCCTCATCTCGTCTGAGAACACAGCGTTGCCTCGCTCATGTTCACCGGCCGCGGGTGGCGAAGCCGCCAGGGAAGCTGAGGGGAACAGAGCGCTGGTTCAAGCCACCGGCTTCTCGCCGGGCGCGCCCGGCGGGCGCGCGGGCGGCTGCGGCGGCTCCGGCGGGCGCGCGGGCGGCTGCGGCGGCTCCGGCGGGCGCGCGGGCGGCCGCGGCGCGGCGACTCCGGCGGCTCGGGCGCGGGTAGTGCGAAAAGGGAAGACAAGGATTCCTTGACTGTCGGGTCGCGTACGGCCGTTCGCAGGCTCGGTTGTCGGGGGGAAGATAAGGATTCGCCGGGATTCCTTATCTTCCCTCACAGTACTACCCCGCCGCGGCGGCTCCCACGGCTGCGGCGGCTGCGGCGGCTCCGACGGGCGGGCGGGCGCGGCGCACGCGGCGCGGGCGAACGCGGCGCGCGCGGCACGCCATGTCCGCCTTCTCGCGGCCCTCGATCCGGAGGCTGAACGCGCCACCGGACGGAAGGGGATGGTCATGACGCGGCATAGTACAAGTTGAAGCCGTCCATGTAGACCCTCACGCGCTGCACCGTCTCGTTCACAGCTCCGTCTCCTCAACGCGGAAACCGCCCGAAGGCGGTTTCGCACCCCGAGCCGCGGCACGGGGGATGTCACGTGATAGTACGCCCCGCGTCAAGCACTTTGCACATGCGCGCTCGCAAGCCGTCCCCGGGTAGCCGCCGAACATGGCGCGGACCATCGGGAAGGCGTCCCGTCAGCGACCACGTCACCGTAGCGGGAAGCGCCGCACGCGCCAGGGGTGACGGCCGCAACGGCAGGGGACAATGCGAAGCCGGCGCGTCCGGGACCCCGCGCCCAACGGCCAGTCGAGTCGTCCTCGGCCCTTCAGGAGCTCGATGAACCCCTGAGCCGTCAGCGGACACCGGATGAGATCGAGGAGCTCCGGCAGAGAGAGCTCGAGTCGCTTCGCCATACTGCCCAGATAGACGGTTCCCAGCGTGGCTTATCATGGTGCTGGCTCCGGTCTGCTTGTCGCCGTGGTCTCTGAGCTCGACCAGACCCTTCTTCTTCAGGCTGGCCGCGACCTTCCTGGCCTTGATCTCCACGCGCGGAAGAGGCCGTCAGCCAGCGTCTGCCACGAGGCCGACGAGCAGCTCCTTGAGGCGCCTACCGCTCGCGTGAAGTGCGACGTCGTCCTCTGTTGCGATGTCATCCCACAGGAAAGCGAGCTCCTGGCCGAGACGCGACAGCGCAGCCTCGTACGACGATGCGCACCCCGCGAGGTGCAGCTCCGAGCAGTCGTAGCACCACGCACCATCGTCGAACCGCACGTCGATCCTCAGCGGTCGCCGCAGGGCAAAGCGCCTGGCGCCTGACCAGATGTCACGTCGTTCCACCGACGTAGCTATGGATGCCAGCCTGGCCGTAGAAGAAGGCATAATGCTCATGCCTGGAGCGATCGGAATACCGGCGGTCGGCCCTGAGGAACGTGCACTTCGCGTGCCGGTAGTCGTGCTTCCAGGCGCCCGGATGCGGATCGCCGTGCCGCTGGAGGGTGTCATTCCTGGGCCTCCGCGCCACCGGCGCTCGCTTGCTCGCCGATCATGCGGTTGCGCTCCTGCAACGCGCCGATCAGTGGCTCGAGCAGTACGAAGGGGATCGCCGCTCTTACGACTGGACGGAACTCGATCTGCGGGTTCTCTCCGAGCGCGGCGACCTCGGATTCAGTGAGCGGGGGATCGATCTGTGCGAACTCCAACAAGACCTCGTATTCAGAGTCGCTCGTGAGAACGTAGTTGGCGTAGCGGGCGAGCGGAAATGCATCACGAGGCGGAGGGACGATCTTGACGCCGACTGGTTCCCGGGTCTTCTCTTCGCCCATTTGCGTCCGTCCGTTTGCGCCTTGGCGGTGACCGGACTGTACCCCGAGCCCCATGTACCGGCAACCAGTCCGAGCGATGACCTCGCGATCCGCTCGTCCTGCAGCACCTCCTGCCCAGCGCGCCTCTTGATAGGTGCGTCAAAGCCGTCCGCGTCCACGCACGACCTCGTTGCGCGCCGCTGAGCCGCGGCGCTTGACCACGATCAAGCCTTCGGGGTCCGCCCACCGGGTACGGTCACAGGGAGCGAGCATCGCCCTCCCGGGCGCCGACGTAACGACAGGAGACCCCGTGCAGATCATCACCGCCGACCAGATGCCGGTCGCCGACAACCCCCACGGAGTGGACGTGCGGCGCCTCTTCAAGACCAACGACGTCGTGGTGTCACAGATCACGCTGCAGCCCGGCGAGATCGTGAAGCCGCACAAGGCGCCGGTGGACGTCTTCTTCTACGTGCTCGAGGGCACGCCGTCCGTGGAGATCGAGGGTGAGACGGTCGAGGGCGCGCCCGGCGCCCTGATCCCCAGCAGCGCCGGCCACCTGCACAGCATCCGCAACGAGAGCGACGGCCCGGTGCGCTTCCTCGTCGTCAAGACGCCGAACCCGGCGGCCTGACCGGCGGCGACGCGACCGCCGGCCGGCGAGCCGGCGCGAGCCGGCGCGGGGCGGCGGGCGGCTCTTCCGGCCGCCCGCCGCCCCCCGAGGCTCTTCGTCGAGCGGCGTCAGACGGCGCCGGCGACCGCCGTCCACTCCAGGCCCAGCCGGCCCAGCGTGGCCGCCGTCGGCAGGCCGTCCGCCAGGTCCCAGCCCATAGCGCCGTAGTAGCTGTCGAGCACGGCGTCGAGGTCGATCACCGTGCCGTGGCCGGGGCCGTCCTCCACGGTCTCCTTCATGAAGCGCTCGGGCAGCCTGTCGTCCTCGCGGTCGAGGCCGAAGCGCGCGTTGATCACGCGCTCGAAGTCGATCGTGCGTTCGGCCGCCTCCAGCAAACGTTCCTTGGTCCACTCCTCACCGGTCGCGACCGTCATCAGCTTGGCGAACGTCGAGGGCAGCACGGCCAAGGTGATCACCGTGAACAGGCAGATGCCCATCAGGTTGGTGGCCATGCACAGCTCCTGGAACGGCTTGACCCAGGCCTTGTCGCCGTCGGCCAAGGGGTCGATGTCGCCGAGGATGCCGAGCTCCTCGCTGCGCCAGCCCAATGCGTCGATCGCCGACGTGTAGGGGCGCAGATGGTCGGCGCCGCGGGCGCTGCACGCCTGTACGATGGTCATGCTGTGGCTGGCGTGCACGCCGTCGGCGGGCATCTCGACGCCCTTGACGTGCATGGCCGCCTCGGCGGCCTCGGGGCCGAGGGTCTCGGCGGCCCTCTTCACGCCCTCGGCGAGCAGATCGCCGAGACCCTCACGATGGCCGATGGCGTGGATCAGGGCGATGAGCGCGTCCGCGTTGCCCCACGTGAGATCGAGCCCGCCGGTCTGCTCGGGGCCGAGCACGCCGGTCTCGTACCACTCCATCGCCGTGGCGATGACCTGGCCGGCGGAGATCGTGTCCAGCCCGAGGTCGTTGGCGAGGTGGTTGGCGGCCGTCACCGCCGCGAGGTCGCTGACGAGCAGTTTGCTGCCGAAGGCGGCCACCGTCTCGTATTCGGGGCCGCCGCCCTCGTGGAGCGGGTAGTCGCCCGGCTCCTTGAGACTGGTGAGGCGGCCGCAGCCGATCGGGCACCCCGAGCAGGCGTACTTCTTCACGTCGAGCTTCTCGTGGTACGGGCCGTGATCGAGCTCACCGATCGCTTCGGGGTAGCTGCCGCGATGCCAGTTGCGGGTGGGGAGGATGCCGACCCCCGAGAGCGCGCTGAAGAAGCTCGGGGTGCCGTAGGGGCCGAGCTCCGTCTTCACGAACTCCTCGGCCATGCACTCCTCGCGCGCCGCCTTGCCTGCCGCCTTGAGCGCGGCGGCGTCGGCGACCGGCAGGTCGCCCGTGCCGCGCACGGCGATGGCCTTGAGGTTCTTGCTGCCCATCGCCGCGCCGCAGCCGCCGCGCCCGAAGGCGCGGTGCTTGTCGGTGAGGATGGCGGCGTAGCGCACGAGCTTCTCACCGGCCGGTCCGATGGAGGCGACCTGCACCTTGGGATCGTCGAGCAGCTCCTTGACCGCCGCCTCGGTGGGCTTGATCTGCTTGCCCCACAGATCGGTGAGGTCCAGCAGGGTGGCGCCCGCGGCGGTGACGTGCAGCAGCGCCGGCCTTGCCGACCGGCCGACGACGATGAGGCCGTCCCAGCCGGCGCGTTTGAGCTCGCGGGCGAAGAAGCCGCCGCAGTTGCTCGCGCCCACGGCGCCGGTGGCCGGCGAGCGGAAGACGAGCACGGTGCGGCCGCTGGCCGGCGCCGCCGTGCCCGTGAGCGGCCCCGTCGTGAAGATCAGCGGCTCCGCCGGGTCGTACACATCGCGCCGCGGGTCGATGTAGTCCCAGTAGAGGCGCATGCCCAGGCCCTCGCCGCCGATGAAGTCGCGCAGCCAGTCGTCGGGCAGCGCGATGACTTCGGTGGCGCCGTCCCTCAGATCCACCTTGAGGATGCGCCCGTGATACCCGTGCATGTCGCCCTCCTGCGTCGGGTTGCCGTGGCGACCGGGAATGGAGGCCGGAGCGCGCCGGCGGCCGGTCACCTTGTCGCTCTGCCTGCGACTCTAACGCCGGGGACGAGGAAGCAGGGCGGACGCGCCGCCGCGGAGTGGCGCAAGCGGTCCAGACGGCTTGGCCCGGCGGGCCACCCTGTCGCCGGAAGGCCTCACGTCTTGTCAGGCGGCGCTCCCCGCTACAGGAGCTCACGGAACCGATCGACGGTGAGTCCGGCGTCGCGCCCACCCGCTCCGTGGACGGGCGGCGGGTCGCGCTGCGCCAGGTTGTTCCCGGCCGGCCGATGTAGAGTGCAGGTCATCAGGGATCCCTGCCATCTACACGGAGGATGTCATGGCCGCCAGAAAGAAGTGGAGCGATCGTAGCAAGCTCAGCCGCGGGCTGATCGTCGTCGCCGGAGTCGTTGAAGTCGTCCTCCTGGTGGCAACGCTCATCGACCTCAAGCGTCGGCCGGCGGACCAGATCAAAGGCTCGAAGCGCATGTGGACCGCGCTGGCCTTCGTCAACCTCCTTGGGCCGATCTCGTACTTCGCCTTCGGGCGGCGGCGGCCTGGGTCCCAGCTCGACTGATAGGCGCTCGCGAGGCGCTCCGCGCCCTGCGACCCCGGCGGTGACGCGGCCGGCATCGAGCGGGCGACTCGTGTGAGCTTGGGGGTCACGTGGCGTGAATCCCACCCCGGACTCGTCCCGTCACCGCGAGCTCAGGGCGTCGGGCGCCCGCCGACCGGCGCGCGCCCGCCCGCCGGGGCCGCGCCCGTCCGCCGCGCCCGCGCCCGTCCGCCGCGCCCGCGCCCGTCCGCCGCGCCCGCGCCCGCGGCCGTGGGAGCCGCCGCGGCGGGACGCGCGCGGGGTCGCCCGGCGAGGAAGCGGCTGCTTGAGCGAGGGCTATCTTCCCATCGGTTCCCCGGCGGGCGGCCGCGCCACCCGCGGCGGATGAAAACGAGCGTGCAAGGACTGTCTTCCCCTCAGTTTCCCTGGCGGCTTCGCCACCCGCGGCGGGTGGAAATGAGAGCGGAAGGGCTATTTCCCCATCAGTTCTCCTGGCGGGCACAACGCCACCCGCGGCGGGTGAAAACGAGAGCGGAAGAGCTATCTTCCCCTCAGACGGTCGCGTCAGCGTTGACGTTCGCGCTCAGCGAAGGCGGCCCGCCGGCGGGGGCATAGTCGAAAGCGGCCGAATCCGTTGACGGGACTTCCAACGATACCGTTGGAAGTACCGCCGGCGGTACCGCCAACGGCATACGCTCGCAGAGCGCCTATGCCGTGGGCGGCGGCCACCCGCGCGGTCTTCTGCAGCCGCGGCTGACGGAAGAGCAGGCCGCGGCTGACGGAAGAGCAGGCCGCGGCTGACGGAAGACCAGGCCGCGGCTGACGGAAGAGCAGGCCGCGGCTGACGGAAGAGCAGGCCGCGGCTGACGGAACCGCGCCGGTTGATGCGAGAGACGACGCGTGCGGGCAAGCGACTCGCGATCGGTGCAGGCGTGGGGACGGAGGGCTGTGTTCCCCTCAGTTTCCCTGGCGGCTTTCGCGACCCGCGGCCGGTGAGAATGGGCGAGGAAGAGCCGCATGCCCCTCAGACGAGACGAGACGGCGGCGTCAACGTTGACGTGCGCGCTCACGTCAGCGCACGCGGCCTGCCGGCGTGTGCATGGTCGAAAACGGCCGAAAGGGGGTAGCCGGCTTGCTCCTCCCGCGCTGCGCCGCCTGCCGACCGGCGCAGGTGGACGGGCTGGTGCAGGGCAACCTGTGACGACCGCGAGGAGTGGCCCCCCGGCCTCGAGGTCGAAACCCGGCGGGCAGCGTGCGGCCGCGGCCGCACGCGAATCGGTAAGATAAGGAAAGGGCCATTCCTTATCTTACCGATTCGCACTACCTCGCCGGGGGGCCGCGGCCGCCGCGCCGCACGAGATCCACGTGCATGGCGTGGGTCTGGGCGGCATCGTCTGGCCGGCCATCTCCCTGAGCAGCGGGTGGAGGGGAGCCGGGGGAGGAGGAGCTGACCGACCTCCCTGTGGTCGGATCCGTTGACGCGGTTGACGGAAGACCATGCCATGGGCGCCGACCACGCCCTTCCGCGGTTGACGGAAGACCATGCCATGGGCGCCGACCACGCCCTTCCGCGGTTGACCGACGACTCTATGCCGCGGGCGCCCCCGCGGCCGGGCGGCGGGACGCGCGCGGGGTGGGCTGTCTTCCCATCGGTTCGCCGACCTCCCCGGCGCGAGGTAGCAGCCCGAGAACGAGGCTCAGCGGCGGCCGTCCGGCGGAGGAAGCTGCAGGGAGTGGCACAAAGCCTCGTCGATGCGCTGCATCACATCCGCACCGGCGGCCCCCATCGTGCGCCCCAGGCGCTCTTTGTCGATGGTGTACAACTGGGAGCAGTTCGCGAACGACACCTTGGGGAGTGCGGCGCCCTCGAGCTCCACGATGAACGGATAGGGCTTCTTCGGCTTGCTTGAGGTCACAGCCACCACGATGGTCGTCGGCGACGCCGAATTGCCGATGTCGTTCTGCACGACGAGAGCGGGGCGAACGCCGGCCTGCCCGCTGCCCCGGGCCGGGTTCCAATTGACCGCGAAGACCTCGCCGCGATGCGGCGCGGTCACCATTCGGGCAGCGTCTCAGCCGCGGCCGAGAGACGGCCCTCGGCCAAAGTGCGCGCCTCGTCGGCCATCTCGCGGTACCCTTCCTCCATGAGTAGAGCCAACTCCTGGTCGCGCAACAGCGTGACAGCTTCCAGCACGATCTGCGTCTTGGACTGCTGTCGTTGCTCAGCCTCGCCTTCGAGGAAATCGAGTGCCCACTGAGGTAGTCGAAAAGTCGCAGGCTTGCTGGGCATGCCGGTGGCCATTTCCCACCTCCTCCGAATTGCCGTGACGTATTCTACCACGTATGCCAGAAGCGCAATACACGAGGTATTGTCCCTGATCTGTGCGCAGCAAGGAAATCGGCTGAGGCCGCATGCGACACAGGAAAGAGCGCCAGAAAGGTGCGGAAATGCGGGGATCTTGCGTGGTGGGCGACGTTGGAATTGAACCAACGACCTCCTGCTTGTCGAGCAGGCGCTCTCCCAACTGAGCTAGTCGCCCACGCAGAATCGGCAGTATAGCAAAGGGGGCGGCGGGCGTCAGCCCGCCGCCCCGTTTGCGCGGCTGCCCGCGTCAGCGAGACGCGGCGCGGCGCGGCGGCTTGCGGTGGATGCCGCGCGCCGCCGAGCGCTTGGCCCCGCCGTTCCACACCAGCTTGCCGGGGCGGGACTGCACCTGGTGGGACTCGGGGATGACGCGCTTGTCGTAGTCGAAGTTGGGCAGGTCGTGGCGCTCGAGCGTGCTGCCGATGAGCTTCTCGATGGCCTTGAGCTCGTGGACCTCTTCCCCGGTGAGCAGGCTCACGGCGATGCCGCTGGCGCCGGCGCGGGCGGTGCGCCCGATGCGGTGCACGTAGTCCTCGGGGTTGGTGGGGATGTCGAAGTTGATGACGTGGGAGATGTTGTCCACGTCGATGCCGCGCGCCACGACGTCGGTGGCCACGAGCACGGCGATCTTGCCCTTCTTGAAGCCGTCGAGCGCCTGCTGGCGCTGGCCCTGCGTGCGGTCGCCATGGATGGCCTCGCAGGTGATGCCGGCCTTGTTGAGCGTGCGCGACAGGCGCTCGGCGCGGCGCCTGGTGCGCGTGAAGACCAGCGTGCGGTCGGGGTCGTGATGGCGGAAGTACTCCACCAGCAGATCGACCTTCTGGTCGTGGTTGACCGGCATGACCCTCTGCTCGACGGTGTCCACCGGCTGTGCCCTGCCGCCCAGCTCGATGAAGATCGGCTCGTGCAGGGTGTCGGCGATGATGCTCAGCACCTGCTTGCTCATGGTGGCGCTGAAAAAGAGGTTCTGGCGCCTGGCCGGGATGGCATCGATGATGCGCTTCACGTCCGGCCAGAAGCCCATGTCGAGCATGCGGTCGGCCTCGTCGAGCACCAGCGTGTCGACCTTGTCGAGCTGGATGTGGCCCTGGCGCAGCATGTCGAGCAGGCGGCCGGGCGTGGCGACCAGCAGGTCGACGCCCTTGCGGACCTGCTTGGCCTGCGGATCGTAGGGGACGCCGCCGAACACGGCGACGACCGTGCGGCCGCTGTACGTGCTGAGCGTCTCGCCGACCTCTTCGATCTGCCCGCACAGCTCGCGGGTCGGCGTGACGACGAGGGCGGAGGGGTGGGCGGTGCGGCCGTCGGCGACGGTCGGGCCTGTCATGCGCTGCAAGATGGGCAGGACGAAAGCGGCCGTCTTGCCGGTACCGGTCTGCGCACAGCCCACCACGTCGTGCCCTGCGAGGACGCGCGGGATGGCCTGTTCCTGGATGGGAGTAGGCGTGTCGTAGCCCATGGCGGCCACGCCGGCGAGCAACGTGCCGCTGAGGCCGAGCTCGGCGAACCTGGGCAGGTCGACCAGCGGCGCGGGGCCGGAGGGCCTCGCCGCGTGCTTGCGTTCCTTGTAGCTCTCGTCGACGCCCTGGCCGCCGCGACCGTCGCGCTCGCGGCGCGGGCCGCGGCTCCTGTCGCCGTCG
>Ga0247840_10012043_pt1 | contig 10367 bp, 6 predicted proteins | sample LaCruzMarch2015__FD_192404 | JGI IMG/M metagenome (GOLD analysis project Ga0247840, IMG submission 192404) | Freshwater microbial communities from meromictic Lake La Cruz, Castile-La Mancha, Spain - LaCruzMarch2015_17m | ecosystem: Environmental > Aquatic > Freshwater > Lake | place: Spain...
GCGGGAATTCCTGAATTCCGGCATGTGGAAGGCTATGAAGACCATTCCGTCTATGCCATGATGACCTATGACCGGAACAAAAAACTGACCGGCATGGTCGTTAACATCCCTTGCCCGGCGCAGGTCCGTGAGCATATTTACCGGATCAGCGCCGATTACTGGCATGAGACCCGGCAGGAACTGCGACGGCGCTTTGGTAATGACATTCACATTCTCGCGCAGTGCGCTCCGGCGGGTGACCAATCGCCGCATGTGTTGATCGGGAAACGCGCCGAGGAACGGATGTGGCGGTTGAAAGGCTGGGATACGGATCAGAACGCTCCCTGCCAGGAGATTGCGCTGAAAATCGCCAATGCCCTAAGCGATGTAATTCCTTACGCGGAGAAGGAAATTGATTGGAACCCGGCATTTGAGCACAAGCACGCGATTATTGACCTGCCGCGCCGCATGATATCCGAAAAAGATGTCGCAGAGGCTTTGGAGGAATCCCGTCCCTTTAAAGAGGAATACCAAAGACGAGTTGCGGAACTTGCTGGAAGCCCGGAAATCCGGAAACAACCGCGCTGGTACACCGAGATCACCAAAGCCTATAGACGGATGGAGCGAGGTGAGCAAGTGAAAAAACGATTTGAACTTCAGCAAAACCTCCCTGATATGCCGATGGAAGCGCATGTCATGCGTATGGGCGATGTCGCTTTTGCCACCAATCCTTTCGAGCTTTACCTCGATTACGCGACGCGGATCCGTGAACTCAGCAAGGCAACCCAGACGTTTTTAATACAGAAAGCCGGCTCTCACGGCACATACCTGTCAAGCGCACGATCCATCGCCGGCGGCGGCTATGGTTCCGTGCCCGCCAGCACCGATATCGGCCCGGAAGGCGGAGACAAACTAGTGGACTGGACGGTGGCGGCGATCAACGCCCTGTTCGCCCGATAGGCGTTCAAGCAATCGCCGTGACCTTGGGAGGAGGAGAAATCTCATGTTGCACATTGGATATGCCGAGCGAAAGGTCATCATGACCGAACAGACTAACGGCCGGATCAGCTACGTGCCCACGCCGCTGGCCCATGCCTTGGGCGGTTATGAGACCATCATCTCCCGGTTCGGTCCCGGCGCGGGTGAAATGATACGCGATGCAAGTTGCGAATTGCTCGAAAAACTGATTGAATTTTGAACCATGCCGTGAAATTCAATCAGCGACTTGTTACGAAGCAAGAGAGGACGCATGCAAAACACATTAAAAATCGGTTGGGCCATGACGGACATCACGCCCAGTCTGCCGGTGCACCGCGCGGCCGGACCATCCATGCAGGTTTCCGACACGGTCATGGACCCGATCACCGCTACCGCGCTGGTCATCGAGTCGGCATCAAATAACGGCAAGCGGGATATGGCCATCCTGGTCAGTTGCGATCTTGGCATGATACGCATGGAACTGCTGGATCGCGTGCGGGAGCTGGTTGCCGGCCAGCACCCCGATATGGTTCCGCACAAAATTGTGATCATGGCCACCCATACCCATACCGCGCCATGCGTGCGGACAGGCCTTGACGTGGCCGCGCAATTGGCGGAATACGGATTGGAAGTCCCCCGCGATTGGTCATGGTTTGGCGTGGCGCCGGGCAATGACATCATGTCGCCGGCAGGTTTCCTGAATTTCGCCGCGCCGCGCATCGCCAGGGCCATCGGCGATGCGTGGCAAAACCGGCGGGCCGGTGGAATCAGTTTTGGGTTGGGGCATGCCGTGGTGGGATATAATCGCCTGACGGCGTATTACGATGCTCCATCCCGAATGTACGGCAACGCCAATCAACCCGATTTCAGCCATATTGAAGGTTATGAAGACCACTCAATCGGACTGCTGGCAACATACGATGACGCGGGCAATCTGACCGGCATGGCCGTCAATCTCGCATGCCCGGCGCAAGTCAGCGAAGGATCGCGCATGATCAGCGCTGATTTCTGGCACGATACCCGCATGGAATTGCGCCGGCGCTTGGGCGAAAAGCTTTACATTTTACCTCAGTGCAGCGCCGCGGGCGACCAGTCGCCGCACGTTCCCATCAACCGCGCGGCGGAAGCGCGCATGCTTTATCTTAAAGGGTTGACCGATAATCTGCCGGAAAAGCCGGACGGCAATCTTGGCGCGCCGGCGGCGCTGCGCAAGGAAATCGCCCTGCGCATCGCCGACGCCGCGACCGCAACGCTCCCGCATATGGCGCGACATATCCAGCGGCAACCGGTATTTATGCATCATGCGGCAAACATCGAATTGAGCGCTCGGCTTGTGACCGATGAGGAGGCGCGAAGCCGGCGTCTGGATTTCGAGCGTTTGCTCGAAGAATACCGCGCAATGCGCAAGGAAATCGAAGCTCATCCAGAAACGCAAAAACAACCCGGTTGGTTTAATGCCATCAGCGCGGTGCACTGGAAAATGGCGCGCGCGGCCCGCGTTGTGGATCGCTACGAGTTGCAAAATGCCGCGCCGCCACACCGCAAACAGTATTGGCGACTGCAAGGTCAGCAGAGAGTGGACCGCAACGAACCGCAAAAAACCACGCTGACGACTCCGGTGCATGTGATCCGGATCGGCGAATGGGTCATTGCAACCAATCCATTCGAGCTCTATCTGGATTTCGGACTGCAAATCAAGGCGCGTAGCCAGGCAACCCAGACGTTCGTCGTCCAGCTTGCCAATGGGTACTACCAATACCTGCCCACGGAGCGTTCGGTGGTGCGCGGCGCATACGGCGCCATCCCTGAAAGCAATCAAGTGTCGCCACACGGTGGATGTGAACTGGTGAATTTTACCGTGGCGACGATTGAAAAATTATGGAGCTGACCAACCGGATTATTTAATGGCCAGCCCTCGTAGCCATCGTTTGCCTCGTCTTTTCGTGGTAGCGGGTGCAATGCTTTGACAGAATCGGGCGTACTACTTCCGCACAATTCCCAGGCAAAGAAACGCTGATTCCATTAAAACTTGAAGTCGGACACAAAAAACGCCGCATGCGAAGTTACACGGCGGCGGCAACCGGGAGAAATAAAATGTCGAATGCCAAGCTGGCTTATGCGGTATGGCCATGGGGACTGAAGGAAAAGTCGCAGATGATCACCGCCTTGCAGGACATCAAGGCGGTCGGCTACAAATATTTTGAAAGCGTGGCCACGGCGGTGGACTTGTTCCGTGACAGCCTGCCGGAATTCCAGGCCATCATCGCCGAGCATCAGGTGTTTCCGGTGAGTTTTTATTTCTGGAACCGGGGCGATAAGCAGAATGACGTGGCCACCGTGGAACGTTCGCTGGATTTCCTGGCCGCCAATAAAATCACGCGCATGAACGTACAGGCGGCGGGCAAAAAAGGCGGAGGCGCCACGCCTGAAGAATTGCGCATGGCGTTGGAAACCGTGCTGTTTGACAAGGCCTATGTTGATTTTATTCATTTGTACGAGCTGACGGAACGTGAGGTGTATTGGGTGACCCGCGCCAAGGATAACCTGCAATATAGTGTTGTAATCAACCATGCAACTGATAATCCGCGTGTATTGTCGGACGAGATCATCAGGTTGAAGACCGGCAAGTCCTTGAAGGCGTATCTGCGGCTTTTGCGTCGTGTCAAAGCACGGGTGGAAATTAACGGCGAAGATGTTGAAATTGTGTTTTTGACCAACCACTTGGAATGGAGTGCATGGACGGTGACGGAGCTTTATCGTTGCCGCTGGGATATTGAAGTGTTTTTCAAAGAGATCAAACAAACGTTGCAGTTGTCGGACTTTCTTGGCCATAATGCCAATGCCGTGCGTTGGCAAATATGGATGGGGTTGTTGGTGCATTTGTTGTTGCGATATCTGGCGCACTTGAGCGCGTGGGGGCATAGTTTCACAAGATTGTTCACTGTCGCTCGGGCGGTACTGTGGCGATATTTCAACCTGATGGAGTTGCTGGATTCCTATGGGACAGCCAGACCACCCGGGCGCATCTGCGGATGCCCGGAACAGGCATATTTGCCGGGATTCGGGTGATTGCTGTGGGACAGCCATGTGTTTGAAAAGGGGGTGCATGTTGAAATAAAGAAAAAAACCGGAACTTAACTTTTGGAAACCAACTCGCTTTTATTGGGAAATAACCGCCTTTTCATGCGGAAAAGTCGTCCTGTGGGATGACACTGAAAAAAATGGAATTATGGATGAAAAGTCAATCTCTTGTTTTTGCAACCTTAGCCTGCGGTTTGGTGTGTATATGCCTTGCTGGATGCGCTTGTCGATCCGGCATGAATGTTAATAAAGGCGCTCAACCCTTGACGGGGAGTGTTTATTTTGTCGCGATGGACGGTGATGACACCCAGGCGGGTGGCGCAACGAGTCCGTTCAAGACCATTGCCATGGCGCTCTCGATGGTTAAGCCAGGGGATACGGTTCGGATTCGCGCCGGCAACTATTGTGAAACGATGGACGTCCATGTTTCCGGGATGGAAGGGAAGCCGATTACCCTTGAAGGTGAACGCGGTTCGGATGGGGGGTGGCTTACTAAAATCGATCCGTCCGTTACTCTGACTGCGAAATGGGTTCCCGCCCCGGAGGTGGGCGCAGGTGTTTATAAAATGCCGTTTCCCGGGTTCGAGCCGTTTTTGATGTTGGTTGATGGCAAGTTTATTCCGCGCATATGGCCAACTCAGATGGATTCCGGTGAAGGCTTTAAACGGTTGGCTTATCCTTCCGACCACAGGGTGAAAACTTATGTTGGCAACAGGGTGGCTTATTGGGATGTCATGGGCGCAATGTATGGGTGTAAAGATGGGCAAGTGTATGTCCGGTTTCGAGATGGTGACGATCCCAACGATAAGCATATTCGCATTGCTCCCGAAGGGGGCTGCGTGAAAATAACGGGGCAGAGCCGGGTCATCTTGCGCGATCTTTGTGTGCAGGGCGGAGAGTTTTGCATTTCCATCAAGGGGCCGGCAGCGGATCACAACATCATTGAGCGCTGTCGGTTGGTGAACGCATCGAGACGCATAAACGTCGAGGGCGCGTCTTTTTCCGTCATCCGGAACAACCATATCACGGCCGAGTTCTATTCCGACAAATGCCTGACTGGCGCGTGGGGCGGCACGCAAAACGGCGAAGCAGTCCCTTACGAATTGGGTCTGAAGTATCTGTTCTATCATCAATATAAAACTTTTTTCGGGCCCACCAGCACCTCGGATTTTGGCGTCACCCTGACTGGTGGCAGCGATAATGAAATTTACGGCAATCATGTCAGCAAGGGGGGGCAGGGAATTCATTTCAGCCGGACCGCCCATGCGCGTGTTTACGATAATGTTGTGCAAGCGATGTCAAGCATCGGTATTATTGTGACGATGGAACAGGTGGTGAATGCGCAGATCCACGATAACCTGATCCTGGATTGTAATATTGGGTGTCGCATTCATCATGTGAATGCGCCCAAACAGCTTGCGCCGCGAAGTCTGTACGTTTACCGCAACCGGTTTTGGCAGCCTCCTGGCGTCGGATCGTCCATCTTCTTTCACTATTACCCCGAGAATGATCGCGAGCCCTATCTGCACCCCGATCTCTTTATCTATCATAACAGTTTCTGCGGCGGCAAGGACGGGATGAAGACATCCTCGCATGCGCATAAAGTCGGAGGCATTCCCAATGCATTGGTGATCAATAATGTTTTTGCGAATCCGACCCCCGTCAACTGCAGTACCAATTTTGGAAAAATGGAGCAAGCGTGGATATTTGATTACAACTGGCTTGGCGGAACCGGAGGCATGGCGGCAACATGGCGCGGGTCTCACAATGTTGCGGCTAATGGGGAAAGCATCTGGGCCGTTTTAAATGAGTCGTGTTTTGTGTTGCCAACGAACAGCACGGCGCGTCAGGCTGGGTTGGATGTGTCACAACCATTTGAAGCCGGCGGTAGATCGTTCCCAGCCTTGCCGGGGATGGAGCCTGGATATTTCAACGGAGCGCAACCGGATGTTGGAGCCGTGCAGCATTAATCTGCTGGACCCCGATTCGCGCGTCAGCCACGCGATCTTTCGCTGGACCTCGTGAAACCGCCCTCAGGCACGGCTCGGCAGGGACGCCTCGCCCCGCCGCTTCAATCCAGGATCACGCGAGGTTTGGCGGGTGGGGCGACGCCTCCGGCGGAGCCGTCCCTCAGCGGCCCTGAAAGCCCCCATGGCGACCCTCGCCCTCGCTGACGCGCGAATTTAAGCTGGATTTGTCGAGTTGATATACGGAGTTAACATTTTAACAACAAGGAGATATATGGACTATACGGAATTCCTTTTTCTGGACAAGCAACACCCTGAACGGTCTTCCTGGGAGAAAGTGATGGGTGAGTTTGAGGTGACAGATAACGGCTTAAGTTGTCCGGATCCGGTTAATTTGCAACGCTACTTTATTGAACGCCCGTTGATGGCGTATCGTTTGACTTTTCAGATTACATCGCGGTCAGGCCGAACCGTTTTTTTCCTTCCAGACGGATATTCGTTTGAAACCGGTTCTTCTTCCCCCGGCTCATTCACCGGCATATCCTTGGACAAGGCGCCGGTTGCGTCCACCGGCCTTATGCTCCCTGCGCCAGGGCAGCCGCATGATATTCTCTACGAGCGAGCGAACGGATGTCTTCGAATTGCGATTGACGGGCAGGATGTGCTTGTCGCGCAGGATCCGCGCCCCGAAAGCGTTGCGCATGGCATGGAAATTTATATTCCCGCCGATGTTGTTGTTCACTCCATGCGGCTGGACGGTGTGTTTGCAAAAGCGGGCGGATTTCCCATCCATCGTTCCCACGCTCTTCAGCTCAACGTGTGCATTGATTTCAACGATGATATGTTGTGTGCCCCTTGGACGGAACGTACATTTCGCGAGGCCATGGCCTTTTATAAGGAACAGAACATGCGCCGCGTGTATTTTATCTATCACTATGGGTATCATGGCGGATTTTGGGGTAAATCCGAATCGGCCGATCGAACCTATGCCGCAGTTGGCGATTTTCTGCCGGCCACGGTTCGTTTCGCGCACGAGGCGGGGCTTGAATGTTTTGCCGTTATCAAACCTTTTGAGGCCGCCATTTACCCCGCCTATTGCGCCGGCTTGAGTTCTGATCGGAACCGGGATCTTGATCGGCTTGGCGGCCACATCAGCCGTCTTACCCACTTTGTGCGTGATAACCCGAGGTTGCGTATTGAGCGGCGGATGGATAAGGCGCCGAATAATCTTGAAGGGCGCGGTATCCATTCGTTGATTTTCAAGGCGGAACAGGGTCTGGGTAATCATTTCGATCCCCGCCATATCCAGCTTTGGACAAGCCCGGACAACAAAAATTATCAGAGATATCATGGGCCAGTGAATATTCGACACGAATCTGACGGACGGCGGGTTGTGTTCGACGGACTGGACATGCCACACGGGTTTGTTGGGATAACGGTTGAAAGCGAAGCGACACGTTGTTTTGGCAACCGCATTGCCGATTTGATTGAGGCGTATGATAAACACGGCCATATTTTGCCGTTGACGTACAGTCAGCGCCCACGAGATCGCCGCGGAACGTTCCATGGCGATGGGTTTGTTTTTGACCATACTCCGATTTCCTGTTCGGTTCATCAAATGGATCACTACACATGGCTGGACGGCGGCAAGCCGTTGGGGCTTGCCGTTGGCCAGGAGCGTTACCTGGCCGGCGCGCTTTGCCTTGATTATCCTGAGGTGCAGGCATTTTGGCTTGACCAGGTGGCGGCCTGTCTTGCCGCCGGCGTGGATGGTATTGATTTTCGTGTTCTGAATCACAATCGCACTTATGACTGGCTGGCCTACGGATTTAACGAGCCAACCGTGCGGGCGTTCAACGCGCGATATGGCGTGGATATCATTAACGAACCATTCAGTCATGCTGATTTACGGCGTCTGCGGGGTGAGTCTTATACGGGTTTGTTGCGCGCTGCAAGCCGGGAATTGCGTGCGGCCGGTAAAACTATGCAACTGCATATTTCTCCGCGAATGTGTTCGCCGGACTGGCATACCGAGATGGAAATTCATTTTGACTGGGCGAATTGGATTCGTGAAGGCTTGGCCGATGAGGTTACACTTAAGGTGACTTCGCTGCGTGCAGGTATTGCGCCGGAGGCGGTGCATCTGGCGCGTAACGCGGGACTTCCTGTACATTTCTGTCCGTATCTGAATCTTATGCGTGAATTTCCGGGTGGAGCGGACTATGCGCGGCATTTGCGGCACGACGCCGTCATGGGCGGTGCGGATGGTTTTATTCTTTACGAGAACGCCGCGTTTATGGCGGCGCAATCCGACGGAAGTGTCGCGATCACCAAGCCATGGCTCGTAAATGCTATCGCCGGGCGATAGTGTTTTGCGTTCATTGAACCCGTATCCCTCAGATTTTAGGCTCCTTTTCAGATTTTAAAAGAAAACAACCGTCTGGGGCAAAGGGGCCACCCATTGATTGAAGCATAACGGGGTTAACACAAGCGGGAAGGGAGTGGGATCATTTGTGAGGTAGGCCCAGACGTCCACGTCGGTTAAAAAGCGATTTCTGACCAGATTGGACCCTGTGCCCTACCCCCCGAGTCTTTCTGTGGCAGTACCGGACGATGAAAACGTCAGCTCGCCATCACGCCAGTCCAGCAGCAGATTGGCGGTTAACTCGATCCGGCTGAACAGTGTGTCCTTACGGATATATTCCTGCGGGGTGAAATCGTCATCGCCCAGCGGCCCCAGTCCGTCAATCACCGGGATGCCTGCGTGCGCCAGCCAGCAGGCATCCGACACCCCGCCGCGCTTTTCTTCGATGATACGCATTCCCATGGCGCGACCGCGCGCCACTATGTGGTCAAACATTCGCAGGGTCGCCGCGCCCGGGCGCATGGGTGGGCGGTACGACAGACGTTCCAGACTGGCCTGGCAACCGGGCACTCGGACGCACGCGGCCAGCTCATCGATTTGCCGCAATACTTCTGGCTCAAGGCCCGGGTTCCAATAACGCGCCTCGAAATCCATGACGGCTTCCGCAGCCACTGCGTTGGCGGCTAGTCCGCCGGTCACCCGTCCGACATTGGTGACCACGCTGGCATCAGGCCGGTTCATCGCCTCGGCAGCGATGATTTTGTGCGCCAATTCCTCGATGGCGCTGATTTTTGCGCCCTTCAAATTGCCGAAATGACTGGATTGACCACGGATGTGTATGCGGTAGCGCGCCACACCCTTGCGGGTAGTGACCACCGTGTCGGCGGGGCCGCCGCATTCGAAAACCAGCGCCGCCGCAGCACGGCCGCGCAAGGCGGTGAACATGGGGCCGGATGTGGGCGACCCGATTTCTTCATCGCCATTAAAAATACAGATCAGCGGCAATGGGTCCAGTTCGCCGGTCTGCTCCAGTGTTTTCAGGGCTTGGATTAAAACCACATCGCCGCCCTTCATATCATTCACACCGGGGCCGCGCAGCACTTCGCCTTCGTCCACCAGCCGGTTGAAGGATGCGTTTTCGGGGCAGAGTGTGTCAATATGGCCGGCCAGCACCATGGGGGGGCGGCCATCGCCCTTGTTGATAAAACAATGATGTTTGACGCCGGCGGCATTGGTCTCGAATGAGTATTGGAATACAGCGGGCATGGCCTGTTTCACCAGTTCGCCCACCTGGTTGACGCCGTCCGGGTTATGGGAAAAACTGTTGATGTTCACCATGTCTGCCAGCAGATTCAGCGCGGCATCGCGGTTGCGCTGGATGCGATCCTGTAAATATGGGCGTTGCTTTATCATTGTAGATTCTGCTCCAGATATTCTAAAAAAACGGTATTGAGCGTTGCCGTGATCAAACACCCAGCCAGAAAGGCGGGGAAAAGGTTGACATTTTGTTGATATGAACCGTGCGAGTAAAAACGCTCGGCGCTCTCTTTGTCAGTTGCTGCTTCACAAGATGAGCATACCGTATCAGGTGACAGGGCTGGAAGCAAGGATAGAAAATCCATGCGTCAGCGAGGCTGTGTCCTTGATGGTGGCAAGTGGCTGAATGAGAAAGAATAAGAGAAAATAACTGGACAACGCCCGATCTGTCTGGTATCAATTTCTCCATGAAAAACGAAGCATGGAAGAAATATACGGACGCGGGCGCTCTGGCCCGAGTAACCCTACGGTTGATTCTGCCGGATGAAAAGGTTCGTTGGGACGAACTTATTTGCCGACGACATTATCTAAAGAACGCGAATTTGGTGGGGCGTCAACTGCGTTATGTGGCCGAGTTGGATAGAGAGTGGGTTGCGCTACTGGGCTGGAACGTGCCGGCATTCCATCTGAGACCGCGAGAAGACTGGGCAAACTGGTCGATCGAGCAACGATTAAAACGC
>Ga0247840_10012047_pt1 | contig 10366 bp, 11 predicted proteins | sample LaCruzMarch2015__FD_192404 | JGI IMG/M metagenome (GOLD analysis project Ga0247840, IMG submission 192404) | Freshwater microbial communities from meromictic Lake La Cruz, Castile-La Mancha, Spain - LaCruzMarch2015_17m | ecosystem: Environmental > Aquatic > Freshwater > Lake | place: Spain...
ATCCTGCTGATTTCGTACGGATCATCGGCGCGTTCGGCGCTGCATGTGGTTGCGGACCGTCGCAAGCACGGAGAGCGGATCGGATTGCTGGAGCTGCAGACGCTGTGGCCGTTCCCCTCGGCCCTTGTGCGGGAAAAGTCGAAGAAAGCCCGTTACGTGGTCGTTGTGGAGATGAACATGGGTCAGGTTTTGCAGTCGGTCCGGGAGTCGGTGGAAAACCCGGAGCGGGTCTTTTTATCCAATCGGGTGGACGGGGTCATGATAACGCCGGTGGACATCCGCAACATTCTGAGATTGATCCAGGGTAAAGGAGTCTGACATGGCCGTGGGGAACTATATCCGGGAGAGATTCTTTCCGCATATCTGGTGTCCGGGCTGTGGGCACGGGATCGTTTTGAACGGTCTGCTGCGCGCAATCGAGAACATGGGATTGAAGAAGAATGACATCGTCATGGTGTCGGGAATCGGCTGTTCGTCACGGATTGCGGGATACCTGGATTTTCACACGCTACACACGATACACGGGCGGGCGCTGGCGTTTGCCGTCGGGGTAAAGATGAGCCGTCCGGAGCTGACGCTGCTGGTGCCGATGGGAGACGGCGACGCCTTGTCGATCGGGGGGAACCACTTTATTCATGCCTGCCGGCGGAACATCGACATGACGGCCATCGTGATGAACAATCGGATTTACGGAATGACGGGCGGGCAGTATTCACCGCTCTCGGGGTACGGCACCATGGCCACGACGGCCCCGTACACCAACATCGACCAGGAATTCGATATCGTTAACATGGCGACGGCGGCAGGGGCCACCTTTGTGGCACGCGCCACCTCCTATCACGTTCTGCAAATGGCCGAAGTCCTGGAGGAGGCGATCCGTCACAAGGGATTTTCGGTTGTTGAGGTGATGTCGCCCTGTCCGACCTACTTCGGCAGAAAGAACAAGGAGGGGAGCGCGGTGGATATGCTGGAGAAGCTGAAGACCGCGACCACGCCTATCGGTTCCAAGGCGAAACAGGAGAACCCGTCGCTGATCGAACGGGGGGTTTTCGTGAAGAAGGAGATGCCGGAGTACTGTGCCGAGTATCAGAAGATCATTGAGCGGGCAATGAAGGGGAAGTGACCATGGAACGATGCAGGATGGTGTTTTCCGGTTCAGGAGGTCAGGGGGTGATCACGGCGGCGATCATTCTGGCCGAGGCTGCCGTGTTGCATGAAAATCTTGTGGCCGTTCAGTCCCAGTCGTACGGTCCGGAGGCGCGAGGCGGCGCTACCCGCTCCGATGTTATCATTGCCGAGTCGCCGATCCACTTTCCGAAAGTTCTGCAACCCAATGTGCTGGTCTGCCTGACGCAACAGGCATATGCCATCTATTTTTCCATTCTCCGTCCGGGCGGTCTTTTTATAACCGACAGCCGTTACGTCAAGCTGGGCAAGAAGGTGGATGCACGGCAAGTGGAACTGCCGATGTACGAGACCGTGATGGAGAAGATCGGGCGGCCGATCGTTTTCAACATCTGCATGCTCGGCGCCGTGATCGGTCTGACAAAACTGGTTAAGCCCGAATCCATCATCAAGGTGCTCGAAACGCAAATCCCCAAAAACTTTCTCGACATGAACCGACAGGCCCTCGATCTCGGGATGAAACTGACCGAAGGACTTGGCAATCCATGAAAATTCATGAGTACCAGGCGAAGCAGATCCTGATGGAATATGGGATCCCGGTTCCTCGTGGGAGTGTTGCCTCGACTCCGGACGAGGCACGCGCCGCTGCCGAAGCGCTTCAAGGGAAAACGGTCGTCAAGGCGCAGATCCACGCAGGAGGCCGAGGAAAGGGCGGCGGCATCAAACCGGCGGCTTCTCCGGACGAGGCTTGCAACGCTGCCCGGGCGATCCTTGGAATGCAGCTTGTGACCCACCAGACGGGCCCGGAGGGGAAGAAGGTTCGCAAGGTTCTGGTGGAAGAGGCATCCGCCGTCCGGAAAGAACTCTACCTGAGCCTGGTTGTCGACCGTTCGCGTGGCAAGGAGTGCGTGGTGTTCATGGCCTCGGAGGCGGGCGGCATGGATATCGAGCAGGTAGCCGAGACCGCCCCGGAAAAAATCGTCAAATGCGCGATCCATCCCGCCGTAGGGTTCAGTCCCTTTCAGGCGCGCAAGCTCTCCGCCGCCCTGGGGCTGAATGCGGAGCAACAGAAACTTTTCGCGGAGATCGTCCGAAACCTGTATCGGCTGTTTTTGGAAAAAGACTGCTCGCTTCTGGAGATCAACCCGCTGGCGATTACGGAAGATGGCCGGTTGCTGGCCCTCGACACGAAGATCAATTTTGACGATGATGGGCTCTACCGCCATCCCGAGATCCGTGAACTGCGGGATCCGGACGAGGAAGAGCCCCTGGAGGTTGCCGCCAGAGACGCCGCCGTGAACTACATCAAGCTGGACGGAAACGTCGGCTGCATGGTCAACGGTGCAGGGCTGGCGATGACGACGATGGACATGATCAAGATGGCGGGAGGAGAGCCTGCGAACTTCCTCGACGTGGGAGGCGGCGCATCGCCGGAGCGGATCGAGCAGGCGTTTCGCATCCTGACCTCCGACACAAACGTGAAGTGCATCCTCGTCAATATCTTTGGCGGGGTTCTCCGGTGTGACCGCGTCTCAGCCGGGCTGATCCAGGCGGCTAAGAACATCGAGATGAGGTTGCCGATGGTGGTCCGGCTCCAGGGAACCAATGTGGAGGAGGGGCGGCGGATGCTTCAGGAATCGGGGCTCCGGTTCATGGTAGCGGACGGTCTCTATGAGGCGGCGGAAAAGGCCGTATCCTTGACGAAATAACAACAATAACAGAAAGAGCCGAGAGGAGAAATCCCGTTGGCGATATTGCTGGATGAAAAATCGCGCGTCGTCGTTCAGGGGATCACCGGTTCGGAGGGGAGCTTTCATACCCGCGAGTCGGTAAAACTGGGCACAAAGGTCGTGGCCGGCGTCACGCCCGGCAAGGGGGGAACAGCCCTTGACGGCATTCCCGTCTATGACTGCGTGCGTGATGCCGTTGAAAGGCAGCAGGCCAATGTATCTGGAATTTACATTCCGGCGGCGTTTGCAGCGGATGCGATCCTCGAGGCGATCGAGGCCGAAATCGATCTGATCGTCTGCATGACGGAGGGGATTCCGGTTGCGGAGATGATCAAGGTAAAGCAAGCATTGAAGGGCTCCGGCACGCGGCTGATCGGACCGAATTGTCCGGGGATCACGACCCCCGGCACAGGGAAAGTCGGGTTCATGCCCAACTTCATCCACAAACAGGGGAACGTCGGCGTCGTCTCGCGCAGTGGAACCCTCACCTACGAGATGATCTGGCAGTTGACAGGCCTCGGGATCGGTCAGTCCACCTCTGTCGGAATCGGCGGGGACCCGATCGTGGGATGCGGCTTCATCGACATCCTGGAATGGTTTGAGGAAGATCCGCTGACGGAGGTGATTGTGATGATCGGCGAAATCGGAGGGACGGCGGAAGAAGAGGCTGCCGAGTTCATCCGGGGGCAGGTGACGAAACCTGTGGTCTCGTTCATCGCCGGACAGACTGCTCCCCCGGGACGGCGGATGGGACACGCGGGAGCGATCATCTCGGGCGGAAAAGGGACCGCGGAGGAGAAGTTCAAGGCCCTTGAGCGGGCAGGCGTTTTGGTGGAAAAGAATCCTGCCGAGATCGGCCGACGCGTACAGGAAATTCTGATAACGGAGAAGAACTAACTATGGCACAAGCATTAGAAGGCATTCGGGTCGTTGATCTCAGTCATGTTTTGGCGGCGCCGACAACATCCATGTATCTGGCGGACCTGGGGGCGGAAGTGATTCACATCGAGCCGCCCAAGGGTGACGATTCGCGGGAGTTCGGCCCCTTTGCCGGCCAGCCGGACAAGAACCGAAGCGGCTACTTCATCAGTCTCAACCGCAACAAGAAAGGGATGGTTCTGGATCTGAAACAGGACAAGGGAAAGGAGATCCTGCGTCAGTTGATCAAGGTTTCCGACATTGTCGTGGAAAATTACCGTCCGACGACCATGCGCAAGATGGGATTCGGCTGGGATGAACTCCAAAAGATCAATCCACGGATCATCTACTGTTCCATCAGCGGTTTCGGTCAGGACACATTGCCCGAATACGCGCAACGCCCTTCCTATGACATGGTGGCCCAGGCGTACAGCGGCATCATGAGCATCACGGGTCCGGAGGGTGGCCCTCCCTGTCGCGTCGGTTCTTCCGTTGGCGATATTATTTCCGGGACGCAAGCCGTTGTGGGCATTCTTGCGGCCATTATCTATCGTCAAAAGACAGGACGGGGGCAGCATCTGGACATGTCCATGATCGATGGTTTGTTTGCCACCCTTGAGAATGCCGTGACCCGTTACACCATCAATGGGGAGATTGCCACGCCGCTGGGTGGAATTCATCCCTCCATTACCCCTTTTCAAGGTTATCAGACGGCGGATTCATGGATTATAGCGGCCGCCGGAACGGACCAGCTTTTCGCAAAGCTTTGTAAAGTCATCGGTCTTGAAAACCTTAGCGCTGATCCCAGGTTTGTAACCAACCCGCTAAGAACAAAAAACCGTCGGGAGCTCAATGTGATCCTGGATCCGGTGATGAAAACGAAGACGACGGCGGAATGGGAAAAGATATTTGAAGAGGCCAGCCTTCCTTATTCACCGATCAACAACATGCAGCAGATCTGCGAGGATCCCCACATCCGCTACCGGGGAATGCTTGCAGAGATTGACCAGCCGGCCGTGGGCAAGATGCGGATTGCCAACTCCCCGATCCGCCTTTCGGAAACACCCGGGCATGTGTATGCACCGGCGCCCCTTCTGGGCGAGCATTCCGAGGATGTCTTGCGGGAGGTTCTGGGGTATTCCCAGGCAGAGATTGACAAGCTGAAAGAGGACGAAATCATCAATCGATCCGTGTAGCCTGCATCATAGGCGGCGCCGGACCAAGGGTATTCTAAAAGCATCCCTGACAATGTCTGCCCGTACCGTGTTCCTTTGGGTTTTCTTTCTTGACACGTTCTCGCGGCGTGTGTTAGCGTCTGGCTCAGTGGGAACCATGTGTTGTTAACACTTTGAAAACATTGAAAAGAAGATGACCTATGGATGAAGTTGACCTCCAGGAGCGAAACACTTTCCTGAGACAGACAGAGGCGTGCTTCGACCGGAACGAACTGCCGGCGGTCTTGAATCTGGCCGAGGCGAGACTGAAACGGACCCCCGGGGATCTGGACGCCCGGATCGTGATCTGCCGCGCATGGCTCCTGCAGGGGAGGCTGGACGAGGCCAGAGATATGCTGAGAGAAATGGAGGATATCCTCGCGAGCCTCTCCCAGATCTATGCCTGTATGGGTGATATCTGCATGAAGAAGGGGATGAAAGATTCAGCGGATGAATTCTACCAGAAGTTCAAACTTCTCAGCGCCGGTGCGCCGCCGTCCCGGGATATTGCGGAGAGATTGAACGAAATGGAGGAACTGCAAGAGGCGGACGCGGAGGGCGATACAGAAATCCCCACCGATTTCCAGACGGTAACCCTCGCCGAACTTTATATCCGACAAGGCCATCTCCAGTTGGCGGAAGAGGTCCTGGAGAAGATCCTCGGGCAGGATCCGCAAAATGAGAAGGCGGAAGGGCTCCGTCGGGAAGTCAGTGAGCGGCTCCTTCAAGGGGTGGCCGGGCAGCAATATCAACATGCGGGGGTGATTGCCGAGCTTTCCCGCTGGCTGGACAATATCGACAGGTTGCGTGCCTATGCGGCATGATTCGGCGGCCAGTGCGGCGAGGATGAACCACCTGCGGGAGAAGTTTTCGGAGACGGACGCGCTGCTCATTCTGGGCGCAAAAAATATCCGTTATCTGACCGGATTTACCGGCGGCGACGGCGCTCTGATGGCCGGTCCGGACTGGATGACCCTCCTCGTGGACGGGCGGTATGTGACCCAGGCGCGGGCCGAAGCCCCGGGGATGGAGATCTTTGAATTCCGTAATCGGGTGGAGGGGGTCGCGGTGGTGGCCGGGCGGCACGGGGTCGGGTCCGTCGGTTTTGAATCGCCGGTTCTCTCGGTGGCCGAGTATCTGAGGTTGAAGGAGGCGCTTCCGGAGGTGAAGCTTCGGCCGCTTCCCAAAGGTTTCGAACTCCTCCGGGCCGTCAAGGATGATGTCGAGATTGACCGGATTCGTGAGGCGGCGAGGATTTCCGGAGAGGCCCTCGCTTCGGTCCGGGAGATGATCCGGCCGGGTGTCCGGGAGGAGGAGATTGCCCTCGAGCTGGACTTCCGGATGCGGCGGGGCGGGGCGGAACAGGTCTCCTTTGAGACGATTGTCGCGGCGGGGCCGGATGCGGCCCTTCCCCATGCGACGCCGGGCCGCCGCGAGATCGCGGATGGGGATTTTGTGATGATCGACTACGGCGCGGTCTGCGACGGGTACCACTCGGATGAGACCTGCACGTATGTCGTCGGTCACGCATCCGATCGGCAGCGGGAAGTTTATCGGCTCGTGCTGGAGGCCCATGACCGGGCGATCCGGGCGGTCCGGGCGGGTGTCTCCTGCGGGGAGATCGACCGCGTTGCCCGGGCCTGTCTTGCTGAGGCCGGGATGGCTGGTTATTTTTCCCACGGTACCGGTCATGGCGTGGGTTTGGATGTCCATGAGGCGCCGCGTCTGGCCTCCGGAAGGGAAGAGATTCTCCAAGCCGGAATGGTGGTTACAGTGGAGCCGGGGATCTATCTCCCGGGCGTCTGGGGGATCCGGATCGAGGATACGGTCCTGGTGAAACAGGATGGGTGTGAAATCCTGACGCGGATCTCCAAGGAGCTTGCCGTCATTGAGCACTGATTTGTGGCGGCGGCAAAATATTCTTAAGAAAAAAGGTGTCCTATCATGAAAGTATTTCCGGAGGATCTTCTGTACAGTCGCGAGCATGTCTGGGTGCGGGTTGAGGGTGATATCGCTACCATCGGAATCACGGACCATGCCCAGGAGAAGCTTGGTGAGGCCCTTTCTCTCGATCTTCCCGAGGCCGATTCCTATGTGGAGTGGAACGAGCCGTTCGGCAGCATCGAAACGGCAAAGGGGGTCATCGAACTCATCTCACCGGTCAGCGGGGTGGTGATCAGCGTTAATGAAGATATCACGGATGATATTGGAATCATCAACAGCGATCCGCATGACACGGGATGGCTGATCATTGTCGAGATGGAGGAGCTGGAAGAGCTGGACGACCTCCTGGATGTTAATGGTTATCAAGAGTTTGTGATTCAGGAGACGGAGGTCGATTGACCCATTTTGACGGAGTGGAGAAAAGGCGAATGGATATCCGGGTCTTGATCAGGGATGAAGTCCTCTCCCAGAAGGCTTATGCGGTGGAACATACCGCCTGTCCGATCAAGCTGGATGCCAATGAAAATCCGCTGGCGATTCCCGAACCGCTTCGGGAACGGTTCGCAGCGACGCTTGCTTCCATTTCGTTGAACCGGTATCCCGAGGCCGGTTCCCCCACGCTGGTTGGCCGTTTTGCGAAGGCCCTGGGCGTCGGGGAAGACCAGGTCATTCTCGGCAACGGGTCGGACGAACTGATTCAGATTCTCTGTATGACCATTGCGCGTCCCGGGGCAGAAGTGATGATCCCGGTTCCCACCTTCGTGATGTACCGGATCTCCGCCCTGAATGCCGGCTGCCGGGTCGCGATGGTTCCGTTGGACGGGGAGTTTGATCTTGATCTTGCGGCGATGCTGGCGCGCGCTGCCACGAACCCTCCCGCCTTGACTTACCTCGCCTCGCCCAACAATCCGACCGGAAACTGCTTCCGCAGTGAACGGATCGAAACGATCCTCGAGACATTTCCCGGAATTGTTGTCGTGGATGAGGCCTATTTCCACTTTTCAGGCCGGACCTTTCTTCCTCTCCTTGGCCAGTATCCGAATCTGGTCATCCTCCGGACGCTCTCCAAGGTGGGGCTCGCGGCCATGAGGATCGGTCTTCTCATCGGACCTTCGGAGCTGGTTCATGAACTAAACAAGGTGCGGCTTCCCTACAACTTGAACGCGCTGTCGCAGGCCGCCGCCGGCTTCTATCTCGATCATGAGGATGCCTTCCTGAAACAGGCTGAGGAGATCCGACATTGTCGCGGCGAGCTTTTTTCAGCCATGATGGCGATCCCCGGGATCCATCCCCGGCCGACGGATGCAAATTTTATTTTTTTTGGTTGCGATTTCGATGCGGATCGCGTATACAGCCGTCTCATGGAGCGGGGAATCCTGATTAAAAACTTCAATACCCCCGGGACGATGAAAAACTTCATGCGCGTCACGGTGGGCACCCGTGACGAAAACAACAGGTTTATCGAGGCGTTGCAGGCCATCATATCAAAGTGAGGAGCGTGGTCCCCATATAGAATACATCAAGGGTGGTTTACGGCACAGATCACAACGTGTGGCGCCGTACTGCCCTTTTTTTGCGCCGGTTTTTTGAGCGGAGATCGAACTCTGATGAAGCAAGAACATTAAAACAAAGAGAAAAGAAAGGGAGAAGGAATTTGGAAGTCAAAGTATTCGACAACGATGTGGAAAAGGCACTGAAGATTCTGAAAAACAAGCTCTCCAAGAGCGGCCTGTTCAAGGAACTGAAGTTGCGCCGGGCGTACGAAAAACCCTCCGTGAAGAAGAAGAGAAAAGCCATCGAGGCGCGTCGGCGCCTGGCCAAGGTCCAGCGACGCAGGGTTCCTTAGAGAAAAGTGATACAGATCATGAAGTTGCCGGATTGAAGTGGCGTCCAGGTATAAGGGGACGGCTTGGGGAGTGAAGGGTGAGGGGCGTCTTGCACCTCACCTCTTTGCGGCGTTCCCCGGCGTGGAGGTGTGTCACGTGGACGAAAAACAGTATGTTGTGGATGCGCTGTCCATCGATGAATCCTGGCGTATTTTCCGGATCATGGCGGAGTTTGTCGAGGCCATCGAAACCCTCTCCCAGGTGAAACATGCCGTGAGCATCTTCGGCTCGGCGAGAACCAAACCGAATGACCCCTATTATCGGAAGGCAGAACTGCTGGCCCAGCGCCTCGTTGAAAAAGGGTTCGGCGTTATCACGGGCGGTGGGCCGGGCGTCATGGCAGCGGCGAACAAAGGGGCCGCCGAAGCGGGCGGGCAGTCGGTGGGGATGAACATCCGTCTGCCGTTTGAACAGAAGCCGAACCCCTACGCCAACGTCAGCATCGACTACAAGTATTTCTTTATCCGGAAGGTGATGTTCGTCAAGTATGCCGTGGCTTATGTGATCTTGCCCGGCGGCTTCGGGACGATGGACGAGCTCTTCGAAGCGTTGACCCTCATCCAGACAAAGCGGATCAAGAGCTTCCCCGTCATCCTGATGGGCTGCGAATACTGGAAGGGGCTCTTCGACTGGCTCCGGAAAACGATGCTTCGCGACAAAATGATCTCTTCCGATGATCTGGAGCTCTTCCAGATGATTGACGATCCCGACGAGGCCGTGAAACTTATCCAGAAGTATGTGATCGTGTAGAGGTCGCATGGCTCTTCGAGACGACGATACCGCGCGGGGCGTTTCTCTGGAGGCGGTCCTCGCCGAGCTGAAGCGGGGGAAGACTGTCTCCTGCTACCTCCTCTATGGGGATGAGGAGTTCCGCCTCAGGGATGCCGTCGAGAAGATTACGGCCTCCCTGATTCCCGATGCCCGGGACCGTGATCTCAACCTCTTCGTGACGGACGGTGAACACGAGGATGTCGGTTCCCTCTGTGAATCCCTCATTACCCCTCCTCTTCTTCCCGGGCGCAAGGTGCTGGTTGTCCGGGACACCCTCCTTTTTCAGTCGAAAAACATCCTCGCGCCGCTCATCGCGAAAATCCGGGAGCGGCTCGAACCTGATCCCGCACGGGCGGCAGCGGATTTCATGCAATTCCTGGCGCTGACGGGGCTGCAACTCGACGACCTTCGGGAGGGCGGCTGGCGGAAAATCGATGACGACACCTGGCAGAAAATCGTCCCCGATGACAGCGGCGAGGGTAGGGAGGTCTGGCTTCCCAGGGTTGTGGATCTCTGCGTGAGCCGGGCGCTTGTGCCGGTCAAGGAGAAGGCCGATGAGACCGACCACCTTGAACGGGTCCTGGCCGGGGGGATGCCGGAGGGGAATCACCTCATCCTGACAGCCGAGACGGTGGACCGGCGCAAAAGGCTCTTCAAGGCTATTTCGACCCTGGGGCGCGTTCTGACCTTCGCAAAGATCAAAGGCGAGGCAAAACAGCAGCAGGCCGTGGTGGAGATGGCCGCCGGGCTTTTGGGGGAGCGGGGGAAACGGCTCTCC
>Ga0247840_10012049_pt1 | contig 10364 bp, 9 predicted proteins | sample LaCruzMarch2015__FD_192404 | JGI IMG/M metagenome (GOLD analysis project Ga0247840, IMG submission 192404) | Freshwater microbial communities from meromictic Lake La Cruz, Castile-La Mancha, Spain - LaCruzMarch2015_17m | ecosystem: Environmental > Aquatic > Freshwater > Lake | place: Spain...
TGGAGAGGGCAGAGAGCTGCGGGTCCTTCTCGCGGTAGAAGGCGGCCTTTTGATGGGGGTTCTCCCCGTAGCGGAGGTCTTGCGCCTTGGCGAACTGGCAGGAAAAGGTGTCGGGGAATTCGCGCTTTTCCGGGCTTCCGGCGCTCAGCAGGCCGAGGTGGTTGGAGATGGCGCCGTCGTAACGGGCGGTGAGCTGGAAGGTCTTCTTGGCCAGTTCGAAGTTGGTCGCCTCGGAGATTTTGCCCCCCGTCTGCTTCATCTCCGCGAGGATCTTCGGGTAGTCCTCCGGGTCGGTGACGACAGAGACGAAGCGGTAGTTCTTGGAGGCTGCGCGGAGCATCGTGGGGCCGCCAATATCGATATTTTCGATGGCGTGTTCCAGCGTACAGCCCTCCTTGGCGACCGTGTCCTCGAAGCGGTAGAGGTTGATGATGACCATGTCGATCAGGTTGATCCCATGTTCCCGGAGGGCGTTCATGTGGCCCTCATTGTCCCGCAGAGCGAGAAGGCCGCCGTGGATCTTCGGATGGAGGGTTTTGAGCCTTCCGTCCATCATCTCCGGAAAGCCTGTGTAATCCGACACATCAATCACCGGGATGCCGCTTTTCCGAAGCTGCGCCGCCGTTCCGCCCGTGGAGAGAATCTCTACACCGAAGGTCCGAAGCCCCTCGGCGAATTCAACGATCCCTGTCTTGTCCGTCACACTGATCAGTACCCGTTTGATATCGTTTTTTTGCATTCAATCCTCCTGTTTATATTGATTCTGCCTTGAGTTTCTTCATATGTTCAATCCGCTTCCGGATGAGCGGTTCGGTGCCGATATCCGGTCGGTGGTCAACCGGACCGTGCACGCCGGCGACTCCCTTTTCGGCGATTTTTTCCGCTTCCGGCAGGGCATCGGCAATTCCAACCACGCCGATCGCCCGCGACGGGGTCATGTAGAGCCCGTCGGATCGCCGGTCTATCGATGAATAGTAGAGCCGAGCCGGAGGTGTGTCGCCTATTGTGATGAGCGACGATTCGAAAGAGGCGTCAGGGTGGTCCTCCGGCAGGCCATAGCCCTTGGGAACGATGTATTTGCACACGGTTGCCTTATTTTCAAAGACAATGTCGAGGCGGTCCAGCGTCCCGTCGATGATCGCCTGGCAGAGGTCGATGAAGTCTGTCCGGAGAAGGGGAAGGATGTTCATGGCTTCGGGGTCGCCAAAGCGGGCATTGTATTCGATCAGCTTGACCCCGGTGCGGGTGAGCATGAAACCGCCGTACAGAACCCCCTTGTAAGGGGTGCCCGTTTCCAGACGGATCGCGTCGGCGACCTTCCGGGTGATCGCAAGCCCTTCGGCGACGGCCTCAGCATCCAGGAAAGGGAGGAGGTGGTCTGCGCAGGAATAGGACCCCATTCCTCCCGTATTCGGGCCGCTGTCGCCGACGAAGCGCCGCTTGTGGTCCTGGACCGGTGGGGTTGGGACGACCGTCCTGCCGTCGCTCAGGCACTGCAGTGAAAACTCCTCACCCTCCAGTTTCTCCTCCACAGTCACGCCAGAATGAAGCCGGAGGATATCTCGGCAGTGCTCCAATGCCTCCGCATGCGCTTGAAAGTGGTCCCCCTGGACGAGAACTCCCTTGCCGCCCGTCAGGCCGTCCGGTTTGAGGACGATGTCGTCCAGTTCCCCCAAAAAGGCGTCGATTCCATCTATGGATGTGAAATTACGGAAGCGCGGGTTTCCCTGGATGTTGTATTTTTCGAGCAGGTTCCTCGTAAAAGATTTCGATGTTTCCAGGCGGGCGAGGGAGCGGGTCGGCCCCACCGCCGGGATTCCAGCCTCCGCAAGCGAGTCGACGACGCCATGGCTCAGCGGTTCCTCCGGGCCGACAATTGCGAAGGCGACACCGGTGTCGCGGGCAAAAGCCACGATGGCCTCCGGTTTATCGTACCTGCCGAGGCAGCTCTTCTCCGAGAGGGAAGCGATGCCAGGGTTGTTTGTTTTCATAAAAGAATAGAGGCGAGGGTTCTTTGCCGAGCGACGGATTGCCTCGGCGATCGCATGTTCCCTGGCCCCGTTGCCGATAAGCAGGACATGGGTCATGAGGGGGGGTCTCCTTCCGTTGCCGTTGTGATACGGAGCGTACTCATATCGGAAAATGAGATCCGAGTCAAATAAATCCGGAGTGGAGAGAGAACGATCTGGCGGCAGTTCATGAGACTTTTATCCGGTGCTGCTAAAAATCCTTTGTCTTTTCCCTTCGCGATCTGATAAGTTTTCCGCAATCTTGCCGACGGTACACGGCAGGACGTCAGAAGGTTCTTCGATTTTGAAAGTTAGGAGAAAACTGTTGAGCTTGTCGAAACATGAGGTTGCCAAGAATGAACGATAACGAAGAGATACAGACGATAGAAACCGAAGGATTCTCAACGATTATCCTTGCTGCAGGCAAAGGGACGCGGATGAAATCCGATCTCGCGAAGGTTCTCCATTCTCTCTGTGGCGCACCCATGTTGACCTATCCGGTAGCGGCGGCCCAAGCAGCCGGTTCAGAAAAAAACGTCGTGGTGATCGGCCATCAGGCGGAGCAGATCCGTGAAAAATTCCGGGATCAGGGTTTGATCTTTGTCGGACCGCAGGAGCTGTTGGGGACTGGTCACGCAGTCCTTCAGGCTGCGGAGGCTTTCCGGGACCATGGTGGCGCCATTGTGATCCTCTGTGGCGATGTCCCGCTGATTCTGCCGAGGACAATAAAGGCCCTGTATGAAAGGCACCGATCTGCAAGGGCGGCGGTCACGGTCTTGACCATGATCCAGGAGGAGCCAGCCGGTTATGGCCGCGTCATCAAGACGGAAGATGGGCATATTTGCAAAATTGTGGAGGAAAAAGATGCTTCTGCGGACGAAAAGAAGATCTGCGAGGTCAACACGGGGCTCTACTGCGTCAGGAGCGCCTTCCTTTTTTCAGCAGTTGCAACACTCGGCAACCGGAATGCCCAGAAGGAATACTATCTCACCGATATAATAGAAATAGCGTGTAAAAATGGCCTTCGGGCAATATCCTTTCTGGCTTCCGATCCGATGGAGGTGATGGGGATCAACACGCCCGAAGAGCTGGAGCGCGCCGGCCGCGTTAAGGAGATGCGTGATCTCCGTTAGATTGGTTTCAGGAAAGGTTTCATGAACATCGGTCATCTGCAGTTGAAAAACAATGTCCTTCTCGCTCCGATGGCGGGGATCACCGATCTTCCTTTCCGGACGATTGTCCGGTCGTTTGGCTGCGGTCTCGCCTTTACCGAGATGGTCAGCGCAAGCGGTCTGATCCGGGGAAAGGAGAAGACCTTTCGGTATCTGGCCTCGTCGCCTGCGGACCAGCCGCTTGGCGTCCAGCTTTTCGGCTGCGATCCGGACGCGATGGCGAAGGCTGCAAGGGTAGCGGTGGAGCGGGGGGCGGACCTCCTGGACGTGAATATGGGCTGTCCGGTAAAAAAAGTTGCCAAGACCGGTTCCGGGGCCTCATTGATGAGGGATCCCGGGCGCGCTGCTGCCGTCCTGCGCGCCGTGAGAGGAGCGTCGGCGCTTCCGCTGACGGTGAAAATTCGCGCTGGCTGGAGTGCACGCCAGATCAATGCCCTTGAGATTGGGCAGATCGCCGAGGAATGTGGTGTCGATGCGGTTATCCTCCATCCCCGCACAGCCGACCAGGGTTTCGCAGGCCTTTCCGACTGGATGCTGATCGCGGCTCTCAAGAAGAAGCTCCGGATCCCCGTGATCGGAAGTGGCGATATCCGTTGTCCGGAAGACGCCGCCCGGATGCTTCGGGAGACCGGTTGTGATGGTGTCATGATCGGGAGAGGAGCTATGGGAAACCCATGGATTATCAAGAACATTTTGTCCCATCTGGCCGGCAGTGGCATTTCAGCGCCTTCGCTTGCGGAGCGGCAGGAAATCATTCGTCGTCATCTGGCGTTGGCCGTTGATTTTTATGATGAAAAAGTCGGAACCCGGGACTTCCGGAAACACCTTCTTTGGTACACGAAGGGTCTGCGGGGAGGCGCCCGGTTTCGGCAGGAGGCGGGACAGATCAGCGATCAGGCCTCGGCCCTGCAGGCCTTGCAAGACTATTTTCAGCTTCTGTCGGAACCTTCCGTTGCATTATGCGATGCCGGGGATGGCGGCGGGAATCCAACAATGGATGGGGAAAGTTCATGGGACGCTGAAGTGACCGCGCAAGGAAATGATATCGTTGATTCGGTTCCGCCCGCGGAGAAATAGGACGAAATAAGGTCTTGACTTTTATGGGTCATGTTGGCATAGTCGCGCCCGGATGTACGCGGTACGGGTGTCCGGGGTGGTGAGGTTGTTTATCTTGAATATTAAAAGGAAATGGGTGGAATCGTGGAATTTCTGAAGTTTGATGAGCTGGGAAAGAAGATCAACGGTCTGCTCGGGGATTATGCCTTGCTGAAAAACAGGAACCTGGAATTGGAGGAACTGCTACAAAATAAAATTACGGAGTTGGGTGAAGCACATAAAAAAATGGAGGGGTTGAGGGAAGAACGTGATGCTGTACGCACAAAGGTGGACTCGCTTCTTGATTTGCTTCAGGAGATCAAGGCGCCCTAAGACAAATATTGAGGTCGTCCATTGAAAAAGCGCTTTGAAGTGAGAATACTGGGACAGGAGCTCTCAGTAACAAGCGATTCGGGGGATGAACATGTAGCGAGTGTTATCCGGTATGTCAGCGGCAAGGTAGAAGAGGCGGGAAAGGCCGTCGGTAGAAATCCGTTGGACATTGCCATCTTGGCTGCTTTGAACATTGCGGATGAGTATTTGCAGATCATTGGAGCAAAAGAAAACATTCATAACCAATTGGAGAACAAAGCGGAACAATTGATCAGTATGATCAATGATTGTAAGTAGATTATCCCCTGCGATGTGCGTGATTAACATTCGTTTTTTGAGCCAACACCTTGGAACCGGGAGCCTTTCCTTGTTCGCCGTGGGCATGTCTGCCGGTACCCAGCAGGAGCGGGTGGCGGGAGCCTGAGGCGGCAACATTGGGCGCCCATTTTTCGAATGGTTCAAAAAGGTGGCTAATACGGCAATGGCGGGTTTTTTATCGTCCCCCGTCTTTTCGGGCATTCCTCTTCTCGAACTTTCCAAATCGTTTCATTCAACACAATCTATTTTTGTTCGTAAACATCAAACATCAAGGAGGTGGAGACTTTGTTATATAACGGTATGTTGATACTGGCCCTGTTGGCGGTGCTTGCCATCGGCGGGGTATTGGGATTCGTCGTCAAGCAGAGGCTTTCCAGGACAAAACTGGAATCCAGCGAGAATCTTTCGACGAGGATCATCGATGAGGCCAAGAAGGAGGCGGAGACCATCAAAAAAGAGGCGATTCTTCAGGCCAAGGAGAATCTTCTCAAGGTCAAGACTGAATTCGAGAAGGATAGCCGGGAGAGGAAAGTCGAACTCGATGCCTTGGAACGGAGGATCCGGTCAAAAGAGGAAAACCTGGAGCGGAGAGTCGACCTTTTGTCTCAAAAGGAAACCAGCAGCGAGAACCGTGAAAAGGCACTCCTGAACCGTGAATCACAGCTTAATGAAAAGCATGAGCGTGTCGACCTGATGCTGGAAGAGCAGACGGCCAAACTAGAACAGATTGCCGGTATTAGTTCGGAGGAGGCAAAAAACTTTCTGATCCAATCGATGGAAGCGGCGGCGAAACACGATGCTGCCCTGATGATCCGGAAGATCGAGGAGGAGGCCCGAAGAACGGCGGACAACACGGCGCGGGAGATCATCGCCTATGCGATTCAGCGTTACGCCGGTGATTATGTGGCCGAGAACACGGTTTCGGTGGTAAACCTTCCCAACGATGAGATGAAAGGAAGGATCATCGGGCGGGAAGGGCGGAACATCCGGGCGATCGAGGCAGCGACCGGTATCGATTTGATCGTCGATGATACGCCGGAGGCAGTCGTCCTCTCCAGCTTCGACCCGGTTCGACGTGAGGTAGCGCGCCTTTCGCTGGAGAGATTGATCACCGATGGTCGAATCCATCCAGGCCGCATCGAAGAGATTGTCAAGAAGGTGAGGTCGGAGGTGGATGCGATCATCAAGGAAACGGGTGAGAAAATCTCTTTCGATGTTGGTGTCCATGATCTGCATCCCGAGATCATCACGCTACTTGGCAGCCTCAAGTTCCGGACAAGCTATTCCCAGAACGTCCTGCAGCACTCCATCGATGTGGCCCATCTAACAGGGATGATGGCGGCCGAATTGAAGATGAACATCAAGGAAGCGAAGCGGGCGGGGCTTCTGCACGATATCGGAAAGGCGGTTGATCACAAGATTGAAGGGACCCATGCCGGCATCGGCGCCGATTACGCCAAAAGGTTTGGTGAGTCCTCGCGGATCGTCCAGGCGATCGCCACCCACCATGACGACGGCAGGACCAACACCTTGCTTGGCGTTCTGGTTCAGGCGGCTGACAGCCTGTCGGCTGCACGGCCGGGTGCGCGGCGAGAGATGTTGGAGAGCTACGTTAAACGACTGGAAGAGCTTGAAAATATTGCTAATTCGTTCAGTGGCGTTGATAAATGTTTTGCGATCCAGGCTGGACGGGAAATCCGGATACTCGTTGAGAATGAGAAGATCTCCGAAAACGATACGGTGATGCTCTGCAAGGATATTATCAAGAAGATTGAGGCAGAACTGGCCTATCCCGGGCAGATCAAGGTGACCGTCATCCGGGAGACGCGTGTCTCCGATTTCGCGCGATAGGATATTTTCATGAAGATACTCTTCATAGGCGATATTGTTGGTAAACCTGGAAGAATTGCCGTCCGCGAACTTCTTCCGTGGATCATAGAGGAACACCGGATCGATTTCGTCGTAGCCAACTGCGAAAATGCGGCTGCAGGGTTCGGCGTGACCGCGGACATTGTCGAAGAGCTGTATGCGTCCCATATCGATGTCCTCACCTCCGGAAACCATATCTGGGACAAAAAAGAGGTCATGAATTTTGTGGATGATTACGAAACATTGCTTCGGCCTGCCAATTATCCTGAAGGAGCGCCCGGCCGGGGGAGCGTGGTGATTCCCACCCCGTGCGGGCTTTCTGTCGGAGTGATCAACCTGGCCGGTCGCATCTTCATGCATCCGCTCGACTGTCCCTTTCGGACGGCCGAACGGGAGATCGAGAAATTGAAGAAAAAAACCAGGATAATCATCGTGGATATGCATGCCGAGGCTACTTCGGAAAAAATCGCTATGGGCTGGTTTCTTGATGGCCGTGTTACTGCTGTTTTGGGAACCCACACCCACGTTCAGACAGCCGATGATCGGATTCTGCCAGGCGGCACCGCCTATATAACCGATGTCGGGATGACCGGTCCGTTTGATTCCGTTATAGGAATCAAAAAAGAGAGCATCCTGCAGCGATTCCTCCTGCAGATTCCCAACAAGTTTGATGTCGCCAAAGGGGACGTCCGCCTTCAAGGGGTTATGGTGGACATGACCTCGGACGGCCGGGCCATCGGCTTGGAACGACTGAGTGTTCCCCTGGAGGATTCAAGGAGCTCACTCTGAATCCTGAGGCAGTTTGCACGAAAAGTGGAAGTGCTGTCGATATTGCTTCTGGTGGTGGAGGTAAAGCGTTGAAGAGTGTATTCGATGTATTCCGAGAGAGAGGTTTTATCGAACAGATTACGGATGAGTCTCAGATCCGGGATCTGCTGGAACAACAAATTGTCACCTGTTACATCGGTTTTGACCCAACTGCGGCCAGTCTGCATATCGGATCTCTGGTGCCGATCATGTCCCTGGCCCATCTGCAGAGGCATGGTCATCGGCCGATTGCCCTCATTGGCGGGGGGACCGGCCTCATCGGTGATCCCTCCGGTAAGACGGAGATGCGGCAGATTCTCACACGGGAACAGATCGATAACAACGCTGAATGCCTGAAGCAGCAGCTCTCCCGCTATATCGATTTCCGCGAAGGGGGGGCCATCCTGCTCAACAACGCCGACTGGCTTACACAACTCAATTATATTGAATTTCTCCGGGATATCGGACGTCACTTCAGCGTAAACCGAATGCTTGCAGCGGAGAGCTATCGCATCCGCCTGGAAAAAGGACTCAATTTCATCGAATTCAATTACATGCTCCTCCAGGCTTACGATTTTCTTCATCTTTTCAGGAATTACCATTGTCTGATGCAGATGGGAGGGAACGATCAGTGGGGCAACATGGTTGCGGGCATCGACCTGATTCGCCGGATTGAGGAAAAGACAACATACGGACTGACCTTTCCGCTGATCACTACATCACAGGGAAACAAGATGGGAAAGACCGAAAAAGGGACCATCTGGCTTGATTCCGAACTGACGTCGCCTTACGAATATTACCAGTACTGGATTAACACGGAAGACGGGGATGTAGCGCGTTTCCTCTCCCTCTTCACTTTCCTGCCCATGGCGGAGATCATTGAGGTGAGAGCCCTGACCGAGGCCAGTCTCAATATGGCCAAGGCTGTTCTGGCATTTGAAGCGACCAAAATTACCCATGGAGAGGTGGCGGCAGTGGCCGCTTGGAAAGCGTCTGCCCAAGCCTTTGGCATCAGACCGATCGCAGATGGATTCTTTCCTTCCAGCACCATACCGCGATCAGCGGAGGATCTTGACACCGAAGCAATTCCATCGTTTGAAAAAAGTCGGGGAGCGCTGATGCTGGGTATTCCGGCGTTTGAGCTGTTTCACGAAGCGGGTCTCTGTTCCTCACGAGGGGAGGCCAGACGTCTCATTGCTCAGGGCGGAGGCTATGTTAATGACCGGCAGGTCGGGGACTTCGATGAAAAGGTTGGTCTTGCAGATGCGAACGAGAAAGGTGAAATCCGTTTGCGAAAAGGAAAAAAACGGTATGTGATCGTCTCGCTGAAATGAGGAAATGCGATCCTTCCCCGTCATTTATATGAAACAATATCATTAAATATCAATCATATAGACTCTGAGGAAAGAAAATTAAAATTAATGCTTGACTCTTGGAGATGGGTGGGGTAGAACCCGCTCTTGTTCGTTGACAGAGCAGGTGGGGAAAAGAAAATTTAAATTTCTGCTTGACATCGCCGTCCAATTGAATTAATAACATCAGTTCATCCCAAATGGGATCGCACGGCGAGACGGAAAGTTTTTTAAGATTGTTCTTGACAGAAAAGTAAAATTGGTTTAAATCTACCGGCTCGTTACTAACTGGCTCTTTGGAAATTGAATAGTGGGAAAATTGATTTGTGGGTCCTTTTGTAAATGTAACAAATGGGAGAGCAATCTCCTTGAACAGGATTAAAACTGGAGAGTTTGATCCTGGCTCAGAACAAACGCTGGCGGCGTGCCTAACACATGCAAGTCGTACGAGAAAGGGTCCTTCGGGATCTGAGTAAAGTGGCGCACGGGTGAGTAACGCGTGGATAATCTGCCCCTCAGTTGGGAATAACTCATCGAAAGGTGGGCTAATACCGAATAATACTGTGAGACTTTGGTCGATCAGTCAAAGAGAGCCTCTGCTTGCAAGCCCTCGCTGAAGGATGAGTCCGCGTACCATTAGCTTGTTGGTAGGGTAATGGCCTACCAAGGCGACGATGGTTAGCTGGTCTGAGAGGATGATCAGCCACACTGGAACTGAGACACGGTCCAGACTCCTACGGGAGGCAGCAGTGAGGAATCTTGCGCAATGGGGGCAACCCTGACGCAGCAACGCCGCGTGAGTGAGGAAGGTCTTCGGATCGTAAAGCTCTGTCAGTTGGGAAGAACCACCTAAGAGTTAATACCTCTTAGGCTTGACGGTACCAACAGAGGAAGCACCGGCTAACTCCGTGCCAGCAGCCGCGGTAATACGGGGGGTGCAAGCGTTGTTCGGAATTATTGGGCGTAAAGAGCGTGTAGGCGGCCTGATGTGTCAGATGTGAAAGCCCTGGGCTTAACCCAGGAAGTGCATTTGAAACTGTCAGGCTTGAGTAGGGGAGAGGGAAGTGGAATTCCTGGTGTAGAGGTGAAATTCGTAGATATCAGGAGGAACACCGGTGGCGAAGGCGACTTCCTGGCCCTATACTGACGCTGAGACGCGAGAGCGTGGGTAGCAAACAGGATTAGATACCCTGGTAGTCCACGCCGTAAACGATGTTCACTAGGTGTTGGGGGTATTGACCCCCTCAGTGCCGGAGCTAACGCATTAAGTGAACCGCCTGGGGAGTACGGTCGCAAGACTAAAACTCAAAGGAATTGACGGGGGCCCGCACAAGCGGTGGAGCATGTGGTTTAATTCGATGCAACGCGAAGAACCTTACCTGGGCTTGATATCCCGGGAATCTCCTGGA
>Ga0247840_10012050_pt1 | contig 10364 bp, 7 predicted proteins | sample LaCruzMarch2015__FD_192404 | JGI IMG/M metagenome (GOLD analysis project Ga0247840, IMG submission 192404) | Freshwater microbial communities from meromictic Lake La Cruz, Castile-La Mancha, Spain - LaCruzMarch2015_17m | ecosystem: Environmental > Aquatic > Freshwater > Lake | place: Spain...
CATGACCATCCCCTTCACTCAGGTGCCCGTGAGCAGGGAATAAGTCGCCGGGGTCCCATACAGCACGCAGCGATTGAGCAGGCGCCGGAAGATGTCCTCGCGCTTGCCCCGGCGGTTGAGCCTGTAGCAGAACTCGTCGAGGTAGGCCTGCAGGTGCTTGGGGCTGACCCCATGGAAGACGTCGAGCGTCCAGCGCTTGAAGTTGGAGAGCACGATGTGCGACCAGGGCAGCCACTCATCGACGTCGGCGCCTGTAGGCAGCGTGCAGGACAAATGGCCGTAGCCGGCGCCTTCGAGGCCCACGTAGCCGCTCCAGCCGTCGGTCTGCACGAGGCTGCCGGGGACGATCGTGGCCTGGGCCGCGGCGCTCAGGCTGTCGGCGCTCGCGTCGGCGATGACGCGCAGGTGGGCGCAGCCGAGGCCACCGCCCGCGGTGTGCTCCGCCGCCATGGCGACCAGCGCCTTGCCGGGCTGGCGGCGTCCGCGGCTCTCCGGCGCCGCGCGCCTGCCGCCGACGTAGCCCTCGTCGAGCTCGACGACGCCGCGCAGCATGAGTTCGCCCTCGCCGCGCGCAATGGCCTCGATGATCTTGCGGCGCAGAAGCCAGGCGGTCTTGCGCGTGACCCCGAGCTGACGGGAGAATTCGGCCGCCGAGGGCGCCTTCTTCGTGGAGGCGAGCAGCCAGATCGCGAGGAACCACTTGCGCAGGTCCGTACGAGTGCAGGAGAGGACCGTGCCCGCGGTCAGGGAGCTCTGGAAGTGGCAGCCGGCGCACTCGTAGAGGCCGCGGCCCTGGAGGTACCAGGCATGCTCGTGCCCGCAGCGGCGACACGAGAACCCGTGCGGCCAGCGGTGCTCGAAGAGCGCCCGCCGGCAGTCCTCCTCGGTGGAGTACATCTCCATGAACTCGATCAGGGTCTTCGGATGTCGCACCATCTCCGCCTCCTCGTGGGTCGCTACCCAAGAGGCTACACGAGGGACCGGACGGAAGGGGATGGTCATGTGCCCGAAAACCCGACAGAGGCGGTCCTTGACAGAATCACGGTGCCCGCCGGCAGTGTGCGCGCTGATGAGTTGGCGATACCCAGTTCGCTTACGCACTCCGAGGTCTCGAACACATACGTCCTGCAATCGCCCCTCAGCTGGTGCACGTCCGCGAGTGTGAACCAAGGGATCGTGCAGTCCTCCCAGTACGCGGCGACCTTGCGACTGGGAGTGTGCCCTGTGTCGACTCGACAAACCGTCTTGATCCTGGGCACTGACCAGTGTGCTGGCAGGTCGCCCATCCACTCCACGCCGGACGGCTTGAGGTTCGCAGCCGTGTCGAGGCCACAGGTGACAGTGCGGCGTATGACCGCCGCCTTCTGTTCACCGAGGAGCGCAATAAGCCTCCGCCTGGCACTGACGTAGCGGCGGATGTGCCGATCCATGTGATCAAGAAAGCGTACGATGGCGGCTTGGTCCGCGGGGGGTGGGAGTGGAAACGGTGCGCTCAGAAATGCGTCATCGGTCAACTGCAGTCGCGATATCCAGATGCCCTTGGAGCGCACTTGAAGCTCCCAGTGGAATGGCGACGAGCGCACCAAGTGATGGATGAACCCCGCGTAGTCCTCTAGCCCGGGGCGAAGCCGATAGACGCCGTACGCGGAACTGACGATGCCGTGATGCTTGGACACGCCCAGGCCTCGTCCCCATGCCCAGAGACTGTTGACCACAAGATCGCCGGGCCAACACAGTTTGTACCCGACGTAGGATTCGGCTTTGAACATCGTCACCTTGGTGGACCGGCGTGGAATGACGCCGCGCTGGGATGAGACAGTCAGTAGTTCCTCGGCGCCGTCAGACGACCTGACGTCAACACAGCGGAACAAGGTCTTCCCACGCCTGATCTCCCAATGCGCTGGCACGACGCAGAGCCACGGTAGGCCTGCGTCTCTGTGCGCGGGATAAGGCCTCAGGTGCTGGCTCAAATCTGATCACTCCCGATGATTTCCCCCAGCAATCCTTCGGTTTCATGCTCAAGTGCTACGATCTCGGCGCGAATCTCTTCGAGACTGCGCAGCGGCTGCGGCTTGAAGAAATGCCGGTTGAAGTTCATTTCGTAGCCGGTCTTGACGCTGCTCTCGAGGAACCAGGCGTCGGGTGCATATGGCGACACTTCGCGGGTGATGAAGGCCTCGACGCCGCCCTCCTCGAGTAGCGGCACTTGCTCGGTGTCTCGCAAGTCCGCGTCGGGCTCGTACTCAACCACGCGAGCCTCACCGCCGATCCTCGCCTCGAACAGCCCCCGCAACGGATCGGCCGCGGCATCTGTCCTGTGTACCTTCTTGATGACGGGCGATGCGGTCTCGTCGCGCTCGCCTCTGTCCCTGAGCCCCTTGATCTCCTTCGCAGTGTACGTGCGCCCGGGGTCGATGCCCTTGATGCGTAGAGGTCGTTCGACAACGACCTTCCAATAGCCGAAGGCGGCGTTGTCGAAGATCTTCGACTCCTCTGTCTCCTCGAAAGCCAGGAAGGTGTCGCAGATCCGCTGGATGTCGTCGTCGGCCAGCTCACAATTCTTCTGACCAAGGTTCTTGCGCAGCGGCTTGAACCACTTGGTCGCGTCGATCAGCTGGACCTTGCCCTTGCGGTGGTCTGGCTTGCGGTTCGAGAGCACCCAGATATATGTCGCGATTCCCGTGTTGTAGAACATGTTCAGCGGCAGGGCGACGATGGCTTCGAGCCAGTCGTTCTCGATGATCCAGCGGCGGATGTTGCTTTCACCCTGACCGGCGTCCCCGGTGAACAGTGAGGACCCGTTGTGGACTTCGGCGATGCGGCTGCCCGGCTTCGTGCCGTGCTTCATCTTGCTGAGCATGTTGGCCAAGAAGAGCATCTGGCCATCGCTGGAGCGCGTCAGCAGTGAGTACTCGGGGTCGCCGGCGTGCTGGATGATGAAGCGTGGGTCCTTGATCCCGCTCTTGCCCCCCATGCGCTCCAGGTCGCTCTTCCAGCTCTTGCCGTAGGGCGGGTTGGAGATCATGAAGTCGAACTCGCGCGCGGGGAAGGCGTCATTGGAGAGCGTCGAATACTCGGGTCCGCCGATGATGTTATCCGCCGCCTCGCCCTCTCCCTTGAGAAGTAGGTCCGCCTTGGCGATGGCGTAGGTCTCGGAGTTGATCTCCTGCCCGTAGAGGTGGGTGGCCACCTCTTTGCCGCGCTCCCTCGCGAGCTGCTGCAGGACTTCCTCGGAGACGGTCAGCATGCCGGCGGTGCCGCAGGCGCCGTCGTAGATCAAGTAGGTGCCCGACTCGATCTGGTCGGCGACGGGCAGGAACACCAGCCTTGCCATCAGTTTCACGGCATCACGCGGCGTCCAGTGCTCGCCGGCCTCCTCGTTGTTCTCCTCGTTGAAGCGCCGGACAAGCTCCTCAAAGATCGTGCCCATCCCGTGGTTGTCGAGGCCCGGCTGCCTGACAGAGCCGTCGCCGTTCAGAATGGGCTTGGGGCTGAGGTTGAGCCCCGGGGACAGGAGCTTCTCGATGAGCGTCCCCAAGGCATCCGCTTTGGAGAGCCTCGGGATCTGGTTGCGGAACTCGAACTTCTCCAGGATGTCCTGGACGTTGGGTGAGAAGCCGTCGAGGTACGCCTCGAAGTCCGCCTTCAGCTGTTGCTGGCCGGCGCGCGCCCCCAGGTCACGGAGCGTGTACTTGGAGGTGTTGTAGAAGTCCTGGCCGGAGGCTTGGCGGAGCGCCTGGTCCTGATGCACGATGCCCGCCGCATCCAGCGACGTCTTCATCTCCAGCGCCGCCAGCTTGGTCGGTTCGAGCACCGAGTCCAGCCGCCGCAGGACCGTCATGGGCAGGATCACGTCGCGGTACTTGCCACGCACGTAGAGGTCACGCAAGACGTCGTCGGCGATGCCCCAGATGTAGTTGACGATCCAGCTCAGCTGACTCTGATCCACGTCTGCTCACCCCTTTGCCAACACGAGCGTCGGGTCGATGGGTCCGCCGGGACAAACGGTTCACCCGGCCGCAGAAGGCTCACCCCGACGCGGCGTGCTATCCGATCCGCCGCCGAGCCCCGCCCGCGCGCACTACGGTCACCCCAATTCGCAAGCCTAGCACCCGCCGACGACGGACAAGAGGCATGGAGGCAAGTGTTGCTTCCTGTCGGCATCGAGCCACCGGTTCTTGATCACGACCAGCGCCCCCCAAGCGGCTCTGCAAGAAGCGGGCGACGTCGGGGAAGCCACACATCGCCTTTCCCGCAAGGCTGCGCAGGCGCGCGGCGCGGGGAGATATGGGCGCCCGGTGGGGCAACCAAGCAGGGCCGGGGTCGGCTCAGAATCAACCCTGCCAGCAACAGCATCTCCACCCGTGGGATGACGACGAGGTCGCGGCTGATGGTGCTCACCGATACTTCCGGTCGCGACCACCGACCCTTCCAGCTCCAGACGCCCGATCCCTATCTTTCGACCGGTAGACTGCCGAAAACGGCCGCAAGGCACCCGACGGGCGGAGGGGTCGTGCTTGTCGCTGCGTTCAATAAGACCACGGGATGACAGGGGCGCACGATCTCGCGGGAGGGAGACACTTTCCTCCTTGAGGGCCGTGGTCCGATCATCGTCACGCGCAAGGCGTCGTTGTCGGTGGTGAATACGTCTCTCGACGACTACGAAGCCCTCGAAGAAACCGCATGCCTACTGCGCAGCACCAGGAACGCGCGGCGGCTGTTCGAAGCATGAAGGCATGGCAGAAGACTATGACGCAACAGCTTCCCTCTCGAGCCGCTCCGCTATGAGGTCGACAAGCGCCCGACCATTGGCAGTGATCGATTAGCGGCCGCTCACGTATTCATAGGCGCCGATGTCGTAGCCGCCTCCCTGCGGCCGGCTGGTTCCTTCTATGTCGGTCTGGAGATCGACCGCTGTGCCCGCATCTATCGCTGGGGAGGTCGCCAGGAGGTGATAGTCACTCTCCCCGGCAAAGAGCGGATCACAGAACTGGTTACCCTCGCCCTCTCTCTGAATCCTGTTGTCGATCGAGTACGTCATCAGCCATTCGCTGAAGTCATCGAACAGGCTGAGATCGCTGTCGAAGAGGATGCAGTTCGTGATCGTAACCTTGGCTGCATCGTACGCATTGATCCCATTCCCGACAAAGGTGTCATTCAGGATCTGGGGCTGCGAGGTCTGCGCGAAAATGGCTCCACCCGAGTTGTTGGCGAACACGTTGTTCGTGACTTGCGGACGGCAGTCGTCGAGCATGAACAGACCCGCCGCTCCCTGATTCTGGGGGTTCCCCGTGATCGTGTTCCCGTCGATGATCGCTTCGCTGAAATCGCCCAGGAAGATGTTGCAGTCCTCGCCCCCCGCGTTGCCCGCGATGAGGTTGCCCCGGACGACAACTCGGCCCCACTGCTCGATATGGAGGCCAGCGCCACTGTTGCCTTCGACCCGGTTGTCGCTTATCAGCGGGCTGGAGAACTCGACCATTATGCCGCCTTCTTCGTTGCGGCTGATCACATTGTCACTGATGACGGGCGACGCGAAGAACATGCTGATGCCACCACGACCACGGTTCCCCGTGATCGTGTTCCCTGTGATGAGGGGAGCGGCCAGCTGCCCTCGAAGATACTGGTATGGCGAAGGAGGGGCGTTGATCTCGATTCCATACTCCCACTCCATGTCTGGATTGTTTCGCAGAATCGAGATGACGTTCTGCGCGATCGTCGGGCTCGAGCTCACGATATGGATGCCTCCACGACCCGAACCGTTCCGTATCGTGAACCCCCGCAGGACCGCGTCCCTGGGCTCACCGCGAAGGAACTGCACTGTCGGCGCCGCTCCGTCCCCCTCGATGATCGTCGAGCCGACGATGCCCGCGCTCTCCGGGTCCTGACTCCTGACGGTGATGCGTTTGCCCTGGAAATCGAGATTCTCCTTGTAGAGTCCCGGCGCGACCACGACCGTGTCTCCGTCCCTTGCCGCCCGCATGGCTCCCTGGATGGTCCTGTACTTGGCCGGGACCTGCAGGACGCGCCCCGGCGGGAGTGGCTTGAGCTTCGGCGCCTTCGCCGGCCAGGTGACGACCCGACCCGATATGTGATTCCCCTGCAGGGTGCACGAGGAGGTCCTGTCTTTCCACAGCGCCGCCGGCCCAAAGTTGTCCTTGATCGAGTTACCGCTGATGACCGGGTGCGAGTCTTGACTCACGAGTATTCCGCCGGCGATCCAACCGCGATTGCGGCTGATGCTGTTGTCCTCGATCGTCGGCGCCGAGCCCAGGAAGACCCCCATGCCACCGCCGCAATTGCCGGTGATCGTGTTGTTCCTGATCGTCGGCGCCGAATGGTCGTTGATCAGAACGCCCCCTGGGACTTGCAGGGCCCTCCCGCGCCCGCTGGTGACGTCCTCTCCGTTGAGGAATCTGGTTGCATCCTGGGGGCCGAAGACGTAGGAGCTGGCATTGTCGCTGATGGTGTTGCCCTCGATCAGCGGCGACGCCCGGATGACGTCGATCCCGGCGGCAAAGCACGTGAGATTGCGAGAGACGATATTGCCCTTCACGACTGGACAAGCGCCCTCTCTGACGTAGATCCCGCCGCCGCAGCTAGCTGAGAGATTGTTGGTGATGCTGTTGTCCTCGATCAGCGGCGCCGCTGCGCTTTCAGCGACCGAGATGCCGCCGCCGAATTGCTCGGAGGCGTTCTTGGTGATCACGCAATGCGCGATCCTGGGGCTTGAATCGCGGATGGAGACGCCGCCGCCGAAGGGGTAGTGGAACGACTTGGCGAGACCGTTGGTTATCGTGAAACCATCGAGGACCGCACTCCGCGTCTCCCCACTTTGAAAGACGACGACGCTGGCGTCTTGCCCGCCATTGATGACGGTCTTGGCTGGACCGGCTTCACTGGCGAGCACGATGTTCTTTCCGTGGAAGTCGATATTCTCCCGGTAGGTCCCCGCCGCCACCAACACGGTCTCACCATCTGCCGCGGCATCGATCCCCAGCTGTATCGTGGCCTCATCCTGGGGAACCCGGATGACCCCGCTCGCGGCCGCGAAGTGCGGACTGCGGACGGGAGCTGAGCGGGAGTAGGCGGGGGTGGCCCCGACGGCAACCGCGGTGACGCACAGTAGGAAGAAGAAGACCGCGTTCCTCTGTGTCTGCATCAGTCGTCCCTCCTCGACCCCAAAGGGGTCTCTCTCGGTCAATCGGACTCAAGGGTAGCCTTTGACTGCCGCGTTGCGTGACGATGTGCGTCTCTTTCCTCTGGAATGCTCGGTGGGTGACGGTGGAGCACCGTGCATATCTGGAACGGAGTCTCGGCCGGGCTGCTCAGCCCCTCCCTCAGTAGCCACTGCTTCGCTCGCAGAAAGCCCTACTTCTGTCGGTACTATCGGCAAAGACAACGGCGAACGTGAATGTGCGATGCGCCAATCTCTGCGCCAAGTCACCCTCCTCTCATGTCGCACGTGCGTTCGGCGAGCGCACCCTTCCGCCGTCCATGCCACGCGTCCAGCACCAGATTCCCGGCGTACCCGACGCCAGCAGGAAAAATGACTGCAACAAACTGAATCAGACGCCAGTTTCTGCAGGTCACTGCCCAGATGGGAGAGTTGTGGGCGATAACCCCGGGTTGTTTCGCACGAAACCCCACGCTCCCAGCGGCGCTCAAGCGCATGCGCTATCGCAGGAAAGGGTCGGATCTGGTCCTCAAAAGAAGTTGCGAGACCGTTCGCGAAAGACCGAGGTTAGGGGCCGGATCTGGTCCTCGCACGAGGTTGTGAGACCGTTCGTGCAAAATCGAGGCTAGCTGCTCGGTCGAGGGCTGGATGTGGGAGCGCGGCGGGTGAGGAGCTCGGTGAGAGGCGGGTAGGCGCCGATTGACATGACCTGCCAATCGGAGGAATCAGCAAACAGTTGTCAAAGCCTACGCGTGACGGGTATAGTCTGAGTAGCTCATCTACCAAGGGTAGAAGGAGTCGTGGCCCCGCTGCGGCGGGGCCATTTACGTTCCCCGGCCGGGAATCGACGACGCAGCTTCCGGCGTTCGTGCTCGTATTCGATGTGGTAGGCGGTCACTAAGAAGTAGTGGGCGCGTGCCCGCTTGAGCACGATCAAGTAGCTGAAGTCGTCGAGCGTGAGCCGCCGTTTGATGCCCTTGCTCGTCCCCTCCTCGGACGACAGCACGTGCGCAGAATCGGCGTGGTCAAGGACGTACCTAACCCATGCCAGCCGTTCACAGCGCCGCATGTCAGGTACACGGTCGGCCTCGATGTCGCTCCCCGAATCCGTGAGGTGCCAGAAGCCCTGCTCCTTGCCGTTCTGCGCGAGTGTTCGATTGAACCAGATCGGCAAGCCGTCGAGCTGAGGGTGATAGAGGAGGAAGTCTCTCCGGAATTGGCCCCAGAGCGCCTCCTCGTAGTCATGCCACCGGTTTCCGTGGTCCTCGAAGAGCAGGAGATCCGGAAGACGGAAGGGCTCCTCGCTCACGCGCTCGGGTCCCTTGGCTCCCAGCAGAAGAGGTTGAACTTGCTCTCGGCGTATGGCGTCGTGCGCGTGAGGCTGTATCCAGAACGCAAGCGGACTTGCTGGACGATGCGCAGCTTCGCCTCGCTGGTGTTGAGGCCTCGGTTCGCGTATCCAGTCGCGCCGATCAACACGTCCGCCAACTGCACCTGCTGGACATCATGGGACTGGACGGTCTGAATAAACGGGATGCATATCTGCTGGAAGTCGTAGACGCTGTTGCAGAGGACTTCTCGAAGCTTCTCCACGCGATGCGCGCTTCGAGTGTCCTTGACGTCCAGGAAGACCCGATAGGAGTTGCTCGTCTCGATCAGGACCCTCAGAAGCTGGAAGTACATCTTGAAGTACCACGTGTCGTGATCCTGATTGAAGGCGGAGTGCATGAGGCGGGACTTCGGGGAGATCACCATGCCCCGGAAATGAAGGTTGGGTTGGTCGAAGAAGTAGTCAATCAGCTCGAGGTACAGCGGCAGTCGCGATGGGCTGGCCTTGACCCACTTAAACTCGACACTCGGCGCTGTACCGTGCCGCTGCTTGATTCCCCGGATGTCCCTGGCGATTTCGGCGCTGGCGGCCGTCGGGCACCACACCGCACCCAGCGTCATGACCTCTTGATGGTCATGCTCTAGATGACAGCTCTCGTCGCAGTAGATGTTGAGGGATCCAGTCACGAGCCTATTCTATGCTGTGACGGGTCCTTGGAAGCCGAAGCCGTCGGCCCTGTCGCCCCATCTTGCTGCCGCACCCCTCGCGAACGCCCGACAATCCACCTACATCATCGTCGGCCGGGCGGCCTCCCGCCTGCCGCCGGCTGAGAGGGGACCCGCTCAAATGGTCAGCCGGTCGTCTGGGTAGTGCCCGTGCACGCAGGCTGCATGTGGTTCGCCGATCGACCATGCCGGCGTTGAACGCGCCGGACATCGATCCCTCGGCTCCCGACAGCCTCCTTCACCAATGTACCCGCCCGCCGCCGCGGCCGAAGCGAGACGGCCACGCCGGCGCCTCCGCTCAGAACCTCGCCGAGATCACAACGTCAACCTTCCGCACCTTGCTTCGTTTGTCGCGCCCGACTACTCTGCAGACGGGTGCGCGCCACACACGCGGTACGGGAGTGGGCTTGATGGCTACAACGATCAGCGGAAGCCACGTTTCATGGAAGGGACGGCGCTTCGATCTCTCCAGGGCGCTCACCGTCACGCTGGAGCTCGACGACGACATGTGGTGCTACGACTGTCCATCCCTCGGCCTGTTGGGCCGCGCCCCCAGCCGCGAGGCCGCGATCGCCCGTTTCGAGAGCGAGTTCGCCTTCCTCTGAGACGAGATCGCCTGCGAGAGCGACGACGCTCTTCTTCCGCAGGCACAGGACCTCAAGCGCAGACTCACCCGCCTCGTGTCGAGCGTCAAGGAAGCTGCTTGACCTCTATCCGGGCCAGGACTGTCAGGCGTGCCTTGACGTCCAATGGGTTCGACGAGGTCAATCGCGGCGACATCGTCTACCGCTCCCGCCCGGTCCGCGTCGCGCGGAGATCCGGCCGGCCTCAGGGCTCGATCGCCTGGATCAGCGCGTCGATGCCGCTGCCGGCGTTGACCCTCTGGCCGACGGTGTAGACGGCGGCGGGACCCAGCAGCAGGCTGCGGCACCAGTTGTCGCCGCCCGCCGCGGTGCCGGCGCTGTGGTTCATCCAGAGCATCGTGTTGTCGGCGGCGACCTTGACGACGAGGAGCTCGTCGCCGCCGGCGTTGCGGCCGTACCCGCCGCAGTAGACGGCGGTGCCCGCGGCGTTCACCGCGACCGCCTGGAAGCCGGCGGGGTCGGTCGCGGCGCCGATCGAGACCTCACGG
>Ga0247840_10012053_pt1 | contig 10363 bp, 7 predicted proteins | sample LaCruzMarch2015__FD_192404 | JGI IMG/M metagenome (GOLD analysis project Ga0247840, IMG submission 192404) | Freshwater microbial communities from meromictic Lake La Cruz, Castile-La Mancha, Spain - LaCruzMarch2015_17m | ecosystem: Environmental > Aquatic > Freshwater > Lake | place: Spain...
CACTTGAACCGAACTGGAAATCCGTCCAAGCGTTTGAATCCTCTTGCGGTCTTCTTCCGCCAAAGCCAATAAGCGCTGAACGGTGTCCACGGCCTGAGTCGCGGTTTCAATTACGGCATCGGCAAAGAAATCCAGCCATGCTTCCCAGTTGCCAGTATTCCGGATCTCATTCAGCAATTCATAATAACGGCTTCGATGGGTTTTAAAGTACAGGCTCAAATAAAGCATGGGGGCCTTCAGCACTTTTTCTACACACAGCAGCAGGGTAATCAACAACCGCCCCAGCCTTCCGTTTCCGTCAAGGAATGGATGGATCGTCTCAAACTGAACATGAGCCAAAGCCGCTTTGAGCAGAACCGGCGTATGCTCCGGCTGGTCGTGAAGAAACAGCTCAAGCGCGCCCATACATTCCTGCACGTTCTCCGGAGGCGGCGGAACAAAAACGGCATTGCCCGGACGTGTGCCGCCAATCCAGTTCTGGCTGCGCCGGAATTCACCCGGCGACTTATCACTGCCCCGGCCTTTGGAAAGCAGCTTTTCGTGCATCTCTTTAATCAGGCGCAGCGACAGCGGAAAGCCGTCACGCAGACGGGCAAGCCCATGATCCAGCGCTGCGACATAGTTGCTGACCTCCTGCACGTCATCCAGCGGAACGCCTGGCTGCTGATCGAGCTCGAAGAGGAGCAGATCGGAAAGCGAAGACTGCGTTCCTTCAATCTGGGAAGAAAGCACCGCTTCCTTCCGGACGTAGGTATAAATAAACAGCGACGTTTCCGGCAGAAGAGTGGAAACGCTGTCCAAACGGCCCAAAGCCAGCAAAGCCTGATCAAATTTTTTCCGGAGATCCGGACTCCAGTCAATGGGCGGAACCGGCGGCAACGGCGACGGGATAAACGCCTGCGCTTTCTCGCCTACTGTCGAGATCGTCACAAACCTGCCCTGCAAATTCCGCTTCATCGTATCCTCCAGAACTTGGATTAAGAATTCTCGCTAATCCAAGATAATGGCTTTTCTTGGATTAAAGGCAAGGCTTAATCCAAGTTAATCGAGCAACAGGGCCAAAATCTGTTCCACATGCTCATGTTCGCCTTCCGGATACCAGAGAGGAGTTATGTTTGCATCGGCAAACTGCACCCATATCAGGAATTGGCGGTTGTTCCAACCGTACGGCTGCGGGTAGAACCTAATCACTCTGCGCGGCGAATCGGGTCAGGCGGTTCTGATTTTCAAACGGCGCGATTTCGACACCTTTCTCCTGCAGGAGATCGCAAATTTCCTTTGCAGCATCGTAGCGTTTCCGCTCCGTTACAGGGGGACACTGAACCGCAAACATCATATGGCGCGGCAGATAATCCATTCGTTTTAACCGTTCCACCCGAGTGCTCCAAGCGTCGCCGTGATCGCGAATCTGAGTGGCTTCCGCTTGCATCAAATTCAACGGCTTAAGAGCCCGGACGGGGCGCGGATCGTCGCCAATCCGTTCAACAAACGGCAGTGTGACATGATAGTCGTCATTGCCGACCTGTTCCCTCCGATAGCGCCCGATGAGGTTTTCCACACGAAACAGCTCCGTCAGGCGCTCTGTCATCAGGGTTTCCTGATAATCTTTATGCAGTGCAAAGTGACGCTCAACATAATGGTTGAAAAGCACCTTCAAATCATTCTGCGGATTTTCGGTCAGCAATGTGGCCGGGCTTCCGAAGCGAAACAGTTCTTCGCGCGGACGGATGATCTCAACAAACACGCCAGCCAGATACTGCTGGTGTGTCAGCAAAGCCCATTGTGCGGGATCCGCCAGCCGGGGCTCAGCAACCAGCCGTTCCAGTTCGGCAGCCACATGCTGCCGTCCAGCCCGGTAGATTTCGATGTCGAGTTCGGGGAAAAAGTCGCTGATCCGTTTCGTTTTGCGAGGTTCCAGTACAAAATCCATCCAGCCGACCTGCGGGCAGCAGGCCAGAATGCCCACGTTCACAAACTCCCCTGTTTCCGGATAGGGAAGGAAGCGAATCACGCTATAATTACAAATTAGCTTTTTCATAAACACACTCCCCAGAACTCCTCGGCGTTCGTTTCGATGCGGGACAGGATTTTTTTCATCCGGGTTAACTCCGCTGAAAAACCGGTCAGGTCATCATCGGCAAACCATTTCTCTGGGATCGACGACCATATATCGGGCAGTTGACCTAAAAACTCCAGCAGTTTTTTATGATGCTTTTCCCGGAACGCGGCATCCCATTGCGCCAGAGACTCATGGAAAATGTGCTGGCGAAAGAATTCCTGGGCTGAAAAAACGGCGGAAAAAGCCGAGTTGTGGTCAATAATGACCAGTTGGTTTCGATGAGCCTGCCAAAGCAGATTGGGATTACCGCCAGCTTCTCCGAGAATCCGGTCTCCGTTATGCACCCAATAGTCAAAAAGAAGAATCTCCGCCCGTAATTCAGCGTCAACCTTCTGGATATCGGCATAATCCAGCTCGGCGGCCCCTTCTGCATGGAACGAGCCGAACCCGAACCCGCTTCCCAAGGAGGCAATCTCTTTGACGGCGCTCAGCCGGATCAAGTCGTCGGGAACTGACACCAGAGAACAGTCCGACAGAGGTAGCCCCCAAAATTGAGCCAGCCGGGCACAAATCCACTCGGCAGCCAGCTCTTTGGATGCCCATGCCGGGCCTTTTACCCAAAGCTGACGACCGTCTGTACTCCGGCAGACGAATGGACGGGTTACTCCTTGGTCACTGCGGCGAATTACTTCGGTAATTTCAATCATGCACGGCACTCCACGATGTCAACTTCAGCTGGGATGAGGTTATAAAATTTGTTTACGAAAAGGAAGGCCTCGGAGGTCATTTCATAGAGCGGCATGGCGAGACTCCTTATTTATGTTTTGGACGGCCGTTTGCATTCGATCCATTCAATTTGTGTGGTCGCCAGATGGTTGTGGCTTTTTACCCTGAAGGCCCCAAGTTCTCCACATCTGTGCATACGGACATAATTCTGGCAAACCGACTCGTTCCCATGGTTTGCTTGAGCAGTCGGCGCTGGTGATATTTCCCGTTTTACAGAAAGGAAGTAATGAACAAGCACGCTGTCCGTCGTATGTTCTACCAATCGCCTCAAATACTTTTGGGAAGTAAGGCTGGATTTTCAATCCGTTCAACTTCGTGGGGGGAGCGAAGTATCCGTTGAAGTTTTCATTCGTGGTAAATGGAATACCAAGTGTATTGACGATATGCGCAAACGTCGGGGAGAAAACCCCTGGTGAGGTTACAAGCTGCGTAAAGAAGCCGCGTTGATTGAGCCTCAGTTTTCCCGCCTCTGCTATACTGGGGGTTCGGACAAATCCATCAGCCTGTTTAGATTTTTCAAATCGTCGCGCGTGTTGACTCGCAGATGAATAAACCCGGGCTCGTAATATCCGCGTGCCGTAAACTCGACGTCCGATAGCCCTGGGCTAGTTTCTGGTTTACAGCTTCTATTCATAGGTCACGATGTCATTTCGTAGAGTGGCAGGCGGATGTCCTTGTTTATGATTTGGGCGGTCGGCCACGGCGGCCGGTGCCTTTGTTGGGCTGAGCGGAAATCTTGCGATTATTGGGGGTGCCGGTGAGTTCGGCAACGAGAGCGGAGAGAAGGTTCGCGGCTGCGGCGCGAGAGGCGGTGAGTTGCGTTTCCAACTCGCCCACTAAGGCCATCAGTTGCTCCACTTTGGCCACGATCCGGCGTTGCTCCGCGAGGGGTGGAATTGGAACGACAAATTCGCGTGCGTCTGTGAGGCTTATGTTGGGCTGCGCATTCACGACCCGTGAGGAGAGCATGTAGTCGATTGCAGACGGGCTGTTCAGGTAGTGGAGGAGAAACCGCGGACAGACACCGTCTGTTTCGCGAACCAACCGAATCAAGGCGACAGCCTGGTTGATGTTCGCCCCATCGTGCAGGTCGTAAACTGCCGTTCGCCCAATCGAAGCGCCGACGAGATTCATGAGGATGTCTCCCCGCTTCAGAATTGAGCGCGGTTCAATCTCATTGAATCCCTTGGATACGTATTTTAGGTCATCAAGTTTTCTGAGCACATAGTTCCCCACGTTTTCGCTCGTGATAAACAAGATGCCTTCAGACTCGGGGACGTATGCGATGCCCTGCCATTTCGGCGACGAGCCTTTCGTAATGAGCTCCGTCAGTTCGGCGAGCTTTGCCAATCTCCAAGAGTCAGGAGCTTCAAATGGAAGGCTGTCTGTTTGGAGCGGCTCGACGGGTTTCTCCTTGCCGATTTCGCCGGTCTTTTGGAGCCGCAGTTTGGTCGCAGCGATGCGAGCGAGAACTTCCTCCGCCGGTTCGTCGGTGGGGTCTTGGGGAACGAGTTTGCCTTGGACGGCAAGGGTAAGGATGGATTTGCGGAGATCGTCGGGGGGGATGTCGTGGGACGGGTGGAAAATGAAATCGAGGTTGGCCGAGGTGGGAGCTTCGGCAAAGCGGGCCAACGACGCGCGGGCCAGCGCGGCGTGTTTTTCTTCGCGCTCTTTCTGCTGCGCCTCCAGCCGGTCACACAACGCCATCAACTCATCCACTTTCGCAACGATCCGCTTCTGCTCGGCAAGCGGCGGAAAAGGAACCAGAGGATCGGCGATGTCTCCGAGTCGTAAATAAGGAATCGCGGAACCACGTTGGTTGTCGGTGATGCGCTTGATTTGGGCACTCACCAGCCAAAAGCAAAAGCCGAGTTCCCAGCCTAGCGGCTCAATGACGTAGGTTCGTTGGTAGGCGTCAAACTTGCCGCTGTATGACTTCAGATTGAAGTCGCCGTTGCCGGCCAGAATTACCGCCGACGTATCGAACGAGTAGGTCGCAATCTGTGAGGGCGTCTTCGAACAGGTGAAAAAAGGATAGGCTCCGCCCTCGACCGCCGCGTTTGCATCAAGTTTGCCTGTCCGGATTCGGACGAGATCCCCGAATCGCACCCATTTCCACGAAACTGGAACCGCAAACGGCAACTCAATGGATTCCTCTTCCGGGAAGAGTTTGGCGGCTCGTCCCAAGCCATTCAGTGCAACTATCTTTTCTATCGCCTTTGCTGCCGGTTCATCTTGCGGATTCTGAGGCACAAGCTCGCCGCGGACTGCGAGCTGCAAAACCAACTCCCGCATCTTCGCCGCCGCATCGGGCGCGTCGGCGAACTGGTCGAACTTTTCAAAGAAGGTTTCCAGCTTCATTCAGCAGTCCCGGCAGTGGCGGTGAGGGCGTGGTGGAGTTCTTTTTTCAGCGCGTCGCGGGTGTCGGCGATCTGGGCGAGGAGCTTTTCGTATTCAGGAAGCAGATGATCCACGTCGCCGGGGCCGGTGTCGGGGTTATGCGGATTTTTGAGGTCGAGGTTGTAGTTGCCCGCTTTGATCTGGTCGATGGAGACGCGCCAAGCCTGTTCGTTTTCGACGCGGTTGTCCCACCACGCTCTTTCCGGTTCAAACTCTTCGATGCGGATGGGTTTGCCCTTGTTGTAGCTCTTGGCTCCCGCCGGATAAGGATGCTCGTAATACCAGATTTCGGTGGTGGGTGCGCCTTTGGTGAAGAAGATCAGGTTGGTGCGGATGCCGGTGTAGGGAGCAAAGACGCCATTCGGCAGGCGGACGATGGTGTGGAGGTTGCATTCCTTGAGCAACGCTTCTTTGATGCGCGTTTTGACGCCTTCGCCGAAGAGCGTGCCGTCGGGCAGAACGAGTCCGGCACGCCCGTTAGGCTTGAGAATTTTCATGAGAAGCACGAGGAAAAGGTCGGCGGTTTCGCGGGTGCGGAACTCGGCGGGATAGTTGGATTCGATGCCGTCCTCTTCCATGCCGCCGAAGGGCGGATTGGTGACGATGACATCCACCCTCTCCTTCGGCCCCCAGTCGCGCAACGGGCGGGAAAGCGTGTTATCGTGCCGGACGTTGGACGGAACGTCAATGCCGTGCAGGAGCAGGTTGGTCATACACAGGACGTGCGGCAGGTGCTTTTTCTCGATGCCGGAAAAACAGTCCTGAATGTAGAGTTCGTCGGCTGCGGTTTTGGCCTGTTTGCGCAGGTGTTCGATGGCGCAGACGAGGAAGCCGCCGGTGCCGCAGGCCGGGTCGAGAATGGTTTCACGTTTTTCGAGGCTTGGATTGACCTGTTCAACAATGAACTGGGTGACGGCGCGCGGGGTGTAGAACTCGCCGGCATTGCCCGCCGACTGAAGGTCTTTGAGCAGTTTTTCGTAGATGTCGCCGAACAGGTGGCGGTCGTCGGAGGCATTGAAGTCGATGCCGTTGATCTTGTTGATGACCTGCCGCATCAGGGTGCCGTTCTTCATGTAGTTGTTGGCATCTTCGAAGGCGGAACGGATAAGCCCGGTAATCTTGTCGCCGCCGCCGGTGAGGGCTTTAAGTTTCGGCAGGAGCGTATTATCGACAAAGTCGAGAAGCTTCCCTCCGGTCATGCCTTCCTCATCCATCGCCCAGTCTGACCAGCGGAGGTGTTTCGGCAGCGGGGATTTATAGTCGTCGCGGAGGATGGCCATTTCCTTTTCGCGGTCGTCAAAAATTTTCAGAAAGAACATCCAGCCGAGCTGTTCAAGCCGTTGCGCATCGCCGTAGGTTCCGGCGTCTTTGCGCATGATGTCCTGAATGGATTTGATGAGGTTGGAAACGTTGGGCATAATTAATTCTCGGTGGTGTCGATAGCATTTTTTACATTCTGCGCGAGGTCAAAGAAAGGATCTGATAGGCGGGAATAAAGGTCTTGCTCAGGAACCATCGGAAACGTTTCCTCGCTCCAGAAAACTCTAGGATCAAAGAAAAATTTGGCAATCAGTCGGCGCCCGAAATCAATTTCATAGTGAAGGTAGTTTTCTTTCTGAGAAAAATCACCCATGTCTGGATATTCGCCAAGCAGGTATCCTTCCTGGATGTGCGGTCGAAGAGCTTTTGGCGGGCATACGCTCGCAAGACGGATGATTTGCAGACCACTTTCGGCGCTTGCTGTAACTGCTCCGCTCAGGTTTGGCACGCCGAGAACGAATATGAAGGCTTTGTCAGCAGCCTCGATTGAGGCAAATGAAGCGGCAATGCGAAGAGAATGTGTAACATCTAAAAGGGGCGTTTTACAAATCTCGTAATGTTGCAGCAGAGACCAGCGAAGGATTCGGTGTTTCTTCATCCGATCCAAACCTGGGAATCCTTCCTGCGAATAGTGCCTGATGAGTGCTTGTTCGGCGTCTTTAAGTATTTCGAACCGCCGCGTGAGGACCTCTGGGCCAGGAGTCTGGTTGGTAGCAGTTGGCCTGAAAAGTGATGGCTTAAGGGATGTGTTCCTTTTTGTGCTCTGATAGTCGCATCGCTGACCGCGAAAGAGCAGAACGTAATCTGGGTTCATGAACTGCAATTCTGCTACTTTGGTAGCGAGATCTAAATATGATGCGACCTGATGGCCGACTGTTTTACGCATCGGATAATTGGTAATCTTTCGAATTTTTTGAGATTCACCGTCGAAAGACCATAGTGAGGATTGCCCAATGATTTCCATAATAGATCAAGCCGCTTTCGGGTAAAGGGCGTTTTCGAGTTCACGGATGGCGGCCAGATAGTTTGGTTTGCCACCGAAAAATTTGATGATTTCAACCGGCGTGCCGAAGGCGGTCAGCGGATCGACTTTCAGGATTTCGAGCGACTCGACGCTCTTGAGGCCGCTGTCAGCGTATTTCTGGAGCAAGGCATCGAGCACGGCGCGGGCCTGTTCGCCGTATTTGGCGAAGACGTGGCGTTTTTGCACCTGCTCGGCTCGCTCGCGCCGGGTGAGCGGCGGCTGATCAAAGGCGATATGGCAAACGAGGTCAAAGGCGTCGAAGTCGCGTCCGACCTGCTCGGCCAGTTCATCGAGAAAGACACCTTGGGCGGCGAGTTCTTCGATGACAGCCTGTTTACGTTCCGCGTTCTGCCATGTATTAAGGAAATCATTCAGTGAGGTGTAGGCTTTGCGGACTGTCTTGCGGGTGAAATCTTTCAGCGATTCAGTGATGAGCTTGCCGTGTTCGTCCAGATATTGGACGCGTTCGGTGGCGACGGAGACTTCCACGTCGTTGACATAGTATTTCGTTGGGGTTGATGGATCAACGGGGCCGCCTTCCGGCGGATCATTGACCGTATCGCCGGGTTCGTCTTCACCTGGTGTCGGATATTCGGGCGGCAGAACCGGATCGTCCGGGCCAGGCTCATAGATTTGTACCGGGTCACCGTCAAATGCCGGATCGGCAAATTGCTTGGTGGCTCCTTTGAAATCCATGATGGTGAAGAACAGTTTGTTGTAGTCTTCGTTGATGCGCGTGCCGCGGCCGATGATCTGTTTGAACTCGGTCGGGGAATTGATGATTTTATCGAGCACGATCAGATGGCAGGTCTGGGCATCCACTCCGGTGGACATGAGCTGGGAGGTGGTGGCGATGACCGGGAAGGTTGATTCGGGGTCGATGAAGTTGTCGAGCTGGGCTTTCCCTTCGGGATTGTCGCCGGTGATGCGCATGACGTATTTGCTGTTGGCGGCAGCGAGATCGCCGTTGGCGTTGACCAGCGCCTGCCGCATCCGTTCGGCATGATCGATGTTGTCACAAAACACGATGGTTTTGGCGAAACGGTTGCCGTTTTTCAGGAACTCCGTGATTTTCGCGGCGACCAGTTCGGTTCGTTTTTCGAGAACAAGGTTTCGGTCATAGTCGCTGCCGTTGTATTCCCGGTCTTCAATGAGCTGCCCGTATTTATCGGTTTTCCCTTTTTCCGGACGCCAGCCTTCGAGGTCTTTGTCGAGGCCGATGCGGATGACTTTGTAGGGGGCGAGGAAGCCGTCGGAAATCCCCTGTTTGAGCGAGTAGGTGTAAAGCGGGTCACCAAAATATTCGATGTTGGAAACGTTTTTGGTTTCTTTCGGCGTAGCCGTCAGTCCAATCTGAGTTGCCGAAGAAAAGTATTCGAGAATTTGCCGCCAGTTGGCATCGTCCGCCGCACTGCCGCGATGACATTCGTCAATGATGACCAGATCGAAGAAGTCGGGCGAAAATTGTTTGTAGATGTTTTGATCCTCTTCGGTGCCGCTGACCGCCTGATAGAGGGAAAGATAAATTTCGTAGGCCTTGTCCACGGTGCGGTTGGTTATTTTCGTCATGGCCTGACCGAACGGCTTGAAGTCGTTGGTCTTGGTCTGGTCGGCGAGGATGTTGCGGTCTACGAGGAACAGAATCCGCTTTTTGGCCCCTGCTTTCCAAAGCCGCCAGATGATCTGAAACGCGGTGTAGGTTTTGCCGGTGCCAGTTGCCATGGTCAGCAGAATCCGGTTTTCGCCGCGACCGATGGCGTCAACAGTTCGGTTGATGGCGATTTGCTGATAGTAGCGGGGCGTTTTGCCGGAGCCGTCATCGTAATAGTCCTGAGTGGTGACGGCTTTCTGTTCGGACGTGAAGGCCTTCGCGGCACAGTATCGAGCCCATAGTTCTTCGGGTGATGGAAATTGATCGAGGGGGATCTCGCGGGTAACCGTGCTGCCGGTAGCGGTGCGGTCATGCTCCAGAAACGCGTCGCCGTTCGAGCTGTAGGCAAAAGGGATGTCGAGGATTTCAGCGTAGTCGAGAGCCTGTTGCATCCCCGCGCCCACGGCTTGGGTGTTGTCTTTTGCTTCAATAACAGCCAGCGGAAGGTTCGGTTTATAGAAAAGAAGATAGTCGGCTTTTTTGGCTTCGCCGCGCTTGACCATTTTCCCGCGAACAATGACGCGCCCTTTGGTGAAGTAAACTTCTTCGCGCAATTGGCTTATCGCATCCCATTTATCACCGTTTTTACCGACCAGTGCCGGAGTGATATATTTGGTGCGAATGTCCGCTTCAGTTAATGACTTTTTATCCATGTCGTAATCGGAGGTTCCAAAGATTGGAAAGTTTCTACCGGATTCCTCCAGCGGGTGGAAGCGCGACGTTTTTAAAAGTCGAAAGGCCTGCTTTGTCCGGCACCAGTTACAGTTGACCCTCGCACCGCTTCAGCGCATAAAAATGCCATGAGCCGTTTCGCCAATAGAGAGGAGATGAAGCCTCTGCTCGATCTCTGCCGGCAGGGCAAGCTTTTCGAGGTGCAGGGGTGGATCGCCGCCGGTAAGCCGGTGAATCCCCCGCCGCCCGTTCCGGCCCGTCAGCGGACGCAAGGGCCGCTGGAGGTTGCCGTCGGGTTGGGGTTTCATAGTCTGGTTCAAGTGCTGCTGGAGGGCGGAGCCAACACGTCAGAGCCAAGACACGGCGGGTTCGGCGGATTTTGCGCGATCGAAGATGCTGTGTGCCAGAGACGTCTGGATTTGGTTGAGCTGCTGGTGAAGCACGGGGCGGA
>Ga0247840_10012055_pt1 | contig 10362 bp, 10 predicted proteins | sample LaCruzMarch2015__FD_192404 | JGI IMG/M metagenome (GOLD analysis project Ga0247840, IMG submission 192404) | Freshwater microbial communities from meromictic Lake La Cruz, Castile-La Mancha, Spain - LaCruzMarch2015_17m | ecosystem: Environmental > Aquatic > Freshwater > Lake | place: Spain...
CGCATCTATCAGGCGTTTCCCCAACTCGCCTACATACACCGGTACGGATGGGTCAAGGGCGTCTATAAGACCGAAATGATCCTGGTGAGGGTGACTGATCAGAACCGCGTTCGGTCTGAACGAGGGCACGTCAAGGTTCCTGCTTTTCGCTGAAAGTGGCAACCCCAGATCCAGTAGGATCGTAGTTGTAGCGGTCGAGAGTTGGATGCAGGTACCTCCGATTTCCTGAGCGCCGCGATGGATGATAATGTTCATTCTAAAATTACCAGAGTAACCTGGCCTCTGTCTGGTTCAATCTCAATCTTTTTCACCGTGAATGGCCACTCATCAAAAGTCATCTTGTTGAATGGCATCCCATCAGGCCCGCCAAATAAACTCAGAACATCCGTCCAACGAATCTGCTTTGGCGGAAACGAACGCCCTTTGATTTCTTGCCGGGTAGCAAATCGAACCTTAAGAGTAACATTGCCAGCCTCTCCCTGAAAAAGCTCATGATATTCTGGAAGATCATTCGCATTCATGTGGTGCTCCTTTATAGAGAAATCGCTATCATGGTTTTATACTATGCAAAGACGGTGCTGTCTTTAACATTGTACTCACAAATCTTTCATATCGGAAACTTGTCATCCGGCGGCTTTTGATTACTTTACTTCCATCTCGGGTATTTCGCCCGCCTTTCATGACAGATCATAGACGAGGCCGTCCGAATAGGCAAGGACATAACCCTTTTTATTTCGGTCATATTCAATGATTTCACCCAGAGCATTCCACAGATCAATATCTCTGCGGACAGTCTTTGGTGAGACGTTGAACTCGTTGCACATGTCCTCGACATACATGGTACCTTCCGATTTAAGGACTTTCATGATTTTGAGAAGTCGGAAAATTTTACGGTCATAATCCCGATGCTGCTTGTTATGCCGGGTGGCCGCTGCCCTTTTGTTGAGGATCTTCAGCTTCAGATATCCTTCATCAATCATTCCTGGTGTTTTGATGATAAACTTTTCTACTCCTTTGGGAATTTTGAAAGGCGGTATGGATGTAAAGAGAATGCACAATGATTTGGGGTCACCGGTTTCTTCCAGAAAGGAAAACAACTGAAATATCTCATCCGTTTCGTTTTCCGTCAGATCTAAGGGATTAATGATATTCATGAAAGCCGGGAAGGCGATTAGATCGGTGGTTGTTTTCGAGAAACGGATATCGACCTTCAATTCAGCAGCAATTGCCTTAAGCGTATCATTCATAACGCTATCCGTCCCAAAAGCTACAATCGGCGTATCTGCCGAAAAGGAAACGGGGGAATCGTCTTTCCGGGTCATTACGGTTCTGCTTTTCAAGACATTGATTGCCTTAGCATCGTGCTTGCCACTATCCGGCAAGGCATGTTTCGTGGCTTTGAGATTCATTTTCGCATTTTCCTCCCACTATTTTTCGTACAGCCATACCACATTGCTGAGACAACGTATTGTCCTTCTGCGAAAGAATATTCCGAGGATAGAAGTTCACTGCAACTGACCAAAGTTTCTTCAATATATCTGCGCAGAGAGAATGCATAAAAACCGTATTTACTCATTCAATATCTCCAAGTATCTCTTCATTTCAATATTATGGGTTATAGTTCATCGCATATCTGCGTAACGATTCCGGGTCGCGCCTGTGAAACCGATCTGCATGGGAAAGAACCGTCTGCTGCATGAGATTGACACCAAGATCAAATGCCTCACGAATGGTCGTTTTTTCCGGTCTGGCCAGAAACAATTGATCCAATGAATATGTCGTAAGCATGTCCGTATATTTCCTCAACTCGACAAGTCCCAGGGGCGCGTTTTCAAGGGGTCTCGTCCCTTCCCAAGGAAAGGGTGTAGTAGCAACAGCCGCAATCGGCGCTTTAAGGCTACGGCATATCTTGGCAGTCAATGGCGCTACCATCGTGCCTGTAATCCAGCCCATACCAGCCATGATAAAGATCAGATCGGCACCCCTGAGCGCCGTTATGATTGCCGTTTCGTATAACTGAACGACCTGGCCAATGAAAGAAATGAACCCCTCATCTCTACAGGATTCAAATGGAGACAATTGCTCTATTTCGCGGAGAAATATCCTGTTTTGACATTCAACCTGTTCCAGATCGGACATTTCACGGCTGATCAACAGGCAGTTTGAAGAGTCAAAGCGCTTACCAAGAAAACCTTTGGCAGCACGGCACCCCGCACTTCCCACACCAACCAGCTTGATTACCGGCGTTATCTCGCCTTTTTCAACAAAATTTCCCAGATATCGGACACCGGCAATGACTGGTGATCCGGTACAGATGACAGCTCCCATACCAATAAGACCTTTTGTGAAATTCCTACGATTCATTTTCTTCACCATGATTATTTAAAATCGGAAGCAAGTCTTTACCCCATATGCTCGCACACGAGGGACGTAGGTACATTATTCCCAATCAAACTTAGTGCTTACACTGCCATCGTCTCGCAGTACCTTTTTTTGAACAGACGGCATGCTCCGCTCCCGAAAGGCAACGGGGAGATTTTGATTCAACCGATCCTTCACTTCATGGATGATAGTGGTGATGCGATCGATAGAATCCTGGTGAACAAGATCAAGCTGAAGGACAAATTTTGTCTTAGGCAGGGGCAGATCTGAGATATCATCCACCAGAATGCAGGGAACGTCGTCATAACTTCCGTCGCAGCACTGTACGTAGTAAAGCCATGTTTCCTTGCCAATGAGACGGCGATCAACAATATGGATGAAGCTGCCGATGGCCAGGATATCAAGAGCGGTATCGTCATTGTACCAGATACGGCAACCCAACTCTTTTGCACATCGATCGAGGGCGGCCTTTAAATCATTGTTTTCGGATTCGCAAAATATGGTGTTGCGCCAGGCGAAACCTGTTTCTCTGGGTGCGGTTGGAAGCATACCATTTATCCTCCTTGAAAAGTTGCTGTGGATGCAGTTTTGGCTATTGATTATCATGGCGTTTTGATCCATTCAATAGCAGAACGACAACTGTCTGTCGCGAAAAAACGAAAAGAATGCTATGAGTTTCTCAGATTGACTTCAGGAGGGATGAATCATGACGCAGGCAATGGAAAGTCCGGGGAATATGCAGAAAAAACTGGCTCGGCTCGGTCGGATGCTGCGGGCCTTCATGGAAAAAGAGAAAGTGTCCTCACCAGGCTTGGCGGAAACATTGCAGACGACGGTGCGCACGATCCAGCGGGATATTCTGTTTCTCAAGGCAGCGGGGTTTCCAGTCAAGGAAGTGGCCCGGGGGATGTATGCGCTCGATAAAAGCCTTCTCAAGCATTTTGAGGTTTTCGACGATACGGAACTGGCCCTGGTGGTAGCCCTGAAAAACCTTGTCCTGCAACTTGGACAGCCTTTTCAGAATGCCGCCGACGGTCTTTTCAATCGCCTCTACGATGTGGTCATCACGGAACCGGTCTTTGTCAAGATTGACGAATCCGTTCCCTTGGACAGTCGCCTTTTGAGCCGGATCGTCAAGGCCATTTGTGGGAAGAAACAGGGCAGTTTTCAATACACTGTCTTTTCGCCCTATGAGGTCATCGTAGAACCCTACAAAGTCGTTTACTTTGACGGGTTTTGGTATCTGGTAGGCAAGGACACCAACAGCGGAGAGTTAAAACGTTATGCCATGGACAAGATCAAAGATTTCAAAATCGCAAAGACCTGCTTCAAATGTATTCCCGCTGCACTGGATGGCGACTTGAAAAACAGTGCCAATATATGGTTTTCAGGGGAAAGGACCATCGAGATTCTTATCCTAGTCGATCAATCCTGTGCCGACTATTTCAAACGCCGCAAGATATTCCCCAGCCAAGAGATCAGGGAAGTAAAACCCGACGGCTCATTGATCGTCTCGTTCTTAGTCGGTAATTATGAAGAAATACGGAACATTCTGAAGGCATGGCTGCCGAATGTGAAGATTCTGGAACCGGCGGAATTGAAACAGGAGTTCATGGTCGGAATGAATTGCTGGCTGGCGTGGCAGAAAGAAAGGTAGGTGACGGAAAAGTTAGGCATAGATTGATCTTCATAGAAATTTGTTCAGCTCTGCCAATATAGCCCATAAACCGCTGCCTGCTGCACTTTCGATTATATCGGTCACAGTTTCTATTGCTCCGGCGATAATCCCTTTGTTTTTCCTGGTTGATTTTACCTGATTTTCCAAAGTCGAAATTTGAAAGTTGAGATCCTTCTGGTCTTCCGGACTTAAAGAAATGGTAGCCGCTTCCTCCTTTAGCCTTCGTACCAATTTTTCAAAAGTGGCATTCTCCTCGCTCTTAAGCGTAAATATTTGGGAACTATTACGGGTTCCTTGCTGAATCTGAGAATTTATCATTTTCTCAATTGTTATTTTATTATCAATAGTTGAAATTACTTTTTTCGAGTCGAAAGAATATTCATTCTGCCACATGCTAATTCTCGGACCGGGTTTAAACCTTGCCCTTACGCCAAGACCTGGCTCAAATTCTGCGTATCCCGCCTTTGCAAGCTCGTTTACAACTGCGTCAAATTCATCATTTGTGATTTCCTTCGGTATCCTTGGTGAAAGATCCATGAGCGACGTGCTCTTTCCTGCCGCATGCTTTTGGGTTATTACTTCATAAAGCAATATTTTGAGGCTTTCCATTCTTTCTTGATTCAAGACGATATTATTCACTTTTTCTCCTCCAAGACGTTGCAGCGCATTCGATATTTGGTGCACTGGTGAAAAGGAACTGTCTTTTTTCCCATGCCTTGCATAATGCCCGGTATATTTTCATGAACTCCGCCCTGCCTTCCCGATCGTAAGCGCCACTTTCTGCCCACCGGATGCTCCGCTGATAGGCAAATAGGCAACCGCGAAGGTCTTCAAAAGAGCCTTGCCATCTTCCATTTTTCTTGAAAGATTGGACTTTGAGCCAGTGTTCCTGGGAATTCGGCTGGACATGCCAGATCTCTTCGGCATAGCGATAGCCATCAATGGTCTGGGCGTACTCGAACAGATCATCGTAGTCGCTCAAGGTGGGGTTCGGAGATGTGTACATATGAGAAATGTAATCGTCCGTCATGAGAAAAATCCCGCTCCATTGATGGGCTTTTAGCCAAGCGCGTGAATTGTTCCATAATCGTCCTGGTAAAGCGCCGTCATGACGAAGAGTGGATTGTCTGGAATCTTGAAATCATCCACCGGCAGATTTTGCGCCTCGGCCATCTTTGCCAAGTCTTCTGCAATAGCCTGATAGACTTCTTCAAACAATTGGGTTGCCGGGTTGTCCAGTTCGGAAACAGGGGCGACGCCGGGCCGCATCTTTCCCGCGTAATCGGAAACATATCGATCCGGAACCAGGCGGCGGATCGCCAGGGGATAGTCCGTACCGGATAGTTGTTTTAGCAATGCGGTTTTCTCTTCGTCAGTACCATTGGCGATGTAGGCCCGTCCGGCAAGAACAACGATGAATTGCCGGTCTTCATCGACGAAATACCAGAGGTTGATAATAGTTTCAGTCATTTCTTTCCCTTTCCATACTCCTCATACAGCCTGAACAAAAACTCCACCCGTTGCGCTTCGCCGGTAAAGCCCTTGACGCCGTAACAGTTATCAACCGCCGTGTCGAGTTCCCGGTGCGCTTTCGTCAGTTCTGCCGGCATGGAAAGAGGATCGTAAAGGTCGGCAAGGGTGCTGTCGGGATACTGGATCCGCGTATTGAGCACTGCCTGGGCTTTGTCCGCCACGGCCTGTTGCTGCTGGTCAGACGGTTCTTTCGGCCAGGGGAAGTTGTTGTAAACGATGCCGGCAGAGTAGCGGTAATCACTCTTCATCCGTCCGCAAACGGCCCGCATCCAGGCGTTATGCATGGTTGAAGACAGGACGCCGAAGTGGTACGCGGTGGCGTTGGGGATGGTTAACACAAGATTGCTGGCAACGACTTCTGGAGCCATGAAACCTATTGGAATGTAGTAACGACGTTCCGATGAAACGCTGGGAACCAGCAAATAAGTTTTTTCTGGTTGTCTATCCTCCGTAAAGAGTGTTGGATGCTGCGCCCATTCGCGTGTATCCGCTTTCTTACTGGCAAGGCGGGTTTGTCGAACAGCATCAATGCGCTTTAAAACTACCGGCATTGCCCTCAGAACATCAGGCGGACAATTCTTAAGCCACAAACACCAGCGCGAAATACCATTGATGAATTCATCAGCACCGACAAATGGTCGTATCCATAGAGCTGCTTTAGGCTCTTTTTCAGACAGCACATTTTTTTCTTCATCAGTCAACAACAGATTACCAGCATCGGTAGGCTGGCTGCCTTTGGTCATTTCGGCAATATTACACAAGGGTTTGGATCGTTTGTACAACACCACATCCGGCCCATCCACCAGATAGGGATTGATGTTGTTTGCCTTGACGGCATGTGGTTCACTCTTGAGTGTCTCATAATCAAACAGCCATTTCTCCGCAACGTCCCCCGGACCGAAACCGATGATAACGCAATGTACGGCCGCCTGGCCCCGCGCCTCGTTATTCCATTGAAAGGTGCGGTGGGCAAAGTGTATGTTCATGCCCAGACGCAGCAATTCGCCCCACAGGATGCCGACCTGTTCCCCTTGGGTAATGGAATTGGTGGAAACAAAGGCGCACCGGACATTGCTTTTACTCATGTAGGTCGCTGCCCGGCGATACCAACAGGCCACATAATCCAGCACCCCGGCGCCTTTCAGATTGCCGAATGTCTGCAATACCTCGGCCCGTTGCGCGGCGTTCAGCATCTTGGACCCCACAAAGGGCGGATTGCCGAGGAGGTAATCCATCCCCGGCGGCCAGTCCAATTGCAGGGCGTTGCCGTTCACGATGGTGGCCGACTTTGCCAGCGGCAGCCGCTTGAAGCTCTGTCCGAAGAGGCTTGACGCTTCGCGGTTCATCAGGTGATCCATGAGCCACATCGCAACCTGAGCGACCTGGGCCGGGAAGTCTTCAATTTCTATCCCGTAGAACTGATCCACGTTTACCTTAACGATGACGGCCACATCGAGCACCCCTTGCCGCACTCCCCGCGGGTCTTTCGGATAGAGAAGATCCAGGACTTCCAGCTCGAGACGTCGCAATTCACGATAGGCGATAATCAGGAAGTTGCCGCAGCCGCAGGCGGGATCGAGAAAACAAAGCTTGGCCAGCTTATCGTGAAAAGTGGTCAACTTCTGCCGGTTCTTTCCGCAGGCCTTCAATTCAGACCGCAGGCTATCCAGGAAGAGCGGTGTTATCAGCTTGAGGATATTCGTTTCCGAGGTGTAATGCGCCCCCAGGTTCCGGCGTTTGTTGCTTGTGGCGCTCTTTTCCTCCTCCATGACGGCTTGAAACATGGAGCCGAAAATAGCGGGAGAAATGGCGCTCCAATTCACCTTGCCGCAGGAAAGGAGAATTGTCCGGATGCCCGCCGAGGCGTAAACCTTGCCGATCTTGTCCTGAAACAGTTTACCGTTGACAAAGGGAAAGCCCTGCAGGTAGTCGGGCAGATTTTTCTGACGGCTGCCTTCTGCCGTATTGAGAGTATCGAAAAGACCTTCCAGTTCGCTGAATAGATTGCTCCCATCGGGATGGGTACGATGGACGATGAGATTTTGAAAGCCGTGATGCTCAAAGATTCCCGTGTCGTCGGCAAACAGGCAAAACAGCAGCCGCACCAAGAGAATTTGCAGATCATGGCCGGCATAGCCGTTTGTCCTCAGTTCATCATGCAGTTCGCCCATCAGCTCGGCCGCCAGCACGTCCACCGCTTTCTCCGTCGCCGTCGCCTGTGATTTCTGGTCGAGCAGGAAACCAAACAGCTTCACCTGAATGGGAAGATCGCTCAGGGGGAATTCTAGATCGTTGGCGCGATCGACAAGATCATGGAGCCGGAAATGGGCAAAATCACAGATCAGGATGTAGCGCGGGCGCTCTTCCTGGGAAAGACCGGGCAAGTAGTCAATGGCTTGCAACAAAGCCATATCCAGATTCTTGCCGGTGGATTTGAATTCGATGACCAGCTTGCCCGGCAGGAAGCAATCAATAAACCCGTATTTCTCGCCGAGCTTCTTTACCTGGTGTTCATAGCTGCCGACAAGAACGGCATCAATGCCGAACAGGGCGAGAAATTCCCGCACAAAGAGTTTGCTCAGGGCCTGTTCGCGAGTTTCCTGCCGATATCTCAGAACAAACTGTTCCGCCTGCTCCTCGATGTAGCGCCATGTCGGCGCTATGCTCAACGGCTTTGTTATCGCCGCCTTATTTTTTGCCATTTCGCCCTCGTCATTCCCCGCACTTTCGCTAAATATGCAGACTATATAGTCTATGCATATCATCATTTTCTTGAAAAGACGAATGCAAACCGTAGAGTGAACGAGCTGAGTATTCCAGAAATTGGGCTTGATTACAACGGGCCGGATCTGATATTCCAAGGCGGAAACAATTAATTTTCATCGCATTCCCTTTCTGAAATACCGGGTTCCATCGTGGTAATCTTTTCTTGGGACTATACAATGGAGAAAACTATGTCTCAACAAACGTCGTTAATCTTAGATTTAATACGTTCCTCACTTCTGATATTGCAGGCTCATATCGATGATTCTTCTCTGGCCGCAGTTGATGACAGAAGTTTGCTGCTTTACAGGATGTGTCAAAGCGACAATTATTCAGAAGTGCCAGTAGAAATCGCAAAGCTAATCGGTTTATTCCCATTTGTCTGTAATACGATGGAAAAAGATCAACGTTTTCATGCCTTATGTCGCGATCTGGCGACAGACTCGCGTCTAAGCAAGTTGACCATGCCCGACGGTGCCATCATTCCGGGCACAGAAATTTGTTTGGGCAGCGGTGTTTTGATCTCCCTCCTCTGGCGGTATTTGAACGTTGCCGGACACTGTCAATGGAATCACGGACTCTTGGAAGTGCTTCTATCTGAAAGCGAGCGGGTGCTTGAAGGCGGTTCTCTGAGGGTAAATATCATTTTACCGCTTATTGGTTTAAGCGGTAACTATTTCATTCCGCGCGTTGAGCTGGATGAGGGGTGGCATGTGCGAGAGATGCGGCCTGAAGAATTTGCGATCTTTGACAAACACATCCGCCCGGAAACAAAATTGCCATGCACAATGTCCTATCCAGGCGATTCGCCACCACCGTTTCTTCGGTATGCCCTTGTCAGGGAATCATGGGCCATACCCTTCTCCACTTTGGTTTCTCCCGGGAACGTCATTGATCCGCAATTCCTTCCTTTTGACGAGATTGATTTTTACCTTTCGGTGCTTCAGGTTTCTACCGCTCAAGCTGAGCCCGGCCCCAATTTTTCATTATCTTCACCTGCAATGATGTACCAAAGCGAGGATTGGGCAATGAACACTTTCGGGAATCCATTTAATATCAACTTCTCATGGCCACTGCATAGGAATTTTCAAAGTCCGCGGTTTTATCGTCAATGGTTTGCCGCACCCGGCAACTGGAATGAATGGGTCATACGGATACTGTCTTTTATCAATGGAGCGTCGGACGACGAAAGACGCCGGATTTGTCTTGCGCTGAGGTGGTATGCGGAATCGGTCAGAAGCTATCATCTTGAAGACAGGCTGATAAAACTTATGATTGCCGTGGATGCTCTTTTCGCTCCGACAGATGTAAGCCGAGGTCGAGGTGCGACGATAAGTCAGAATATGGCAAAATGGTGCCACAACATTCCTGCGGAGCAAAGGGAGTATCGGCGAATGATTCAGAAGATTTATGGCCACTTGAGAAACGATTTGATGCATGACGGCGCCACGGAGGAAATACTAAACCGGAAAATTCAGAACAACAGAGACCTTACTGATCTGGAAAATGTATTACACTGTGCGGATATGCTTGAAACATTTTTTCTGTGTGCATGGAATGGCATGGTCGTTAATTCCAGTAATCATGACAACTAAGCGGAAGCAGGGGATCGCGCCAGTCACCTGAGGGGATGCCTGTCACGCCCCCTGCAATTTCCCATTCCCCCCTTGCGTCCCCCGGAGGGGGAAATCCCTGCCTCCGCTCAGTCAGGCTTTCACAGAGTAGTTTCAAGGTATCCCGTTCCCCCGGCACACCCCGTAAAGAACCACGGGGAGTGCCTACGCGCGGTGCAAGCGCCACAAGAAAAGACTCCGCAAGTTGCCCGCCACACCCAACAAAAAGCCGTTGGGAGTGGCTACGCGAGTGCCAACGCGCACAGAAAACCTCAGTTCCCATCACCAGCCCCGGCCAACAAAAAGCCGCTGGCCAGGACTTCAGACCTCGCAAGTGGCACATGAGCGGTTGGTGCTGCGTCCGTGCCCATCATCCCGGCACACCCCGTAAAG
>Ga0247840_10012058_pt1 | contig 10361 bp, 9 predicted proteins | sample LaCruzMarch2015__FD_192404 | JGI IMG/M metagenome (GOLD analysis project Ga0247840, IMG submission 192404) | Freshwater microbial communities from meromictic Lake La Cruz, Castile-La Mancha, Spain - LaCruzMarch2015_17m | ecosystem: Environmental > Aquatic > Freshwater > Lake | place: Spain...
GTGCTTGTGCTTGTGCTGGTGCTGGTGCTGGTGCTGGTGCTGGTGCTGGTGCTTGTGCTTGTACTTCTGCTTGTTGTACTGGTGTTTCATCTTCTTCTTCTTCATCTAGTCCAAAATTGTCTAGCTTGTCTTGTGCTTCAGCTAAATGTTTTTTTGCTTCGGCAGCTTCCTCTTTTAGTTTTGTGCGTTCTAATTTAGTCACTGTTTTGTCATTGCTATCATTATCTAATGTTATGGTTACTATATTCTCATATTTTTTATTAATTTTACTTGTTATAGAATTTAAAGCATCAAATAAAAAATCAGGAAAAGTTACTTTATAATTATTGCTTGCAACGTCATATTTTACTGACATAATTTCATAATCAACAGAACTATCTTCTTCTTCTGCTCTTGCAAGTTCTTCTGCTATTGCTTTGTCGGGAATACCTCGGTATCTACTAGGGTATTGTTCTAATTCTCCTTGACCACCTGTTTGTGTGCGTGTTGAATCTAAATCAGTGTATAAATCTTGTAATTTTGCATCAATCTTTTTTAGTTCAAAAAATAATACCTCATCTAACAATTTATTTTTTTCCTCTTTAAGTTGTGGGTCATATATGATATTCTCAATACTAATTAAATCTATAATGTAAAACAATTCTGGCAAATAAGTTTTTATAAACTGATTACTTATATTAAATGTCTTTTCGAGTTCATTAAATTGTATTGACTCATCTTCATCAGAATAAGAATTGTTTGTTTTATCAATTTCGCGTAAATATGTTTTTATTTTGTCTACTAATACTGGTTGCATGGATTTTGCCAACGCAAATAATGCGTTTTTTGGTGGTTTTGTTGATAATGTGTCTGTAGTTGCTGTTTCTGGCGCTGTTTCTGCTTCTTCTTTTGCTTTTTCTTTTGCTTTTGCTTCTTCTAATTTAGTTTCTAAAATAGGAGTTATTGTGTCAAATATTTCTTGTAATGTAATATATATTTTACTATTTTTTGTATAAATAATAGCTTTAATTTGTCTAAATTTGGTTTTTAATTCTTTTAAAATAGTTGTTAGCGTTAGTATTGTTTTATTAGCAAACTCTTTATTTGCTGTATTAGTTGCATCAATACTTGATTGTAATTCGGTTATTGTTTTTATAAATCTAGTTACGTGCTTAATTAATAACTCAAAAAATTGTTTGTATTTTTGTAGTTCTTTCATAGTCATAGTGTTTTCATCTAATTTAATTGTATATTTTGCTTCTTGTGCTGTTATTTTATTCATCATTTGAGTGATTTTTTCAATTTTTAAAGTATCACATTGTGGCGGTTGTGTTGGGGTTGGTTGCGGTTGCGAGGATGGTGGCGGTGTCTGTGGTTGCACACATTTAAATATATTCTCAAGATGTTCACCAGCAGCATTATTAAAATCATTAATATTACTTAATATATCAGAACCATGACTATCAATATACTTTAATGCTTTATGCAGCCCAGCGCCGATGGCGCAGGTCACAACCGCCCCAGTGATTGGGTCTCCACCCACCATATTTTTCTTTTCTTCTATATTTTCATATATCATAGTATTAATTATATATAATTGATACTATTTAAATAAAGTATTTATATAATGTATTTAAATAAAGTATTTAAATACATTATATAAATAAATCCTAAACTTAGTGTTTGATTAAATAAAGACTACTTTTTTAATAATTATTATTTATAATGGCGTCTTTTATAATGGCGTCTTTTATGAGTACTTGTTTTTTTGCCTCTCCTTTTTTTATATCTTCGTGTACGCTTTTTTTTTCCTCCGTCACTTAACTTTGGCCTCTTAGTATCTTCTAATAAGGCTCGAGCTTCCATCACGTCTTCGGGTGTAACATGATGTCCGAGTGCCGTATGTACCCAGACGGCACCCGTTTTCTTCGCAGTTTCGTAGGCAGCCCTCTCCGTCGGCGACATCGCCGACGCCCTCGCCACCGCCGCCCTCGCTGCGCTATCCTCCGTTGTCGTCGCCCCCAATGCACTATTTAATCTCTCAACGAAATCCTGTTTTTTTTCTGGTGTCGCCGCCTTCGCCGCAGCTGCAGCCTGCTGAGCCGCAGCTGCAGCCTGTTGAGCCGTGTTGGGCCGGTACTCGTGCAGAGAGCTCTCTCTCTTTGTCCTCTTTAATCATTGCGTGACGCGAAGACATGAATAATATTTATATATAATAAATATTATAAATAAATAAATATTATAAATAAATAAATCCTAAACTTTGTGCTTGGTTAAATTTTATAAATACACTATTTATATTAAATATTCTTTTAATGATGCAATAATATTTTTGTTTATTTTGCGTCCGCTTTCCAATTTAATAGTTTCAAAGTTTGTACTACTATCTTTGAGAGAAGTCAGCAAATTTTCCATTGTTTTAAATTCATTTACTAAAGCTAATGCTGATACATTACTAATACCTGGGATTTGTTTTAACATAATAGTAAATATATTATCTTTTGTTATATGGGATTTTTTGGTTGATTTTAAAGTATTAGTATATTCCAGTTGGGAAGTATTAAGACTATTATCAGTTTTTGTATCATTTAAACAATAAAAGCCTGGTTTATTTTCACGCATCAATTTATTACCAATTGCCAATAATAACTCGCTTGTTTCATTTTGATTTAATACATTAAAAACCGAAAAACCTTTGTAATAATTGAGAGAAAATAAGGTAGAATATAAGGTACTCTTAAAATTGGCATTTTTATAGTTAATAATAGCACCTTCTAACAAATACATTATATTATGATTGTGCACATTTGCCTCATTTAGCCTGAAAGATTGTTCTTTATAGCGTCCATCTTTTATTGATGACTCTAAGTCGGCCAATGATTTACGCTCTATTATTAAAATCTCTTTATCATTAATTTCATCATAAAACACATAATCTCCAACAGTCAAGTTCTTTTGAATAATATTAATTTTATTAGTTGATTGTTCATTTAAAGCATTTAAATGGGTTAATACTGATTTTGGCTCTCGTGCATCAACTAATAACTGCATTTTAATTTATAAATTACTTAACTAATTTATAAATTAATATTTATATTGTTTTGCTTAAGTTAATTTAATTTAATTTAAGAGCTTACCACGACCTGTTTTATGATAATAATTAGATGTTTCATAACCAATAAACTTAATGCATAGTTTTCCTTTGTCGCATCGCTCACCGTATGGTAAATCAAGACCACAACCATTAGTTCTTTCGGTACTATTTAATGGTGCTCCCGTTTCCCAATCAAGTCCGTTTGCTGCAGTTCGCAAGTATTTGTAACCATTTATTCCTGTCACGTTTGGTCTTACTCCAACCGTTGAGTTTAATCCAGCCATTGAACCGAACTGGCATGTGTTATTTGTATATAAGTTGCTACCTAATTTACTTATTTTTTTGCCAGGCATCTTTTTTATAATATTATAAAATATAATAAAATATTATAAAATATAATAAATTAATAATAAAATATTATAAAATATAATAAATTAATAATAAATAAAAATAAAAATTGTCTTAAATAATATTAATTTAAAAATATTAGTATTTATATATTATAACTAGTATGTTGGCTAATAACAATTGTTTAAAAGATAACAACTCCGATAATGAAGAGTTAGACTATTGTAATAGCGAAAATGATAGTAAATATTCTAAATTATATATTAATAACATCAAACTTGATAATGATATTATTAATAATAATGAAGAACTGATTTTCAATCCTTATAATAATAATAATAAAGAAATTGTTAGTATTAATGTTCAAGAATTATTAGCAAAATATGGAATTTTTACTAAACCATTTAATATTGAACTATATAAACGAGCATTTATCCATAAGTCATATACAAAACGTCCTAAATTAGAAAATGTAGTGTCAAATGTTATTATAGCAACTAAACCAGATGATTGTTTGCCATTAAAAACAAAATCAAATGAGCGCCTCGAATTTATTGGCGATGGAGTATTAGAATGTATTACTAAATATTATTTATATAAACGATTTCCTAAAGCAGACGAGGGTTTTATGACAGAAAAGAAGATTGCATTAGTAAAAAATGAACATATTGGCAAATTAGCACTTGAAATGGGACTTCAAAAATATTATGTGATTTCACGACATGCTGAAGAAAAAAACATTCGCAATAATTTAAAAAAATTAGGTTGCCTATTTGAAGCATTTATTGGTGCTATTTTTCTAGATTTTAACCGTATTTCTATTGAAGATGAGTATGGGTGGTTTAAAAATGTATTTAATTGTGGCCCCGGAATGCAAATGGCTCAAATATTTGTTGAAAATGTTTTTGAAAAACACGTAGATTGGACTAATTTAATTAATAATGATGATAATTATAAAAATAAACTACAAGTAATTATTCAAAAAGAGTTTAAAATTACTCCTGATTATGTTGAACTAAAAACACCAAAATTAGATGACACGGATGATAATGACAGATTATATGTGATGGGTGTATACATTTGTTTTGGTCAAAACATTCATAATGCTAAAATTAGTGATGCTAGTACATTTGATAGTCTTGGTTCTTTCAAGAGCATCCATGATTTACTTGAAAAGCAAGACAAATTATTAGTATTTTTGACTAAAGCCGAGCACAAAATTAAGAAAAAGGCGGAACAGCTAGCCTGTGACCAAGCTATTCAATTGTTTGAAAAACTATGTTAATAATTATAAACAATAAATTTATTTTAATATATCGATATTAAAAATTACTCTATATAATAATATTGTTGTAAGTAATATTTGATATAAAAATGTTAAATAAATTCCTCTATTGGTATTTATTATATATTTTTTATTTACATAATGTGCTAAATTAGTACTAAATAAATTTAAAAAGAGTATAATTTTTGTTGCTACAATACTATTAAGTGTATCATCATGTAGTGAATTTAATATACAACCATCAAAAATTACCCAAGAAGTAACGACCATTAATGGGAACAATCCTATATATTTAATGTATTTTAATGGTATTACTATAAATATAAATGGTCCGATTATCACAAATAAATGATGGATTATTCTGATGTATTTTTAAATAAGCATTATATTTATATTAACAAAATATAAACTATAAACTATAAATTATATATAATATTATTTATTATTAATATATAATATATAATAATGGCAAATGAAACTTTACAACAATTAAAAATTAAACCATTACCAAAAGCACAAGAACAATTTAATATTATACTAAATATACCCAAAGAAGGAGTTGCGCCGCATATTATTGATAAAACATCAGAACAATTAATAAATAGAGACCAATTTTTTTCTACTATTCAAGAATATTTAGAAGTCGTTCAAAAAGGCTATAAAAAACTTTCTAAAATTGCAAATAGTAAAGGCGAGGAAGTAGTAGACAAAGATGGAGACAAAGATGGAGACAAAGATGGAGACAAAGATGGAGACAAAGATGGAGACAAAGATGGAGTCAAAGACATAAATGAAATATTGTTTAAACCTGTAGATGATGACATAGTAAGTATTAAAAAACCGAAAGTAATTATAAAAGACCCAAAAAATACTTTTAGTCAAATTATAAAAACCAGCACAAAAATTGTTATTACTAATCCTAGTGAACAAACTATTAAAAAATCTAAAATTAAACTTCCAAGCAAAGAGAGATTAACACCAAAACCAGGGCTACAGGAAAGCAATTTTAAGGGCGAAACAAAGAGAGAAACTATTGATGAATCATTAGTAATTCCAAAAGACCTTCGTATTGGAAAAACGCTTTATTTAAATAGAATTCCTACACTTGAACCACATATATTGATAAAAGCGCCAGACTATTATTTAGATAATAGAGAGCTGTTTATTAGTTTTATTAATTCGCTATTTGAACCTTTCAAACAACAATTATTGAAAGAAGAAGCGCAATTGAAATCAGGAAAGTCGTCTGTTAGCTGTTCAGCAAGCACTAGCGATGACTTTTCTCTCTTAACTCATCAAAAAATCGTGAGAGATTATATAAATGTATATACTCCATACAGAGGATTATTATTATATCATGGTCTTGGTTCAGGTAAAACATGCTCTTCTATTGCGATTGCAGAAGGCATTAAAAATGAAAAACAAATATTAGTTATGACACCCGCATCGTTAAGAAGTAACTACATTGAAGAGCTAAAGAAATGTGGTGACTATTTATATAAAAAAAATCAATATTGGGAATTTATTAGCACAAAAACTCATACAGACTATGTTGAATATTTAAGCACTATTTTAAAACTACCACAAGAATATATTAATAGCAATGGCGGAGCATGGTTTATTAATATTAAAAAACAACCAAACTATGATAGTCTTGATTTTGAAGACCAGCAAACAATTAATAGTCAATTAGATAAAATGATTTCTTATAAATATCAGTTTATGAATTATAACGGATTACGTAGCTCACATTTAAATGGTCTAACAAATGGTGGAACACTAAATCCATTTTCTAATAAAGTCATTATTATCGATGAAGCCCATAATTTTATAAGCAGGATTGTAAATAAACTTACTCGTAAAACTTCGCTATCAATGAAGCTTTATAACTATTTAATGGATGCTGAAAACTGTAAAATCATTTTATTATCAGGAACACCAATCATCAATTATCCAAATGAAATTGCAATATTATTTAATATATTGCGCGGAACATTGCGGACTTATAATTGTAAATTGATTGTTGATAAAAAAACCTTGACAAAGGAAAAACTAGAGGCAATGTTTACTAAAGCCAATGTATTAAGCTATATTGACACCATTGAATATAATACGGTTAGTTATGAACTTACTATTACCCCAAATCCTTTTGGATATATTAAATCTGGCACAAACAAAAATAAGCTAGTATATAGCAATGAACTTCTAACTAGCACACAAGTTATAGAAAAAATAAGAGAAACACTGGAATCGAACGGAATCAAAATTATTAGCAATAAAATTAATATTGGCGGATATAAAGCGCTGCCTGATAACTTTGACGAATTTAAATATCTCTTTATTAATCCAAACAATACTATTAATAATCAATATATGTTTAAAATGCGAATAATAGGGCTCACCTCCTACTTTAGAAGCGCACAAGAGCAACTAATGCCTAGCTACGATCATTCTAATCCCGACGACTTTAAAATCATTAGAGTCGCAATGAGCGATTTTCAATTTGGAGTTTATGAAGAAGCCCGCGTCCAAGAACGCAAGTTAGAAGAAGCAAATAAGAAGAAAAAATCTAAAAAAGGCAAAACAGGTCTACAAAATGATGAGCTATATAATGATAGCGCATCAACATATCGCATATTTTCCCGTGCATTTTGTAATTTCGTATTTCCTAAGCCAGACATAGTCCGTCCTATGCCAAATAGTGACACGACTGTTGAGTCAACATTAGACGCAATTGAGGAAGATATTGACACTTCTATAATTGCAAAAAATATATCCGAAGAATTATTAGATGACTTAAGTAGTGCTGAGAAAATAAATAATATTGATGGAAAATATGATGCTGACGATATTAAAGAATTGGAAAAAGACCAAGCCCAGACTAAATTAAGCGATGGCTCTTATGGAAAACGTATTGCCGAGGCATTAAAAGAGCTTGAACGCTATTCAAACAAATATTTATCTAAAGCCGGCTTACAAATTTACAGCCCTAAATTTCTACATATTTTAGAAAATATTGTTGATGATGACCATAAAGGTATTCATTTACTTTACTCTCAGTTTAAAACACTTGAAGGAATTGGCATCTTTAAATTGGTTTTAAAAGAAAACAATTTTGCCGAGTTTAAGTTAAAGAAAAATGATAAAGGCGAATTTATTTTGGCTCTTGCACCTGAAGATATTGGAAAGCCGATGTATGCGTGTTATACTGGTTCGGAAACACCAGAAGAGCGCGAAATAATTAAAAATGTGCTAAATAGCACTTGGAAACTTGTGCCTTCTTCGTTGTTAAAATCCATAATGACAATAGCAAGTGATAATTTTTACGGACAACTAATTAAAGTCTTGATGATTACCTCTTCTGGTGCTGAAGGTATTAGTTTGAAAAATGTTCGTTATGTTCATATTACGGAACCATATTGGCATCCTGTTCGTAGTCACCAAGTTATTGGTCGTGCTCGTCGCATTTGCAGTCATAGCGATTTACCTAAAGAACTCCAAACTGTTAAAGTATTTTTGTATTTAATGATATTTAGCGAAACACAATTGTCAAGTGACTTGTCAATTGAATTGCGATTAAAAGATATTTCCAAAAAAGATAAGAAAAAAGTTATTACCAGTGACGAATATTTATACGAAATATCCAGTATTAAAGAAGAAATTAATGCGTCATTATTGAAGAGCGTAAAAGAATCAGCAATTGACTGCGCTATTCATAGTCGCTCATCTGGTAAAGAGGCCGATCTTAAATGTTTTGTTATTGGAAATCCACGCGAAGATAAATATATATATACTCCTAATATTAGTAATCAAGACAAAGATGAAGGCATGAAACTTAATAAAAAAACCGAAGTAGTTAAATTAAATGAACTCACTATAAATGGAGTAGTATATGCTTATAATAAAGAAACCAAAGATTTATATGATTACGACAGCTACCTAAAACAGGAACTTTTACTTTTAGGAAAATTAGTAAAACAAGACGATGGTACACATAGATTTCAGAAAATATAAGAAGCGTATTAAGTAAGACCCAGTTTTTCTAAAATCTTTTGTTGTTTTTCCATTAGTAGTGTTAGTTTACTATCTATTAACACTAATAAACTTTCAGTGTCTTTTTTGGCCGGAACGTTTTGAATGTCATATAATAGCTCCTCAATAGTTGAAATCTTCTTTTTTTTAGAAACTAATGGTTCTTGAACAACACCTTCTGTAATAATGTCTTTTTCAAACACATTTAAATCAACCACTTCTAATTTATCTTGTTTTTTCAATGTTGTTTGTATTATATTATTTGTTACAATTGGTTCTTTAATGTCTTTTAAGCGTTCTTTTTGAATATTTTCTAATAATTTATCTAATTCACTTGTTTCTAATGTGTCATCTTTTATTGCTTCAAAATTTACTTGTGGTGGCTCTATTTTTGTCATAAACTCATTAAATGATACTTGTTTTTCTTTATATTGTTTTTCAAATGTTTCTAAAGTGTTTGTTTTAAAATTTTCTTTAACATTTGTGCCTGTTAATAATAGTTGGCTAAAGTTAGCAATATCTACTATTATATTTTGTAAAATAACCTTATTTAATTGTGTAACAAGTGTTTTAATAGTATTTATATTTGTAGTTGACTCTAACATTTCTATATTTGCATTAACTACCTTTATAATAGCGTTTTCAAATATTGTTTTTACATTATTAAATTTAGATTGTGGAATTGACTCAAATGTTTTATTGGAATATAATATATTCCACAAAAGCTCTTTGTTTTGCTCTCCTAATAATATGTTTGCCATAATGTACTATAATGTATTATAGTATATTATGACTTTAGCTTTAACTTAATTTTATTATTTTTTAATTACCATATAAAAAATCACCGTATATAAAAAATCACCATATATAAAAAATCATTACTATTAACAATACTATTAATAGTATATTAATAGTATAAATTACCTTAAATTTTAGCGTATTTATAATATTATAATTAGTATGGCTTGGTTCTTCTTCTACAATCGGACCGGTGTGTACAACAGTTATTGTGCATTCTTGTGTTAATGGTTCTCTACATACAATACAAGTGTTATTTTTGCTTTTCCATTTATTGTGACATTGTTTATGGACGTAGTAAACACCACAATGATTTAGTTGCTTTAAATTAGCTCCTTCTTCTAAGCATATTATACAACTTTGCATGGTTACTATATTATAAAGTTATTTTTATGTATTTTATATTATAGTTATAAAGTTATTTTTATATATATATATAATAGTATATTGGACTAATATGTTATTTAATGTATTTTTAGTTCATACATTGTTAGCATATGTTGTGCCAATTAATACCCATAAAACACAAGTCCATTTACATTTAGAGAAATTTAATAACGATTTAAACTTATACCATATTGGTATAAGCTTTAAAAATGAAGACACTATATTAAGATATGATTATCGACCCTTTTGTGACCCTACTAAATGTGAATTTAAGACACTAAATAGTATAAGCGTAGCAACTGATATAAGCGTAGCAACTGATGTAAGCGTAGCAACTGGTATTACTGGTATTACTGGTATAAGTGTAGCAACTGATATAAGCGTAGCAACTGGTGTAAGCGTATATCCTGTTTTAAATAAAGAAGTGCAATTTGTTGA
>Ga0247840_10012059_pt1 | contig 10361 bp, 8 predicted proteins | sample LaCruzMarch2015__FD_192404 | JGI IMG/M metagenome (GOLD analysis project Ga0247840, IMG submission 192404) | Freshwater microbial communities from meromictic Lake La Cruz, Castile-La Mancha, Spain - LaCruzMarch2015_17m | ecosystem: Environmental > Aquatic > Freshwater > Lake | place: Spain...
GGCGGTATTTGATTTCGGTGTCCTGGACGCCGTGCCATTTGTCCGGGAGCGGGCGGAGGGACTTGGAAAGCACGGTGAACGACTTGGCCTTGATGCTCGGCTCTCCGGTTTTCGTGGTGAACGTCTCGCCCTCGACGCCGATCCAGTCCCCGATGTCGATCTGATCAAAGACTGCAGCCGCCTCCGGCCCGACCTCCTTGGAGTGGAGATAGACCTGCATCCTGCCGGTGCTGTCGGAGAGGTCGAGAAAATGGCTTTTGCCCATGTTGCGGTGGGCGGTGATCCGGCCGGCGGTGCGCACGGGATTTCCTTCCGCAAACGCGGCGCGGATTTCCCCCGGCCGGCCGGTGATGTCGAAGCGGTGCCCGTAGGGTGTCACGCCCGCGGACTGGAGGGCCTCCAGTTTTTGCCGGCGCACGGCGAGAAGGTCGGTTTGTTCTTCCATGAAAATTCGCGGCCGTTCTGTCCCGGGGATCAGGCTGGCGGGGCCATGCCCATGATGATGAACGCAGCGGCGGCAAACGCCAGAATGCCGAGAACCGCAGCGGCAAAGAGAACCGCGGCCAGAGCGTCTTTGGTCTGGACGTTTTTCGGGATCGGCGAGGAGTTCACAAACTGCTCAGGGCGCGCGCTGACTTTTGCGGCCTCCGACTCGACGCTGGTCGATGTCGGCAGCGGCTGGTCCGGGGCCTCTTCCTCGCCGTGAAACACGGACTCGACGACTCCGAACCGGACCTCGTCCCCCTGGCGCAACACCGCGTCGGTCACCTGCTCGCCGTTGACAAATGTGCCGTTTGTGGACCCCAGGTCATGGAGGTGGTAAGCGTCGGCCTCGAACTGGATCTCCGCATGCCGGCTCGACACGGAACCGTCGTCGATCAGGAGGTCGTTGTCCGCCAGGCGCCCGATCGTGATTTTTTCGTCCTGGAGGTCCTGCGAAATTTGCGTGCCGTCGGGGAGGAAGATCTGCAGCTTTGCCATAGGTTCTCCCTTATACTCCGGCAGCCTTGGCCGCCGCAACCTCTTTGGCGAACTCCTGAAAAAAGTAATCCGCGTCATGCGGGCCCGGGCTGGCCTCGGGATGGTATTGGACGCTGAACGCGCGGTGGGTCTTGTGCTTCAGTCCCGCCACTGTGCCGTCGTTCAAATTCACGTGCGTCACCTCGACGTCGGCTGGCAGGGAATCCGGATCGACCGCATATCCGTGGTTCTGCGACGTGATGGCGATTTTCCCGCTGCGCAGGTCCTTGACCGGCTGGTTCGCCCCGCGGTGGCCGAATTTTAATTTGAACGTTTGGCCTCCCATCGCCAGGGCGAGCACCTGGTGGCCGAGGCAGATCCCGAAGATCGGCTTCTTCCCGACCAGCTGCCGTACCGTCTCGTGCGCGTAGGTGAGCGTCTCCGGATCGCCCGGGCCATTCGAGAGGAAAATCCCGTCAGCCCCCGAGGCCAGAACTTCTGCCGCCGTGGACGTCGCAGGGAAAACCGTGACATCGATGCCATTCCGCCGGAGTGAGCGCAGGATGTTTTTCTTCATGCCGAAATCCATCGCGGCGAGCTTGTGGGCGACGGGCGGAAGCGGGGCAAAGACGTTGCCGGTTTCGTCCGTGGCCGCGGGCTCGGAATCTACGGCGCGGACGATCCACTGCCGGCTCGCGGTCTGCTCCGGATCCCACCGGTAGGAAGATCCGGCGGTGACCTCGCGCACGAAATCCACACCGGCATAAGCGACCTCGCAGGCCCGGCGGATGGCCTCCGCCTCGACCTGGATCTCCGTGGTCAGGCAGGCCCGCATGCTGCCGCGCGTCCGCAGGTGGCGGGTTAGCGCGCGGGTATCGATGCCCTGGATGCCCGGGATGCTGTTTTTCGCCAGGTAGTCGCCAAGCGTTTCCGTGGATCTCCAGTTGCTCGGCACCGGGCTGAGTTCCTCGATGACAAAGCCGCGGACGTGCGGTGAGTCGCTTTCGACGTCCAGCCCGTTGATGCCGCAGTTCCCGATTTCGGGATACGTCATCGCAACGATCTGCCCGCGATACGAGGGGTCGGTGAGGATCTCCTGGTATCCGCTCATCGAGGTGTTGAAACAGATCTCCCCGGCTGCGGTTCCCGTCGCGCCGAAGCTCTCCCCGCGAAAGACGCGCCCGTCCTCAAGTGCCAGCAATGCAGTCATGGGGCTATTCCTTATCACCGGCATCGCTGGGGTGAAACAAAAATTGGCATCGGACTCAGATGGCAAAGTCCTTGTATTCCGGTTTGGCGAGTTCGGTCGGCGGGTGGAGCATTCCCGCGCCGACGGTGGCATTCGTGCCCTGTTCGATGAGGATAAACGATCCGGTCAGGCGGTTGGACGCGTAGCCGTCGAAGACGATCGGCGCCGATGTTCTCAGGCGGACTTCCCCGATGTCGTTCATGCCGAGTTCCTGCGCTTCGCTTTCCGGTTCGAGCGTCGAGATGTTGATCCGGTGCTCGATCGTTGTCACCGACGCCTGGACGGTTTGCGTGGTGTGCTTGAGAAAATATTTTTTTCCGGGCTGGAGCGGCCGCGGGTGGAGCCAGCAGATTTTCGCGTGGAGATCGGTGGCCGATCCCGGCAGGTTTTCCGGATCCACGATCGTGTCGCCGCGGCTCACGTCGATGTCGTGCTCGAGCACGAGCGTGACAGACTGGGGCGCGAACGCCTCCGCGACGCTGCCTTCGGTGGTCAGGATTTCCTTCACGGTGCTCGAGAACCCGCTGGGCAGGACCATCACCGGCTGGCCGACGCGGACGATCCCGCCTGCGATCTGCCCGCTCAGCCCGCGAAAATCGTGCAGGAGGGGATCGGATGGGTTGTTCGGGCGGTTGACCCACTGGACCGGGAGGCGGAAGGCGCTGAGGTTCCAGTCGCTGCCGATATGGACGTCTTCCAGATGGCCGAGGAGTGTCGGGCCCGGATACCAGGGCATGTTTTTTGAGGGGTCCACCACGTTGTCGCCATCGAGCGCGCTGACGGGAATGAATTTGACGTCCTTGAGGTCGAGGCGCGGCAGAAACCCCTCGAACTGGTCGCGGATTTCGAGGAACCTCTCCTCGCTGTAGCCGGCGAGATCCATCTTGTTGACGGCGACGACGAGGTGGGGGATGCGCAGCAGCGAGGCGATGCAGGAATGTCGGCGGCTCTGCTCGATGACGCCGAGGCGGGCGTCCACAAGGACTACGGAAAGGTTAGCCGAGGACGCGCCGGTCACCATGTTCCGCGTGTATTGGACGTGGCCCGGCGTGTCGGCGATGATGAACTTCCTTCGCGGGGTGGCGAAATACCGGTAGGCGACATCAATCGTGATCCCCTGCTCGCGCTCGGCGCGGAGGCCGTCGGTCAGGTTCGCGAGGTTGATCTGGCCGCCCCCGGTCAGATCGGCCGAGCGCTCGAGCGCCTCGACCTGGTCGTCCATCAGGGATTTGGAATCGTAAAGCAGGCGGCCGATGAGCGTGGACTTGCCGTCATCAACTGACCCGCAGGTGTTGAACCGGAGAAGATCGACCGGATGGTGGAGTGGGATAGACATTAGAAATACCCGGCTTTTTTCCGGTCCTCCATGGCGGCTTCGGATGTTTTGTCGTCCGCTCGGGACCCGCGCTCGGTGACACGCGCGACAGCGGTCTCCGCAATGATGTCGTCCACGCTCATGGCGGGAGATTCGACGCATCCGGTGCTGATGATGTCGCCGATCGTGCGCACGCGAACGACGAGTTCCTCGACCTGCTCGCCCGGTTTAGGCGGGACGAGGTCGTTGGCGGGCAGCCACTGGCCTTGCCGACGCACGCAGCGGCGGGGGTGGCTGAAATAGATGGAGGGAACCTCGAGGCTTTCCTTCCGGATGTATTCCCACACGTCCATCTCGGTCCAGTTGCTCAGCGGGAAGACGCGCATGTTTTCGCCCGGGTTGATGCGGGCGTTGTAGAGGTTCCAGATTTCGGGCCGCTGGTTTTTCGGATCCCACTGGCCGAAGCCATCTCGGAAGCTGAAGAACCGCTCCTTGGCGCGGGCTTTTTCCTCGTCGCGGCGCGCGCCGCCGATGCAGCAGTCGAAGCGGAATTCGTCGATCGCCGCGAGCAGGGTCGGGATCTGCAGGTGGTTCCGGCTGATCTGCCCCGGGGCCTGGACGGCGATGCCCTTGGCGAGCGCGTCCTCGACCGTCCGCACGATCAGCTTCGCGCGCAACTCCTTCGCCCGTCGGTCGCGGAATTCGTTGAGCTCGGGAAAATGGTGTCCGGTGTCGATGTTGAGCAGCGGCATCGGGATCTCCGTGGGCCGGAAGGCCTTCTCAGCCAGACGAAGCAGGCAGATCGAATCCTTTCCGCCGGAGAAAAGTAAAGCCGGGCGCTCAAACTCGGCCGCCACCTCGCGCATCACATGGATGGCTTCGGTTTCAAGGTTTTGAAGGTGGTCGAGGTAATAGCTGCTCATGAAAAAAGGCTCAGGTCTTGGAAACGAAGGGCGTAACGATCTCCAAAGAACCCTCGACGGTAAAGGGAAATTCCTGCTCCCCGTATCGCGCAGGGCGCATCTGCAAAAGTTGCAAAAGCGAAAAAGATGGCGGCGAAGCCGCGCCCGCGCCCCAACAGAGTGGGGCGGCTACAACAAACGCACCGCGTGACAGGGACGCCAGCGATGTAGCAACGGCACTCTGCTGCCGTGTTCGTTCTCCTCCGCACGAAGTGCGCTCGCTCGATCTGCCAGAAAGTTGCAACTTTCGCAGACGCGCCCGTGTCGCATCAGCTGGGTAAAATCTGTTGTCTCCACGTCCACGGATTGGGGGGGAACGGGAAAACCTCTCGTCGCGGGCACATATTTTTTGAAAGTTTTTGCAGAAGCGCTTCGATCCAGTGTGTTCAGTGTGAAAAGCGTGTATTTTTCCCGTATGAATGCGACGCTTACAGATCGACTATACGGGCACCGAGTTGAGTGGCGTGCAAAACACTTTCGGCGCAACCCATGCCGAGATTCACGGGCAGGTTTTCGTCAATTAGCAGGTTCACGCTGCGGCGAGAGTCACGGAGCGGGCAGCGCCCACGCGGCGGGCATAGTCAAGGCATGCAAAAATATCCTGCTGGGTGAGGTTGGGATGTCCGGCCATAATATCAGGCACGGCATCTCCGGCACTCAGGTAGCCGAGAATCGTCTCGACAGTAATGCGGGTTCCACGGACGACGGCTTTCCCGTTGCAGACCTCCGGGTCGATTTCGATTTTCTCGCTGAACAGGGTTTACAGATACGCGCTTTAGGCTCCGGGGTCAAACTGGGAACTCAACTCCCGCTTGGCACGGCGATGTTCTTGCCGAAAGGGACCGGCTCATTGAATCGGGGGAAGAGAAGTTAGTGGACTGGGAAACGGATAAGCGGCAACTCCGACAAGAGTTGCAGTAAAAACTCCCATCCAGCCAGCGGCATTGGCCGACTTGCGGCGGGGGTTCCATTTTTACGAGCGTCAACCGACAAATCTGACACTTTCGACTTTGGAGAAAGTCGCCCGCGCGATGGGCCGCAAACTCGTCGTGAAGTTGGCTTGACCAGCAGGGGAGCTGGAAGCCTGGGGATTCGGGGGCAGTCTTTCGCCGACCCTCTGTTCAGCTTGTTGCTCTCCGTTCCCGCGTTGGCGTCCCGCCGACACGATTTTCCGGCGGGCCGCCGGAAACCACACCCGAGCCGGGGGTGCTCCCCGGAAGGCTGTAGTTCGAAGGCGCATTTTAATCCCGGATGCGGCGATTGAGAGATTCTTTCAGAATTCCTCTACAAGAATCGCCGTTTTCGGGTTAATGCGTTTGCCCTGCCTGGACCGCATGTCCGCCCCAGGCGGCGTGCAGACCGCACTCGCGCTTCTCGTCCGCTTTGGCGGGATCGAAGTAGTCCCACTCGTTCGGCAGTTGGTGCCCGGCGAGGTAGGCGTCCATTTCCGCATCGCCGAGATAAAAAACGGGGCTGACCTTCAGGCTCCCGAAATTGGCGTCGGAGGAGACGATGTCGAGCCCGGCGCGGTTCGGGTTCTGGACCTTGCGCAGCGCGGTGATCCAGATCGCCGGGGCGAGTTCCTTCATCCCCCTCTGGAACGGTTCGAGCTTCATCTTGGCGCTGAACTTTTTCAGCCCCTCCTCGTCGCCGGTATCCGGGATCGGCCCGTCCACTGCATCCCGGTGGGCGGCGGTCACGCGCGGAAGGTAGGCTCGGATGTCGAGGCCGAGAAGTTCGCGGAGCTGTTCGGCATGGCGGTAGGTGGCCGGGCGGTTGTAGCCGTGGTCCACCCAGAGGACGGGGATGTCCGGCTGGACCTGCGTGGCGAGGTGCAGGACCACGGCCTCGTAGGGGCGGAAGTTCGTCGAGACGATGGCGCGGCCGCCGGATCGCGAGATCGCCCAGCGGGTGATTTCGAGGGGAGATTTATTCCGAAGTTCCGAGTTCCAATGCGCGATTTCGTCGGGTTTCATCATCGGGTCAGGCGGCGGTTCCGACGCTGTGGATGGTGGCATCTTTCGGCAGGATCACGCGGTCGCAGAAATCCCCGAACCCCTCGCCCGGCTCGCGTTCGACAGCGTAGCGCTTGATGACCGGTTTAAGGAAATCCACCGCGCCGTCGATGGTCAGTCCTGGCGAGGCCAGGCGGTTGAGACGGGTGCCATTGTGGCGGGCGCCGAGGTAGAGCGCGAATTTGTTCGGCGCCTTGCCGACGAGGCCGATCTCGGCAAGGTAGGGGCGGGCGCACCCGTTCGGGCAGCCGGTCACCCGGATGCTGATCGCGTCGTCGCGCAGCCCGGCTTCATCCAAAACCGTTTCGAATTTTTCGAGAATCTCCGGCAGCGCCCGCTCGCTCTCGGCAAGCGCGAGCCCGCAGGTCGGCAGGGCGACGCAGGAAAGGGCATTGAGGCGGAGGCCCGAGCGGCGAGCGGCGCCCGCGATCCCGTGCTTTGCGAGGATCGCCTCGATCGCGGACTTCTGTGCGGCCGCGACTCCGGAGATGCTCAGGTTTTGCGAGGGGGTCAGCCGGAAGTCGCCGGAATGGACCCCGGCAATCTCGCGCAGGGCGGTTTTGAGCGCCGAACCGGGGACGTCTTTGATCCTCCCGCTCAGAATGTGAAGCCCGTAAAACCAGGTGCCGTCCGCGCATTCGTGCCATCCGACGGGATCGGTGATCGTGGTGAACCGGAACGGGCGCGCCGGGCCGAAGGTGACGCCCGAGCGCTTCTCGACCTCGGCCTTGAACCAGGCGACCCCGCGATCCTCGATCGTGTATTTGAGGCGGGCGTGCTTGCGGTTCGTGCGGTCGCCGTAGTCGCGCTGCGCTGTGAGGACCGCCTCCGCGATGGCGTTGACTTTGCCTGCGGGGATAAAGCCCAGCACGTCGGCAAGGCGCGGGAATGTTTCGGCGTTCCCGTGGCTCATGCCCATGCCGCCGCCCGCGGTCACGTTGTAGCCGGCCAGCCGTCCGTCTTCCTCAATCGCGATGAATCCGAGATCCTGGGAAAAAACATCCACGTCGTTCGATGGCGGCAGCGCGAACCCGACCTTGAATTTCCGCGGCAGGTAGGTGGCCCCATACATCGGCTCGCTCTCCGGCTCCCCGCCGGCCACGAGCTCCTCGCCGAGAAAAATCTCGTGATACGCGCGGGTCTTCGGCAGCGCGAATTGGCTCCACGCCACCGCGTCGTCGTAAACCTGCTGGAGCAGCGGATCCCGCTCGGGATTCGGGGGCGCCATCACGTTGCGGTTCACGTCGCCGCAGGCGGCAATCGAATCGAGAAGAACTTCGTGCATGCCTTGGACGAGCCGCTTCACATCGCCTTTCAGAACCCCGTGAAACTGGAATGTCTGCCGGGTCGTCAGCCGCAGCGAAGGAGATGCCGCCTCGTCCGCCAGCCGGTCGAGCGCCAGCCATTGCCGCGCGGTCGCACGGCCGCCCGGCAGCCGCACGCGGACCATGAAAGCGAACGCCTTTTCCTTGCCTTCCTTCTTTAGCGCATTCCGCAGATCCCGGTCGTCCTGCATATACATGCCGTGGAACTTGCCGAGCTGGTTGCTCCCCTCGGTGATCCCGCCGGTGGTTGTGTCGGCCAGGTCGCGGGCGATGTCCCCGCGCAGGAAATGCGACCCGCTCTTGAGGGGTTCGTTCACGCTGAGCGGCTTGGCGTCGTTGGGTTCAGAGGTCATGGAATAGGTTGATGGGAATGCTCCGGAGCGAATCGCGGCAATTTCAACGTTTCTTAATCGACACGGAAATTTTGCCGGCGGGTCAAGCCGGGCCGGAATGATTCGCGGTGCAAAGCCGTTTGTCAACCCGGAGCCGATTCGCCCTCCCGCGGGATCGGCACGCCCGCGGCCCGTTCCGGATGCGATTAAAAGGGGGTGAACCAAGGAGAACAGGCGTCTTGCCCAATACTGTTTACTTTGCAGAGAAAATGTGGCATCGGCGTCCCGCCGATGGAGAAAACCAACATGGCCGGGACGGCCATGCCACTTCAGTGAACAGCATTGGGCGTCTTGCCTGTTTGGAGACTGGGCCTCGCAGCGGAGCCAGAGCCCACACGGGCGGGACGCCCATGCCCCCTGGCCTGCAGGGCGACCCCAACCGCACCCACTTTTGATCGCACCCGCCCGTTCCTCCCTCTCATTTTTTCCCTTGCCCGAGGATTCGGGCAACCCGGCAAAAAGCGGAAAAGGAGTTGATCTTGCCTCCCCTGCGATTAATGTCGCAATCCTTTCCGGAAAATTTATGGGACTCTCAAAAATTGCACTGCTGCTGCTTGCGGCGGCCACGGTTTGCTCTGCGGTTGCGGCCGAGAGCCACATCATCGTGGACGCGCAAACCGGTTTCATTCTCGGGTCGAAATCCGGGGAGGAAAAACTTCCGGTCGCGAGCCTCACCAAGATCGCCACGGCAGCCGTCGCCCTCGACTGGGCGAAGCTGAAGCAGGCCGAGCTTTCCTCGCTGGTGGAAATTTCCCAGGCCGCGCTCGCTGTCGGGGGTGCCAACCCCATCGGCTTGCAGGCCGGCGACTCCCTGAGCCTTCGCGACCTCATCTACTGCGCCCTCCTTGCCTCCGACAACGTGGCCGCAACGAGCTTGGCGGAATACGTCGGCACCCGGCTCCCGAATGCCTCCGGCCTCGGTCCCGCCGGGAATTTTGTCGCGCACATGAACGCTCTGGCCCGCTCGCTGGGCATGCGCAGGACGCTGTTTTTGAACCCCTCCGGTTTTGACGGAGACGAAAAAAAGACCTCCCCCTTCTCGACCGCGGCGGACATGGCCCGCCTGACCCGCTACGCCTACGATGTGCCGGGGTTTCCTTATTACGTGGCCCAGGCCTCGCGGCAGATCCACGTGATCCGCGCCGGCGCGGACATGCCGTTCGAGGTTCAGAACACGAACGAGCTCCTGGGCCGCAACGGCATCGACGGTGTCAAAACCGGCCGCACCCGCCGCGCCGGCGATTGCCTGATCCTCTCCGCGGACCGCCCCCCGGAATCCCGCCGCGAGGGCGAAACCGTTTTTGTCACCCCGCGCAGAATTATCGTGGTGATCCTGCGTTCGCCTGACCGTTTTGGCGAAGGGCTGTCGCTGATCGAGCGCGGGTGGGCTCTCTATGATGACTGGGCGGCCCAGGGAAGAAAAACGCCGAAGTCCCAGTCGCTCTGAGCACCCTGATGGAAAAGCGACGCATCGGAATCTTGACGAGCGGAGGCGACTGTCCGGGACTGAACGCCGTCTTGCGAGGGGCGAGCCGCGCCGCGGAGAAGCTCGGATGGGAGCTGATCGGGTTCAAGGACGGGTTCGAGGGGCTCCTTCCGCCCGGCGACTTCATGCCGCTGGACCGGGAGGCTACGGCGGGCATCATGCACCTCGGGGGAACGATACTGGGGACGGTGAACAAAGGGCATTTCCTGGCGAAGGCCGGACCCGGCGGCCACTTCGCGATCCCTGCGGAAATCATCGCCGGAGCCAGAAAGACGTTCGACGCCCTGGGCCTCCACGCGCTTATCGTCATCGGCGGCGACGGCTCGCTGTCCACCGCGCTGCAACTGCATGAGGCGGGCGTTCCCGTTGTCGGCGTTCCGAAAACGATCGACAACGACCTGGAAGCAACCGCCAGGACCTTCGGCTTCGACTCTGCGGTTGCTTGCGTGGCCGATGCGCTGGACCGCCTTCATACCACCGCCACCAGCCACAAGCGGGTGATGGTGCTGGAGGTGATGGGGCGCCACGCGGGGTGGATTGCGCTCCATGGCGGACTCGCCGGCGGCGCGGATATCATCCTCATCCCGGAAATCCCGTTCGAATTTGAAAAGGTCGCCGCCGAGGTGACGCGCCGCGACAAAGAGGGAGCAAAGGGCA